>Ga0079225_10001165_pt1 | contig 14619 bp, 8 predicted proteins | sample Poulit2012_FD_76344 | JGI IMG/M metagenome (GOLD analysis project Ga0079225, IMG submission 76344) | Agricultural soil microbial communities from Georgia to study Nitrogen management - Poultry litter 2012 | ecosystem: Environmental > Terrestrial > Soil > Agricultural land | place: USA: Georgia...
GATCTATATACGTTTCAAGCTCCCGCATTGCCTCTTCGTAACGCATTCCGCGTAAATCAAGTTCAGGTTTAATCGGATCTTTCGTTGTAACGACGCTTGTAAAAGTATGTTCAGGTTCTTTAGTTCGTGCTTTACCGATATACTCCAAATCTTTTTTCTTCGCTGTTACCCGCATCATACCGAGTTGGATGATGAATTCGTTATCGTTTTTCTTTTCGATAATTTCACCAGTTTGCTGTAAAGTACGGTGCCGGATTTCATCCCCTTCGACAAAGTCATATCTTTGTTTAGTTTCTTCCTTAGATTCGTCTTTTTTCGGAACTAGTTCAGGTTGAGCTTCATCTAACAGTTTTCGGGCTTCGATCCATTCATGTTCTTTCCACATTGCCTTATCTTTCATTTGTCGTACTTCATCAACGATTATCTCGGCTTCTTCTCGGGCTTGTTGTAGTGCTTTTTCTGCCTTTTCTTCGGCTTCCTTATATAATATATCTCGTTTTGTTTCAAATTGTTTCCATTTATTTTTCAATTCACGATGTAACTTTTCACTTTCTTGTAATCGCTTGTTGGCTTCATCTAACTTTCTTTCCGCTTCTTTACGGGTATTCTCTAAAGCGGTAATCATATTTTCAACATTTTTCGAATCGACACCAAGATAGCTTTTCGCCCGTTCGATTATTTTTTCGTCGAGACCTAATCGGGAGGATATTTCAAAGGCATTACTTCTTCCAGGAACCCCCATTAATAATCGGTACGTAGGTCGTAACGTATCGACATCAAACTCAACGGAAGCATTCATTACACCTTTTTGGTTATAGCCATATGCCTTTAATTCTGGGTAGTGTGTTGTTGCGACGATACGGGCTTTTCGTTCGATTACTTCATCGAGAAGGGCCATTGCAAGGGCTGCCCCTTCTTGGGGGTCTGTACCAGCACCGATTTCATCAAAGAGAACGAGCGTGTTTTCATCAACTTCCTTCATCATTGCAACAATATTAGTCATATGGGAAGAAAATGTACTTAAATTTTGCTCGATAGATTGCTCATCACCAATATCAGCGAAAACTTTGTTAAAAATTGCAAGGCGACATCCATCAACTGCTGGTATGTGAAGTCCCGATTGTGCCATTAATGTTAGCAGACCTATCGTCTTTAATGTAACGGTTTTACCTCCTGTGTTTGGACCCGTAATTACGATTGCTGTAAAATCCTCTCCAAGCGTAATATCATTAGCAACGACTTCTTCAGCCGGAATAAGTGGATGTCGTGCTTGTTTCATATCGATTATGCCTTGTTCATTTAATTCTGGTTTTGTTGCATCCATTTCCTCGGCTAATTTCGCCCGCGCCCGAATTAAATCGATCTTGGCGATAATCTCCATATTATGAAGAATCTCTCCTGCATGGGTCGCAATCTTTGCTGATAAGTCACGTAAAATTCGTTCTATTTCTTGTTCTTCTTTTACAAATTGTTGTTGTAAATTGTTGTTTAATTGAACAACAGCTCGCGGTTCCATAAATAGCGTTTGACCAGAGGAAGATTGGTCGTGAACAATTCCGCCAATCGCAGTTCGATATTCGTGTTTTACTGGCAAAACGTAACGGTTATTTCTAATCGTAACAATTCGATCAGAAAGCATATTACTTCGTTTGCGAATAATTTCTTGGAGTCGTTCACGAACGCTCGATTCATAGGAACGAATTGCAGATCGAATCGAGCGCAAGGTTGAAGTAGCATCGTCGTAGAAATCACCATTTTCATCGATCTTTCCCTTAATTTCCTTTTCTAAATGGCGTAAGGAAAATAAGGTATCAACAAGTATCCGTAAATTAGGTATACTTACTTCTTCTTGATTTTCGATGAATCTTTTTACATTTCTTGCGACATATAGCAATTGGGCGATTTGTAAACAAGCTTCTACTGTTACAATTCCGCCACGTTTACTTCGTTCGATTGCTTCTGTTACATCATTAACAAAAGCTAATGGTAAATCTTTATTTAAGCGGAAGATCGCAACGACTTCATCGGTTTCATCTTGTAATCGTTGGACAAGCGAAAGGTCTGTTTCTGGCTTCACCTGTTCGACTAACGATTGACCCACTGCAGTCGTTGCATAACTACGTAATTTGAGTTTTATTTTATCGAATTCTAATACTTGTAACGTACGTTCGTTCATATATGATACTCCTTGTAGTCAGGTTTTTTATATTTGGAATTTATATTAAAAAACTATAAATCATAACCCGATTACGTTAGGGACGCTTTTGGGATAGAAAGCTCTGAACATCTTTTATATTCCAACTATTCAACACAGACGATGGTTTTAACCAAGCCTTCCGTGCAACTTTTACCCCGTATTCGATATGTTGTAACGTTTTTGTTTGGTGAGCATCGGTATTAATAACGATAGGTACCCTTGCTTCTTTTGCCTTTTCTAAATAAGTTGGCTTTAAATCGAAGCGCATCGGATTTGCATTAAGTTCAAGGGCTGTGCCAGTTTCTTTTGCTATATTTATTAAACTATCGACATCGATGGCATACGGTTCACGACGACCGATTAATCGACCGGTTGGATGGGCGATTATTTGGACGTACGGATTCTCACAGGCTACTTGTAATCGATGCATAATTTCTTCTTCTGTTTGATTAAAGCCGGAATGAATCGCTGCAATTACGATATCCATTTCTTTTAAAAATTCGTCGGTAAAGTCGAGCTCGCCTGTCGGTAATATATCCATTTCAACTCCGGCGAAAATATGAATATCGTCGTACTTTTCATTTAATCGAGCGATTTCCTCCCGTTGCTTTCTTAAACGGTCTTCGTTAAGGCCATTAGCTACACGTAAAAATTTTGAATGATCGGTAATCGCAATATAACGGTAATTACGGGATCTTGCTGCTTCAACCATTTCTTTTATCGAATGGGCACCATCGCTCCAAGTCGTATGCATATGCAAATCACCTTGGATATCGGACAGTTGTAATAATGTGTTTTTATCTCTTTTCGAAAAATATTCAAGCTCCTTACCTCCGCTTCGTAGCTCTGGTGGTACATAATGGAGGCCGAAGTGATTGAAAAACTTCGCTTCAGAGGTAAACTGAATCACTGAATCCGTCTTTTCCTTGGTGACTCCATATTCGTTAATTTTTTCTTCACGCTTTTTAGCTAATTGACGCATTAGGACGTTATGCTCTTTTGAACCAGTGAAGTGGTGTAGAGTTGTCGCATAGGCTTCCGGAGTAACTAAACGGAAGTCTACGTTTACATTATACTCATCCTCAATCGTAACAGACACTTTTGTCGGTCCACTAGCGATTATATCCTTGATTGAATCGATTCGTAATAAGGCTTCAGTTACAACCCCAGGCTTATTCGTTGCAATAATAAAATCGATATCCCTTGCCGTCTCCTCAAGACGACGCAAGCTTCCGGCTAGCTCATATTGTTCAATATCTTCGATTGTTTGGAGATAGGTTTCGATTTGTTTGGCTAGCTGAAGCATATATGAGATTGGTAATCTTTCGGGGCGAGATCCTTCTTCCTCAAGTGCCTGTAAAATATTCTCAACGGTTTTTTGACCGAAGCCTCGAAGAGATAATATTGACCCATCAAGACAGGCTTCTTTTAAGGATGATAAATCTGTAATATTTAGTTCTTTATATAACGTACTTACCCGCTTCCCTCCCAAGCCGGGTAGCTTTAAAAGTGGGAGTAACGTTTCGGGAATCTCTTTTTGTAATTGCTCTAGCAACGTCGAAGTACCAGTTTTGAGATATTCCTCGATAATTTCTTTCGTTCCTTTTCCGATTCCGTCGATTGTTAAAAAGTCATCAATCTCATCTAAAGAACGTACATCACGTTCTAGACCTTGTGCGGCTTTTCGATAGGCAGCAATGCGAAAGTGGTTTTCACCTTTAATTTCTAGATATAAGGCTATTTCTTCTAATAAACGAACAATATCTTTTTTATTTATCAACAACGAAGGGACCTCCTGTTTTTTCCCATATTACATTTTATTCATTGCTACTAGGTTGAAATAATAAAGACTGATCCAATTGATCAGCCTTATTCATGAGTGCTACATTAGTTGACTTACTTGTTCTGTAAATAATAACGATTCGGTTAAACTGGAAAGTATCGGCGTATATTTAATCATTAGTTTAGCCAAAAATGAGTTTGCAATTCGGTCTTGAATTTGAGCGATTGGCACAAGAGCTAAAATAAATAAAATGACAAAGGTAATGACGTACATTTCAATAAAACCAAGAGCTGCGCCTAACAATTTATTGATCGAACGTAATACAGGTAAACTTGCTAAAAAATCAAGCATATAGGCGACAATTTGTAGTAAAAATTTTACCCCGAAAAATAAAATAGAAAAAGCGACTGCATTGTAAAAGGCCACTTCCAAAGGCATCGTCTGTAAAAAGACCGCCCAGGCGCTATCACTAGAAAGTTCGGGATACGGAATCCACATCGACAAATGTTGGGCAAAACGTTTATAAAAGAGTACCGCAACGATAAAAGATACGAAAAAGCCAACTAAGTGTACAAGTTGTAACACAAATCCACGCCGTAACCCCATTAAAAATCCGAAAAATAATACGAGTAATATAATGAATGATACCATGTTACTTATCCTCTTCTATTAGTTTCAATAATTGATCGAATTCTTCTTTTAATTTCACATAATCGTTCATTGTATTTAAAGCGGTTAGGACCGCTAACTTTGTCGAATCTAAATGTTTGTTCGATGCATAAATTTCTTGCATTTTTTCATCGACTAATTTTGCAATTAATTCGACATGTTCTTTTGATTCTTTTCCTACAATCGTATAGGTACGATTATTAATTGTTACCGTTACTTTGTTTCGTTCAGCCACCGAACATGCTCCCCCTAATCATCCAATCAATTGTATCGGTATAACGTTTGAAATATTAAGGTTCATTTTTATATGTGCCTTTAACCTACGATTCTATTTATAAGTTTACCATGAAACGAAGGTTTTAGGAATTACTAACCTCAATCATGAAAAAGAACATAATTAGAAAGCGTGATATAGACTTGCTTGCTCTAATTATGCTCTAATATTTTTTCACTTTATTCAGCCTTTGTTAAAAGGAGGTGGGATACAGCTTTGTTAATTCGTTCTGTTAAAAGTAATGAATCCGTCACCTCGAAAGGTAAGTCAATTTTTAATAATAAAGGCTTTATGTAATGATACGTTAATTCATCAGTTTTTATTTTTCCAGGAATTACTCCAAAGAGTTGAATCATATGTAAAAATTCATGCTGTACAATTGAGTAATCTAAATACGTATCATAAATATTATGGTAGACTATTTCCTTCGTCGTCTCATCGACGATTACTGATGATAACGGTAATAACGGTCGTTGGTCTTTTAAGCGTTGGACCGGTACTTGAGGATATTGTAACGAAAATTGAACACTAAGATTCGATTCTTTCCCTAACGTATGTAACTCTTCAAGCGCCTGTTTAGTAATCGTTACTTGCAAGGGTAATACTTTCTTTATCATATGTTCAAAGGTAACAGTCCGTTTTTTTATTTGACTTTTTTTGCGATCTATCGTGAGGATTAAAAATTGATCTTCCTCTATGTAATTCGGGATTTTATATCCTTGCTTGATTCGTTCGAACAAATATAACGTTTTTTCAATCGCTAATGTGAGAAGTAGAGCTTCCTTTTCATTTAGTTTCCACGGGAAATAACCAGGTTTATAACTCGTTAATTGAGCATAAACTTCATCATTCTCGTAGAAAGGTGTTGAAGCAGGAGGTGATTCATCTTTCGGATTAAATTGTAAAAGCAAATTATCGTGCAATTGAAAGAGTTGGTCGATATTTAAATTTTTCGTTAGGCTTGTATGTAAGGATAACAATCCGTTAAAACCGATGTAAACGGATAATCCTAACAAATCACTTTCTTTTCCTAAAATCGTACAGAACAAATATTCATCAAAATGGGAGTCGTAAATAGCAAATACTTGTTGATTCGTAATTTGTTCCCAAGGTTTTTCTTTATAGTAACGATCGATTGCATTGGCCAAATTGAACCAACAATTCTCTATTACTTTTTGTTCCCAGTCGGAAATCGTATATTGAACGATATTATGGGCGATTTTTCGATTTAAACGTTTTACTAAACTTACACCTTCGAATGCTCTTTGTTTATCGAAAGGAAATTGTAATGGTGTATCTTTGGTCATATTGTCACCAATCAATTCCTTATCCGCACTGATACAAATAGGGTAAAGGTTGTTCTTTCTTAATGGTGTAATAATTTGTTGTAAAGTTAATTGAAGTTGCCAACTCCTCTTATCACCATATATATAATAAAGACCTTCACCAATCTCGTTTAACACTTCTTCAATTCGGAGATTAGCTTGTCCTATGTGTTCATAGTTTGTTGAATTTTTCCCTCGTTGGAAAATTACCCTTTCTTCACTTACAGCTTCCGTAAATTGATATGGATGATCATCCCACCAATCGAAAAGAAGTTGAATCAGTTGATGTAATTGTTCGAAGGTCATTTTTTTATGTACATGGACGGTGCGCCATACTGGACGATGTGTACTTGCTAGTTCGATATGTATTTCATAAATCATCCCATACACTTCACTCCTTTTTTAACATTTTAGTTTATAATTCACAATACAAGCAAGGTTTAAAAGTTAATTACTTAGTTTATAAATTATTTTTGTAATTATATAGTGTAACATAAATATGTAATGATGGATAGAATCTTATCAAATTTTAATAATATATATAAAAGTTAGTTATCCTTTTTTAAGGAAAAAAACGTATACCTAGAAAATATCTAGGCATACGTTTCTTCGTTATGTTCTTTCTTTTCTACTTCTTCATCTTCTTCAGACGTTTTTGCTTTCTGGGCAATTCGTTTCGCTCGTTTGACGTATTCAGCAAGTTGGTCTGCTACTTTAGCATATACTGAGCCTTCTACAAAAGAACCATCTTCTTTTATGCCTGCGTCAATTCCAGTTAAAATTTCAATTCCTTCTTCAATCGTTGAAATAGCGTAAATATGGAATTTTCCTTTTTCAACCGCTTCTACTACTTCATCATTTAACATTAAATTTTTCACATTTTGTTCTGGGATAATAACTCCTTGAGTTCCTGTTAGCCCTTTATTTTTACATACTTCAAAGAAGCCTTCGATCTTTTCGTTAACGCCACCGATTGGTTGAATTTCACCCTTTTGGTTAATGGAACCAGTAACCGCAATGCCTTGGTCAATCGGAACGTTAGCTAAACTTGATAAAAGAGCGTAAAGTTCAGTACTTGAGGCACTATCACCATCAATACCCCCATACGATTGTTCGAAAGCGATGTGCGCTGTTAATGAAAGTGGATAATCTTGAGCGAATTGCTCACCTAAATAACCACTTAGAATGTATACGCCTTTATTGTGGATTTTTCCACTCATTTTACTCTCTCGTTCGATATTTACAATTCCTCGTTGCCCCATGAAAGTCGTCGCTGTAATTCTAGCAGGTTTTCCAAAGCTATATTGGCCGACATTGTAGACTGCTAGACCGTTTACTTGCCCGACTTTCTTTCCTTCTGTATCAATTAAAATAGAACCTTCATCGATTCTTTCTTGGATTTTTTCTTCGTATAAGTTTAAGCGATGTTCGCGTTCTTTAATCGCTTTGTCGATATGATCCTTTGTCACGAGTTGATCGCCCGCAATTTTTGCCCATGTGTCCGCTTCATAAATGATTTCAACTAATTGGTTAAAGCGAGTTGACATTTTCTCTTGGTGGCTCGTGAGACGAATGCTATATTCCACTACCTTCGCCACAGCTTCGCGTGAAAAATGTAACAATCCTTGTTCGTTACAATGTGTATGAATAAAACTGGCAAGTAAGTTCATATTTTCCTCATTATAATCCATCTCAACATCGAAGTCTGCTTTGATTTTAAACAATTTACCAAAGTCTTCATCGTAATGATAAAGTAATTGGTAAAGTTGTGGGTCTCCAATAATAATTACCTTTACATCGAGTGGGATTGGTTCGGGATTTAACGAAGTTGTCGCCATTAATCCAGAATGTTCACCGATATTTTCGATTTGAATTTTCCTTGTGAGTAAAGAGCGTTTCAATGCTTCCCAGGCAAAGCTTTTTGATAATATATCCTTTGCTTGTACAATTAAGTAGCCACCATTTGCCTCGTGTAAAAAGCCGGGTTTAATTTTTGTAAAGTTCGTACTCATAACCCCCATACGACTCTCGTACTCTACTTTTCCTAATAAATTGTAAAAAGTTGGGTTATCAGCAGTAATTACTGGTGCCCCTTCAGTATCCGTATGGTCAACGATTAAATTCACTTCATATTTTAAAGGGAAATTACTACTCTTTTGGGATCGTTGTAACATATCCTGAAGTGGGTGAGCTACTTCTGATTCATCAGGCTGTAAAAAGTCCCCTATATTTACTAAAATATCATCTTGAACTTCGTCTAAATATCTAAGAACGTTTTCACAATGTTTATACTTTTCTTTTAAGCCGTCTAAATGATATCCGGCCGCGGCTAAGGCGACTCGACTATCTAAATTTTCTAACATTTCTTTTGCTTCTTTTTCTAATTCTCGAATTTCATTTGTGAACTCTACGACTTTTTCTTGAATTTCTACAGTTCTTTCTTCGATATCATGTACGAGTTCTTCATCTAAATGACGGTATTGTTCCTCTGTAATAGGTTGGCCGTTGACGAGGGGGATCGTTAAAAATCCAGATCCTGATTGACGAATGACGAAACCTTTCTTTTTTGCTATTTCATTTAATTCTTGAAAGATTTCATTACTTTTTTCTTGGAATTCTTGGACGATTTTTGCCTTTTCTTCTTTATAAGATTTCTCATTAAAGGCTCGAGGGATATCTGTCTTTAAATCTTCAACAAAGTTTTTCATATCTTGCTTTAAACTTTTTCCTAGGCCTACCGGCAGTTTTAATACTTTTGGTTTATACGCATCTTCAAAGTTATACACATAACACCAATCGTAAAGTTCTGCCTCTCTTTCTGCAAATTGTTTAACGATGGAGTTAGCGAAGGTCGTTTTTCCCGTCCCTGGAAGACCAGCGATATAAATATTGTAGCCGACTTTCTTTACATTTAAGCCGAATTTTATAACTGAATGTCCCCGTTCTTGACCGACGATTCCTTTTAAATTCGGTAATTCTTCGGTCGTTTTAAAGTCGAACTTACTCGGATCGACGGTCCGTTTTAATTGAGTTACTTGCAATTTTGTCTTTTGTTTTACTGCATCGTTTTCTTGTTGCATATAAGTCCCCTCCTTTAGGTCGAACACTATAACTTGAATATAATAATTATATAAGGTTATTTCAAGTAATTGGAATGACAAACTACCAACAATAGTCATAGATTAGTAGAATTCATAAATAGAAAGTATTATAGCTTACCTTCTAATTGTAACAATTGCTTTTTCAAAGATATCCCGGCTCGAAAACTGGATAATGAGCCGTCTTTGCGAATGACCCGGTGGCAAGGCACAAAAAACAGAAGGGAATTTTGTCCGATCGCATTCGCAACAGCTCGCACTGCTTTTGGTTTATTTAACTTTTCTGCTATGGCACTATAAGTCGTCACAGTTCCATAGGGGATTGTCCGTAGCTCACTCCAAACATCCTGTTGAAAAGAAGTACCATATAGGTCGAGAGGTGATAAAAGTTCCTTTTGCTTTCCGATTAAATAGTGTTGAAGTTCTGCTTGTTCTTTAGCTAAAGTTAATGAAGATTCAGTAAGCAAAAAGTTAGGTGCATATTTCTTCTTCCAATTTTGTAAAGAAGTAAACCCTTGATTATCCTTCGTCGCATCGACAAAACAAAGACCTTTCGTAGTTTTTGCCAAGACGATATCGTAGGTTTGCCATTTAAAAGTCGTATAATAAAGCGAGTCTTCCGTCATTGTTTTAGTCCTTTCTTTCTAGCTTACTTTTATTATATCGCTCATCAGTTCAGTAAGAAAGGGGCAAAATCAACAAAAGTCGCTATTAATTGCTGTATTTTTCTTGCCATTCTTTAAAACGGAGTCTTATTATTTTTGGTCTATGTTCTACTAAGATGGACTCTTTTACATTAGGTACGTATTAAAATCATCGCAGTAATTTTCTAATAAATTAATATGTATAAATAAAAAACGTTGCTCAGTAAATGACTGAACAACGTTTATTAAAATTTAACTACCGGTGATTAGGAGCGTACGTAGGCGTTAAACTTTTTATTAATTGCTTCGATAATTTCCTTAAAGGAATGATCAACTTCCTCATCTGTCAATGTTTTTTCTGGGTCTTGATAATGAACATTAAAGGCGATTGACTTTTCATCTTCTTTAATACTTTCCCCACGATAGACATCGAAAGCTTCAACAGACTTAACTAACGGTGCACCGAGTCGTTCAATCTCTTCTTTAATATCCCCAGCGTGAACGTCTTCCTTTACGACAAAGGCAACATCTCGTAAAATTGATGGATATTTCGGCACTGGTTCATAGACGAGTGATGCGCGTTCTGAGTTAATTAATTTTTCTAAGTTTAAATCGAAGACAAAGGTTTCTTTTAAATCTTTTTCTTTTGCTAATTTTGGATGGATTTCTCCAATGTAACCGACAACTTCATCGTCGACGTGAATTGTTGCGGTACGCCCTGGATGCATATCTTCTAATTGGGCTGGTACGTACGTTTCTTTAATATTTAAATAACGGAATAATCCTTCGACGATTCCTTTTACGACGTAGAAATCTACAGGTTTTACATCTTGTTGCCAAGCGTGATCAACCCAAGTTCCTGTAACAGCTCCTGCTAAGCGGAGATGTTCTTTCGGTTGTTTTGTTAATTTTTCTTCTTTCGATAAAAAGACAGAACCTACTTCATATAAAGCGACGTCTCTTTGTTTACGAGCGACATTGTAAGTTAGACGATTTAACAGTTCTGGTACGATGCTTAGACGTAAATATTTATGGTCTTCACTTAGAGGCATCGCTAATTTTACTGGTACGTAATCCTGATCAAGCTCTGGACTCATTAGGCGGGTTGCTTCAGACTTTTTCGTTAGGGAGTACGTAATTGCCTCCGACATACCAACGCTTTGCATGTAATTTTTTATTTGACGTTTTAATTTTTGTTCTTTAGTTAGTTCGCCTGGTTTCGATGCATTTTGTGGTAACGTGTATGGTAAATGATCGTAACCATAAATACGGGCAATTTCTTCTAACATATCTTCAAAAATTGCTATGTCTCCGCGACGTGACGGAATCGTAACGATGAAATCTTCTCCATCTAACGTATAATCGAAGTGTAATTTACGGAAAATTTCTGCCATCTCTTCGACGGTAATTTCCGTTCCTAATCGTTTATTTACTTCCGTTGCATTTACGTTAATTTTCGCTTCGTCGTAGTCTAATTGATTAAATTCCGCTATACCTTCTACTAACTTCCCATTAGCATATTGGATAAGTAATTCACAAGCACGAAGTCCCGCTTCGCGTACACGATTCGGGTCGACTCCCTTTTCGAACCGGTTACTCGCATCGCTGCGCAAGCCTGTTTGATTCACTGCTTTTCTTACAATAAAAGGATTAAAAAGCGCCGCTTCTAAAAGAATTGTTTTGGTTTCATCATTTACTTCGGTGTTTTTACCACCCATAACTCCTGCCATGGCGATTCCTTTTTCACCATTCGTAATGAGTAAATGATCCTTTGATAATGTTCTAGTTTGGTCGTCCAAGGTAACGATTTGTTCACCTTCTTTTGCCCGACGGACGAGAATTTCCTTCGTCCCTAGTAAATCATAATCGAAGGCATGAAGAGGTTGTCCGTATTCCAACAGGACATAGTTAGTGATATCGACGACGTTATTAATCGGACGAATTCCAGCAGCGAGTAAATAGTTTTGCATCCAAAAAGGTGCTGGTTTTATTTCTACATCTTCAATTACAAAAGCACCATAATAAGGGCATAATGAGTCATCCTCTACATCAACGGATATGTAATCTGCTATATCGTCTCCATTTACTTCTACCTTTGGTTCCGGTAATGTAACTTCTACGTCTAAAATAGCTGCTACTTCATAAGCTACTCCAATCATACTTAAAGCGTCCGCCCGGTTCGGTGTTAGGTCGAATTCTAATACAACATCGTCTAAATTCAATATCTCGTTTACTGGCTGACCAACCTCACTATCTTCCGGTAAAACGACAATACCCTCGGAATAGTTCGGATTAATAAACTGTTCTTTTATACCAAGTTCCGCTAATGAGCAAATCATTCCGTTAGATTCTACACCGCGGAGTTTTACTTTTTTAATTTTAAAATTCCCTGGAAGCACTGCTCCCGGCGTTGCAACAACTACTTTTTGTCCGGATGCGACGTTATCTGCGCCACAGACGATTTGTAATTTTTCTGTTCCTACATCGACATGGCAGACATTTAACTTATCAGCATCTGGATGTTTCTCGCACGTCTCGACGTATCCGACAACGATATTGCTACTTGCTTCTTCTGTTATATAATGAATGGCGTCGACTTCGATACCGGATTTTGTAATTTTCTCCGCTAACTGTTCCGGTGATAAATCTCCAAAATCGACGTATTGTTTTAACCAATTTAATGAAACTAACATGATGAACCCTCCCGTTTACACTTCATGAAATTGTTTAATAAAACGAATATCGTTCGTATAAAATCGACGAATATCATCTATACCGTACTTAAGCATGGCAATTCGATCTGGACCCATACCAAAGGCAAAGCCGGTATACTCTTTCGAATCGTATCCTGCCATTTCGAGTACTTTTGGATGAACCATTCCAGCACCTAATATTTCAATCCAACCAGTTTGCTTACAGACGTTACAACCTTTTCCATCACATCCAGCACAAGAAATATCCATCTCAACTGACGGTTCTGTAAAAGGGAAAAAGCTCGGTCGGAGACGAATCTTACGTTCTTCGCCAAAGATTTTCTTCGCAAAAAGCTGAAGTGTCCCTTTTAAATCGCTCATTCGTACATTTTTATCGACATAAAGTCCCTCGATTTGTGTAAATTGATGGGAATGTGTCGCATCATCACTATCTCGGCGATATACTTTCCCCGGACGAATCATACGAATTGGTTCCTTCCCTCCGAGGGCTTCCATCGTCCTTGCTTGAACCGGTGATGTATGCGTTCGTAGTAATAATTCATTTGTTATATAAAAGGAATCTTGCATATCCCGGGCTGGATGACCTTTCGGTAAATTGAGGGCTTCAAAGTTGTAATAATCTGTTTCAACTTCTGGACCCTCTCTAATTTCGTAACCTAATCCGATAAATAAGTCTTCGATTTCTTCGATAATCGACGTTAAAATATGGGCGCCTCCAAAATGGACAGGACGACCTGGTAAAGTGACGTCGATTGTTTCTTCCGCTAATTTTGCTTCAAGAGCTTTTTCTTCAAGGGCGGTTCTTTTTTCCTGTAAGGCTGTTTGAATAGCTTCTCGTACTTTATTTGCTAATTCTCCAACGACTGGACGCTCTTCTGGGGCAAGCTTGCCCATACCTCTTAACACTTCGGTAATCGAGCCTCTTCGACCTAAATATTGTACTTGAATATCTTGTAATTGTTTTAAATCTTCTATTTCTTTGACTTTAGCAATTGCTTCTTCTTCAATTGCTTGTAATTTCTCCTTCATTGGATAAACCTCCTTCAATCTTACCTATCTTTATTTGTTATCATGTCTTTTAAAATAGAAAAACCTCCTCCCAAAAAGGGACGAGGCAAATCGTCGCGGTACCACCCTTATTGATGCAAATGGCATCCAACTCTACTTGATAATGGACAAGACGTCCAGGGCATCATTACATGCCAGCTCGAGGAGTGAATCGTAATAAACGATCATAAAAATGCTTCCAGTCTAAGGCATTTTCTCCCTGAAATGATCGGTCTCCTTTATTACTTAGCTCCGTCATCGCTTTTAACAATATAGTTTTATGTAAGCTAAAGAATAGTATAGCGAAGTGTGTATCATTATGCAACTAATTGCGGATATAGTACATCAAAATTCCACCAGCTACACCGACATTCAATGATTCAGCCTTTCCGAAGATTGGTATTTTTACTAGTTCATCGGCCTTTTCAATAAAAGCGGGATTTACTCCTCGACCTTCATTTCCTAAAATAATTGCTGTTTTTTCCGCAGGCATAATATCGATATAATTTTTTGCCCTTTGCAAAGTCGTCGCCCAAATCGAAAAGCCTTCCTTCTTTAAAGCTGGAATTTCTTTTTCCAAATCCTTTTGTTCAATTGGCAAATGAAACAGTGACCCTTGAGTAGCACGAATTACTTTATCGTTGTATAAGTCGACGGTCCCTTTACCTAAGACAACTTTTGAAAAGCCGGCTGCATCTGCTGTTCGTATTAACGTACCTAAATTTCCCGGATCCTGTACACAATCGATTAACAGTACAGAATGGTTCGTCTTCGCTTGCATCTTTTTCCTTCGAAGGACAGCTAGAATTCCTTGGGGAGTTTCTGTCTGAGCTATTTCTTGAAAAACTTCCTTACTTACCCGATATAC
>Ga0079225_10001169_pt1 | contig 14591 bp, 13 predicted proteins | sample Poulit2012_FD_76344 | JGI IMG/M metagenome (GOLD analysis project Ga0079225, IMG submission 76344) | Agricultural soil microbial communities from Georgia to study Nitrogen management - Poultry litter 2012 | ecosystem: Environmental > Terrestrial > Soil > Agricultural land | place: USA: Georgia...
CCTTTTTTCACCCAATACTCATTGATGAGCAATTAATAGGATAAATACACATGAGCATGAATAAAAAGATCTTTGGCTTTGCTACTGCATTGGCTTTGGCAGGCATGACTGCCCAAGCATGGGCCAAGCCCGTGACCTATCAGGCTGACCCTACCCATACTTTTGCCAATTTTAGCTATAACCACCTGGGTTTAAGTCGACAAAACAATAGCTTTAATGACACCAAGGCAACATTGGTGCTCGATCTCGAAGAAAAAACAGGTCAACTCGAGGTTGAAATTGATTTGGCTTCGGTGAATACCGGGGCCGCGATATTCAACGAGCATTTGCAGGGCAAGGATTTTTTCAATACCGAAGAGCATCCCGTAGCGCGTTTTGAGTCCACGGAAATAGTTTTTGAGGGTGACACACCAACAGCGGTCAAGGGTGACTTAACCATCAAAGGCATTACAGAGCCCGTGACCTTTACTATTGATCATTTTGTGCAGACCGAGCACCCCATGTTACAAAAGCCCGCTATCGGTGCCAATGCGACCACAGAGGTCAAGCGCTCTACCTTTGACATGGATAAATACGTGCCCGCCATTAGCGATGAGGTGACCATTACCGTCTCCTTCGAGGGCATCGCGGCTGACGAATAACCCCGCAGCAATACTACGGTACTTGCGTGTTGCTACTGCACGATTTGCTTGTGCCTCACCCCTTGGATGCCATCGCATGATTGTGCTGCTATTGCATGCTCTAGCCGCAAGCAAGAAAGTCCGGCAGTATTAAAGCAACCCACCCTGCCCTTGGCGCCTAGCCAAGAATAGCGGTGGGTTTTTTGTTTAATTTAGCCGTTAGAGTATCTCATTGACTATTTCTACCGGGCGGCATAACCGGGCCCCTTTTTCAGTGACAACAAAGGGCCGGTTCATTAGCCGAGGGTGCTTTTCAATGGCTGCCAGCAGTTCATCATCGCTTAGGGAATCATCGGCCAGTTGTAGCTCTTTGTACTCGTCCTCGCCTGTACGCATGGCCTCGCGCACGCTGAGGTTAGCTTGGGCAAAAAGCTGGCGCAGTTGGTCAGCGTTAAGGGGGGTTTTTAGATATTCGACAATGGTAGGTTCGATGCCTTTTTCACGCAACAGTGCCAAAGTTTCACGAGATTTGCTGCAACGGGGGTTATGATAAATGGTGACCATGATATATGCTTGGTAAACAATATAATTGACAACAACTGCTACACTAAGTAGCGGGGTGCACACATTATTGCGCGCACTCATTGGTAGGTCAAACACACATGACAGACAACCTAGGAGACTTCATGATTGATCTATATTACTGGACGACCCCCAACGGGCATAAGATAACCATGTTCCTCGAAGAGGCGGGTTTGGAATATCGGGTCATCCCGATCAATATCGGTACTGGTGCCCAGTTTGAACCCGAGTTCTTGAAAATTGCCCCCAATAACCGAATTCCTGCCATCGTTGACCATCAGCCTGCTGATCAGGGCGAGCCCATTTCCGTCTTTGAGTCGGGGGCTATTTTGCAGTATTTGGCTGAAAAAACTGGTCAGTTTTTACCCCAGGATTCACGCCAACGTGTGCAGGTGATGGAATGGCTGTTTTGGCAAATGGCTGGTCTTGGCCCCATGGCTGGGCAAAACCATCATTTTAATGTTTATGCCCCAGAGCCTATCCCCTATGCCCAGGATCGCTATATCCGGGAAACGGGACGCCTGTATGGGGTATTGAACAGGCGTTTGCAAGATCGTGACTACATTGTTGGCGATTATTCCATCGCGGATATGGCTTGCTACCCCTGGATAGTGTCCCATAAAAATCAGAAACAAGACCTGAATGACTTTCCTAATCTAAAAGCCTGGTTTGAGCGCATTCAACAGCGCCCAGCGACACAGCGGGCTTATGCCGTTGTGGAACAGATCGACACAGGGCCCGAGGTCGATGCCGCTGAGGCTCACCGTATTCTTTATGGACAAGATGCCAGCAGTGTGCGATAGCCTGTTCTTAGCGCTATCATGATCTCATGCGGCAAGAGCAACCCTGGATCGATGCAGGTCCAAGCAGGCGAACTCAAATAACAGGAATTTAGGTAATGCGTAAAATCTGCTACCCACTGACCATTTTTGCCCTCAGTATTTTGGCCGCTTGTAGTACGACAAGTGGTAGCGATATCTCATTAATACCCACGCAAACTGATGCGGTCACCCAGAAAAAGGGGGCTTTTACCCAGCCATTGAAATGGTCCGGGCATAAGCCAGGTTGCGAGGGACAATGTCCCAAGCTAGAGATAGACTCTTTAGTCTTTCCAGGCCAACGCGCGCTGACTGAACGCGTTGATCACCTGTTGGCGGCCATGCTCAGCCAGTTTGATACTGATCGTTTATTGCCCACCCTTGACGAGTATCAGGAATACTACTGGCAGGTGGCTGGCCCCGCTGACGAGGCTTTGGCAGCCGCTAAAACCATTTACCGCAACAAATACCTGACTACCCTTGAGCTTAGCGCCTGGAAGTACCACACAGGGGCTGCTCATGGGATGTCAGGCACCCAATACCTGAACTGGAGTAACCAAGAGCAGCAGCCTTTAAGCCTTGATGATTTGCTTGAGCCGCGCCAAAAAGATCGCTTTATCGAGCTACAAAAGCAAGCGCATGCCCAGTGGCTTGGCAAACTGGACTTCGCCCAGGAAGACCCCGAGCAATATCTGCGCCAATGGCCCTTCCAACCCACTGACAATGTTGCCATTACGGATGCGGGCTTGCTCCTGAAATATCAACCCTACGAGATTGCACCTTATGCAGCCGGCATGCCGCAATTGCTGATTCCTTATGGTTCCTTAAAAGGGGTTATTAAATCACGCTATCTGCCTGATCGCTGAATATCTGCCTGATCGCTAAGACCCAGTTGCAATCAAAAAGGGCCGCTAAAGCGGCCCTTTTTCTATTTGAATAGCTTGGCTGTTTTTGGCAGCTTAGGCATCAGCTAACCTTAATCTTAGTCTAAATAGAGGGTTTTGCTGCCATCGGTATGCCATTCGAAGACATCGAACTGGAACTCATTCAGATCGCCCTGCTCGTTCCACGACAAGACACCAATGGGGGTGTCCACCTCGTTTTCATGCAGCCACTCGGCAACCTTGATGGGGTCATCTTCACCTACGGCAACAATGCCATCAGCAAGGGCTTTGGCAGCTGAATAAGCAGTAAGCTGAAAGGCACCACCCGGGTCACGGCCTTTTTCAACAAAGGCGTCGACAATGGCCTGGTTATCAGGGTCTTGCGTAAAGTCAGCTGGCAGGGTGACGAGCATGCCCTCAACCGCATCGCCAGCAATGGCGTTGATGTCGGGGTTGCCTGCCCCCTCGGGCCCCATAAAGGTGATGTCCAGGTCTTGCTCAGCCCCTTGGCGCAGTAGCAGCCCCATTTCGGGGTGGTAGCCACCATAGTAGACCAAATCGGCCCCACTGCTTTTTAGCTTGGTGATGACCGCAGAATAGTCGCTGTCGCCGGCATTGATACCCTCGAAAAGTGCGATCTCATAGCCAGCTTTTTCGAGTTCGTCGCGCACGGACTGGGCAATGCCCTGACCGTAGGATTGCTTATCGTGCAATACAGCAACTTTTTCAGGCTTGATATGTTCGATGATAACCTGGGCTGCCGCTGGGCCTTGTTGATCGTCGCGCCCAATGGTGCGGAAGATCATGTCATAGCCCTTGCCGTCGGTAACGGCAGGCGCGGTGGCCGAAGGCGAAATCATGATGACACCTTCGTCGTTATAAATGTCGGTAGCAGCAATGGTAGCGCCAGAACAAACGTGGCCAATGACATAATTGATGCCGTCGTTGACGATACGGTTAGCGACCACGGGACCCTGCTTGGGTTCACAGGCATCGTCCACCAGGACGACTTCTATTTCTTTGCCTAACACCCCGCCCGCTTCGTTGATTTGTTCAACAAAGGTATGGACCCCCTGCTGGACCATTTCACCGTACTGGGTTAATGGGCCTGTGTATGGGCCTGCGATCGCGAAGGTAATGGTATCGGCCTGGGCTGCTCCGGCCATGAATAGCCCCATTGACAGGCTTAGGGCGGAAGCAATAGGCGTAAATCTTTTTTTCATATATTCCTCCTGATGTAACCATGCACAGCATACACCAAAATAAAGATTTGGTGACATTCCAGCCTAAAAACTAGGGAAAGTGCTGATGCTGAACAGCCTAACGCATAAAAAAACCGCTGCCCCAGGGCAGCGGCTGGCGTTAATTAAGCCAATAAGCTGCGCAGCATCCAGGCGGTTTTTTCATGGACTTCGAGTCGTGCGGTTAATAGATCAGCAGTGGGCTGGTCATTGGCCTTGTCAGCACAATCAAAAGCATGGCGAGCGGTACGCGCAACAGCCTCGTGGGCATCTAGCAAGGCACGGATCATTTCGGGGGCCTCGGGCACGGTTTCGGGCTCTTTAATTGAGGTCAATTTACTGAATTCGGCATAGGTGCCTGGAGCAAAATGGCCCAGGGCGCGGATACGCTCGGCAATTTCATCAAGGGCTTGCCAGGCCTCGGTGTACTGATCCATGAACATTTCGTGCAGGGTGGTAAACATGGGCCCAGTCACGTTCCAGTGGAAATTGTGCGTCATGAGGTAGAGCGTATAGGTATCGGCCAGTACTTTGGATAGTTCAACGGCGATGTTGGCACGTTGTTCTTCAGAAAGGCCAATGTTGACAGCAATGGAATCAGTTTGGTGAACATTGCTTTTAATGGATTTAGCCATGGGTTCTCCTTCATGTGTAATTGTCGTTTTATTAGCTTATCACGCGAACAATCAAAAGTAACAGCGATTTCCCACAAATTATTAATGGCTGTGCTCAGTCAGGTATGTTACGCAATGCATGCCACTTTGCCGGATGGCGGTGGCCAGTGCATCGATGGCGGATAAGCGCGGAAAGCTGCGCCGCCAGACGATGGCAATGGTGCGATGAGGTACGGGCTCTTTGAAAGGAATATAGTGCAGCAAGGGGGTATCCTGGCGATTGCGCGGCAGTGCACTGGCAGGTAGCACGGTGATGCCGATGCCAGTAGACACCATATGCCTAATGGTTTCCAGCGAGGAGCCTTCAAAGGTTTTTTGGATGCCCTCGCTGCTGGGCGAAAAATGGGATAGTTCGGGGCAAACGTCTAGTACCTGATCCCGAAAGCAATGGCCCGCGCCGAGCAACAGCATGGTTTCTGTTTTGAGCTCTTCCGGATCGATGGCTTTTTTATGGGCCCAGGGGTGATCATGGGGTACGGCCACAAAAAATGGCTCGGTATAGATAGCTTCGGTCATGAAACCGGGCTCGGGTAGCGGCAGCGCAACGATAGCGCAGTCTATTTCCCCCTGCCGTAATAATTCCAGCAGCTTGACGGTGTAATTTTCTTGCAAGACCAAGGGCATATGAGGACTAACCTCGATTTGCTTGGGCACCAGCAAAGGTAGCAAATACGGGGCGACGGTATAGATCACCCCAACTTTGAGCGGGCCTGTCAGGGGATCCTGTCCTTGCAAAGCTATCTCTTTAAGGCGGTCACTTTCTTCGAGAATTTTTTGCGCCTGCTCAATGATGCGTAACCCAATGGGGGTAATGCCGATCTCCCCTCCCCCTCGTTCAAAAATGACTACGCCAAGCTCTTCTTCAAGCTTTTTGACAGCTACTGACAGCGTGGGTTGGCTGACAAAACAAGCCTCGGCTGCGCGGCCGAAATGGCGTTCACGGGCAACAGCAACAATATATTTTAATTCGGTAAAGGTCATGATGGTGCCTATGTTCAGCTTTGCATATATTCTTCGCGACCGCCAAGCCAACGCTGCAAATGGTTTTGGGCGCGCTGCGGGTCGTGTTCTAGAAGCCATTGGGCGGTTTCTTTGGCGGCTTGTAGCAACGCCTCGTTGTTGAGCTCGGCGAAGCGAAGCAGGGTTTGGCCAGATTGGCGCATGCCCAGAAATTCACCAGGCCCGCGGATGTCTAGATCGCGGCGGGCAATTTCAAAACCATCAGTGGTCTCGTACATGGCGCGCAGACGTTCACGTGCAGTCATGGATAAAGGGCTTTGATACAACAATATACAATAAGATTGATTGGTGCCCCGCCCTACGCGCCCCCGCAGTTGATGTAATTGTGCCAGGCCAAAACGCTCGGCATGTTCAATGACCATCAAGCTGGCATTGGGTACATCCACCCCAACTTCGATGACTGTTGTAGCGACCAATATCTGTCGCTCATTACGGCGAAAAGACTCCATAAGCTGTTGCTTTTCCTCGCGGCTAAGCCGCCCGTGCAACAGGCCAATTTGGCAGTCGGGCAGTTGCTTTTGCAACCGGGCATAGGTTTCTTCTGCAGTTTGCAGCTGCAAAGCCTCGCTTTCTTCGATAAGTGGGCACACCCAATAGACTTGGCGGCCTGCTTGTACCTCGCGCCAAATGCCCTGAATGACTTCATCGCGTCGGTGTTCTGAGACAAGTTTGGTTTGGATGGGCTGGCGCCCGGGTGGTAGCTCGTCAATGATGGACAAATCCAGATCGGCATAATAGGTCATGGCGAGGCTGCGAGGTATTGGTGTAGCACTGAGGGTAAGCTGATGAGGCCACAGCTCGTGGTCGGGGTGGGCATGCTGGCCTTTTTTGCTTAATGCCAACCGTTGTTCTACACCAAATCGGTGCTGTTCATCTAGCAATACCAAGCCTAAACGCTGAAACTCGACCTGCTCTTGAATAAGTGCCTGGGTGCCAATTAAAAACTGCAGGCTGCCGGTTTGTGTACCGGTAAGACTAGCTCGACGCTCTGCTGCCTTTTGGCTACCCACCAAAAAACCAACGGAAACCCCCAGCGGTGTAAGCCAGTGGTGAATTTTGTCGTAATGCTGCTCGGCGAGCAATTCAGTGGGCGCCATCATGGCCACCTGCCAACCCGCATCAATAACGTGGGCGGCAGCCAAAGCAGCAACAATGGTTTTGCCGCTACCTACATCGCCTTGCACCAAGCGATGCATCGGGTGATTTTGAGCCAGGTCGGCAATAATTTCATTGACAACCCGCTGCTGGGCTTGGGTTAGGGCAAAGGGCAAAGATTGCTCGAGTGCACGCAGCAGCGCCCCTTTGGCTGCCGGAAAAGCAGGCCCGCGCAACTGCCGCCGCCGGGCTCGGGCCTGAGCCAAAGCCAGCTGTTGTGCCAGCAGTTCGTCGAATTGCACACGCATCCAGGCAGGGTGGGTTTTATCCAGCAAGGGCTCTAGCGGTACCTCTTTTGGGGGGTGATGCAAAAATAGTATGGCTTTTTTAAACGGCCATAGTTGGTAGCGCTCGCGCAGTTCGTCCGACAGGCTGTCCTCTAGATCGGCGCGTTGCAAAGCGGCCGTTATGGCCCGGCTAAGCTGGTTTTGGGAAAGCCCTGCCGTGGTCGGATAGACCGGGGTCAGGGTTTGGGCCAGAGGCTTTTTGGTAGAACGAAGCTGAGGATGCACGATTTCCAGGCCATAAAAGCCACGGCGCACTTCGCCTTTAAGGCGTAGTTCAGCCCCCTTTTGTACCGCAGCCACTTGGCCAGGATAAAAGTGTAACCATCTGAGCTTGATACGCCCTGTGGCATCTTGCAACTCGGCAGTCAGTTGACGCCGCGGGCGGTATTGCACACTTTGCTGGACAACTTGTCCTTGAATCAATACGTGATGCCCAGGCTGCAGCTGGCCGATGGGTGTAATGCGGGTTTCGTCTTCGTAGCGCAGCGGGATATGGACGGCAAAATCCATATCCTGCACCAACCCCAGTTTTTGGAGTTTGTTTTTTAGGGTCGTTGACGCTGCTGACGGTTTGGCTTTTGACATTGGGTTGGCTAACCCCTGGTAGTGCCGCCTAGTTAGGGATAACGGCGATAGCATCTACCTCGAACTGAGCCCCCTTGGGCAGGCTGGCTACGCCGATGGTTGAACGAGCCGGGAATGGTTCGGGCATGAGTTCGGCCATGATCGCATTGACGGTGGCGAACATGCTTAAATCAGTCAGAAACAGGCTAAATTTGACGACATGCTCGAAGCTGCCCCCCTCGGCGGCCAAGACTGCCTGCAGGTTTTTAAAAGCCTGACGCGCTTGGGCTTCGAAATTTTCCGAAATAAGTTCACCCGTGTTCAGATCTAGGGGTAGCTGCCCAGAGAGGTATACGGTGCGCCCTTGTGGGGCCACAATGCCCTGAGAATAAGGGCCTACCGCAGCCGGTGCTTGTTCGGTAAAGACTACTTTTTTAACCATTAAAAAACTCCGTCCAAGAAAAAAATAATACTCTAGCATAGGTAGAGCCCCAGTTGGGCCTGTGCCCTGTACTCCTGTTAGCTTAGACCAAGATTAGGGCAAACGGAACCAACGGCGTATATGGTGCAGCAAATGCTGTTTTTGTTCCTCGAGTTGGGTATGAGACAAACATTGCTGCACGCTATCAAGTTCTTGGGCACGGGTACTTAGCAAGCTGGCTATATTTTCAGCCAGCTCAGGGCGTTCCTGGATAATGGCAGCAAAGCCATCTTTATCAAGCTCGTAACAGACTAAATCGCTACGGGCAATGACTGTGGCGCGCCTTGGGTCACCCGTCATCAGGCTCATTTCGCCAAAGATATCGCCTGCTTTGAGCACTGCCACTTGTTGCTTCCGTCCGTGGCTGGCTACCCAAACCTCGGCTTCGCCTTGCACGATGAAAAACATGCTCTCCCCTGCTGCCCCTTGCACGATAAGGGTGCTACCTTGTACAAAGAATGCTGTTTTGAGACGTTCGGCCGCCTGTTCTTTTTCTTCTTCAGTTAGGGCCGCAAAAAGTGGGATCTGTGCCAGAAAAACAAGCTTAATAGACGTGCTGTGACGCAGGCTTTGTTGATGCCACTGGGTCTTGTGCTTGTGGGACATATGGCTAATATCCCGGTTAGGCGCTGATAAATACCAGCCCTGGCGTTGAAACAGGGCATAAATATGCTGATAGAGAGCCGATTTGGTGGCACCGGCAGCGCCTGGGGCAGCAAGCCAATAATGCAGGGCATAGGTAATATGGCCATCAGCAAAATCAAATACTTGGCAAATGGGGGGAGTTTGCGCACTTTGGCCCCGAAACTGCATGCGACGCAAGTTTTTTTCTACCGTTTCGACCACTACGTTGGGGGCAACCGCATAGCTTCCGTAAAAATACAAGGTGTTATACCGCCCAGGCAGGGTTTGCCCCCCGATGATTTTGACCCTATTTTTCATTAAATCGCTATTGGGAATAAGAATTTTTTCCCCGAAGCGGGTCATGATGGCGGTATGACGCCACTGAACTTGTATCACCTCGCCGCTAAGGTCTTCGAACTCTAGCCAATCGCCTATGCAGATGGACTTATCAAGCTGCAAGGCAAGTCCTGAAAGGATATTGCCCAAAGTATCTTGCATGGCGAAGGCCAGTACGGCAGTCACCACCGCTGTGCTGGTAACCAGGCTGCTTAATTCCAGGCCGGCACCAGAAAGCAGATAGAGGGTCCAGCCGGCATAAAACATCAGGATAAGCAGCTCTTCAAGGATACGCGGGGGCTGCAGTTGGAAGCGGGGTATGACCCAACGAAAAAAGAACACCCCCACCTGTCTAATCAGCAGCCCACCTAAAACGAGTAGCGCACTATAATGCATCACTGTTTTGGCTGCAGGGGCATCGAGCGTGGCGAACAGAGCCTCGGCGGCCAGCAACAACACAAAAATAACTAGCATCAAGGCGGTAAAACGTACTGAGCCAGGGCTATGGCGGCGCAGCAGGAAGACCACCCCCACCACTACCAGGAATGACAAAAAATAGGACAGGTGCCATGCCTGCTGAAAATGTTCGGTCCAATGGCTGAAAAAATTGAGCATCAGTACGGGCCTATTAAAAAATATGGGGTTGGCTTATTCGTCTTTGCAACTCATTTTTGCTCATGATCGAAAATGGGTTGCCACGCCTCGGGGTGAGTACGTTGTGCATCCAGGCGCTGCAGATATAAGGCCAGCAACGGATCATTTGGGGCTTGTTTGGTCAGTTGGACAAAAGTCTGTCGTGCATCTTCGAAACAACCTTGCTGGTATTGTTGCAAGGCTTGGTCGCTGGCGCGGTAGAAGGCCTGCTCTTGGGCGCTGAGGGTACCTGTTGGGGCCAGCGGTTGGCTGATATATAAAGGTTGTTTACGGCCTTTGACCCGTACATAATCTACCGTTCGGTAGGCAAAATCAGGGGCGGCCTGGCGCGTGGTATCACTTAGAAGTATGGGAAGCTGATAAAACGAAGTCAAGGATTCCAAACGGGCTGCCAAGTTGACGGCGTCACCCAGAACAGTATAGGCGCGCCGATAAGCAGAGCCCATGTCGCCAACATTCATGCTGCCTGTATTGATACCAATGCCCACATGAAACTGGGGAAGCCCCTCTTTAGCAAACTCGGCCCGTAATGCTACCAGGCGTTTTTGCATGGCAAGCGCTGCCTGTACAGCATGCTCGGCATGGTTAGGGTCGTCAAGCGGGGCATTCCAGAACGCCATGATGAGATCGCCCACATATTTGTCAATGGTGCCTTGATGCGCAAAAATCACTTCGGTGACCGCCGACAGATAGCGATTAAGCGTGGATTTCAGCTCGGCGGGTGATAAACCCTCGGAAATGGCAGTAAAATTGCGCACATCGGCAAACAACACGCTCATGGCTTTTTGCTCACCCTCGAGCGAAATGGCATCGGGTCGGCTGAGCATGAAACGCACGTGTTCAGGGGGCACATACTCGCCAAATAAATTTTGAATTTGCTGCTTTTGGCGCGCAGTTGAATAATAACCGTAAATGACATTAAAGCCGGTAATGGCCAGCGCGGTTAATAAAATCAGGGCAACATGTAAGGCCAAATGGGCATAATGCCACAGGCCCAGGTTTAATCCGATAATCAGTATCAAACACGCCAGCGCCAGGCTGAACATTTGGCGTGGGGTGCGGCCGGGTAGCCCGACGGATAGCAGTATGCCAAAGATGATGATTTGCAGCAGAACCGCGCCCTGTTCCCAGTCGGGGCTCAGATAAAAAGCGTTGGCCGGATTTTCCCCCTGTTCTTTTAGCCAGGCAGCATACAGCATGGCATCGATCAGGTTGGCATGCACCTCTACCCCGGGGTAGCTCGTTTGCAAAGGGGTGGTACGTAAATCGGCCAAACCCAACGCTGAGGTACCAATCAGGGCTATCGCCCCAGCCAGTGTTTTGCGCTGTGTCGTGGAAAGTTCATCACGCAATACCTGGGTTGCTGACAGCGTGGGAAAAGATCCTGCACCGCCACGATAAGGCACCAGCAGTTGGCCTTGTGGGTCTACGGGTATCTCAAGCGCATTGCCAATGTGTAAACTGGTTAGTATGGGAGACTGGCTTTCTTCCGTTGTGGTGCGTAGCCGGCTCCACGGGGCACCAAGCGCCAAACGCACAATTTCCAGGCTTAAGGCATGGTATAGACCATCTTGGTGCTGCATAACCAAAGGCATGCGACGTACCACCCCGTCACCGTCCGGTATAGCCACCACAAAACCCTGCGCTGGAAAATTACGGTTCAGCGCCGGGATGTTAGCAGTGGCATTAGCCATGGTTAGCAATTCGGGCTGGGGGCTATCCAGATCAAGGAGCAAGGGGGCTGGAGGCAATTGGCCAGCATCGGCGCCATCATTATGTAAAAAAAAACCTAAAACGGTATCCGCGCCCAATTCGGCAGCCAGTTGCTGATCGCCATCAAGCTCATCCCCGACTTGATCCAGTAATTCATTCCAGTTCTTTTCCTGGGCTAAGGCTAGCTCCTGGGACAACAGATATTTGCTAATGGCGGCGGCTGGGTTGGGCCCTGGCTCTGAAAACACTACATCGAAGCCGATCAAACCGATGCCCGCGGCTTTTAACTGTTGGACCAGCTGCGCCACCTTGGCTCTATCCCAAGGCCAGCGTCCTTCCCTTTGCAGGCTTTGTTCATCCAAATCAATGATGACAATAGGCATGCGCAAAGCGCGCTCAGGTGCCAGCATTTCAAAACGCAGGTCGTACCATAAGGCATCTACCCGGGCCAGCCAGGTATGATCATGCGCCCGGTGTGGTACCAGGATTTGAATGCACAGAGCGCCGATAACCAAAAGCAGCCCAATTAATCTGGGCTGCCAATGCTGCTTTAGTCGTGCCTGCATAAAATTGCCCTTTGGCGGGGATATAAATGGCCTGCGATGGACTACAGTTAGCTTTATGGCCGGCCCAAAGGGGGGGCGATTAACCCCCCTTTTGGAGCAGAAGCTGCTTTACCACCAACAGATGTTTGCATCGTAGCCTATGCTTTCACAATACTCGATAAAGCCAGGATCTTCGGGATCAAAGCCAGGGTCCCCGGGGCTGATCCAGGGATTTTCGGGATCAAAGCCACCTGGCTCGGGGTTGCCAGGCGGCGGAGGTTCCAAACCAGGAGCGGGGTCACCCGGATCGGGCGTTATGGGGGGCAAGGGTATCAGTTCGGGATCGGTGCCCCCGAGTAATTGCAGCTGGTCAGGGTTAATTTCGGGGAAGTCTCGTAAAGGATCGGCGATGAACTGATCTTGAAAGTCGGTAAATTGGGGTTGGTCGTCAGACCATCGAGGTTGTGCGGCCAGGAATTCAGGGGCGTCGTCACTAAGTGCTGGCGCCTGCCCCTGCACAGCGATGGCGCTTTGCCCTTGCGGGACTTCAAGCTCGCCATGATCATTGGTAAGAACCACCTTGCCACGGCCTACGTGGACCCGTAAGGTGTTTGGCGGATTAAGGACGGCAATATATTCAGTGCCTCGGATCCCCAGGGTGGCTACAGGTGTTTTAAGCTCGTATTGTTCGTGTTGTTGCTTGCCGATAGCACCGGTGACGGTGCGCAACCCCCCTTTCAAAAGCCCGAAAACCAGACTGCCTTGTTCCTGGGTTTCTTGGTAAAGATATTCTTCGACCACAAAACGGCTATCGGGCATGAGTGATACCAGCCCGCCATCGGTAAAACGCAACTGCGCCCGGGCCTCGTTATGGGTGGTAATTTGGTCGTGCTCGTAAATGGGGTCAGATTGTGACAGATTGCGCGGGTCTTGTTGGCGGCTTTGTGCAGTGACTTGGCCCTCGGCAAAAAGGGTAACCCCCGCAGCATGGTCCTGGGCCTGTACCAAGCCCAGACTCATGCATAAACCAAGCCAGGCACACAGGCCCCAAAACCAGGGGATAAGGCGGTGTTTATAAGAGGTCATAGCGTAAATTGAGCATGAAAATGTGGCGTTTATAACGACTTAGGGGAATGTTTGAGCGGTTGGTGTAGTACTGGTACTGAGGGCGCAGGCTTAGCTTGCGGTTGATGGCATAGGCAGCCCCCAGGTTGACATCATAAAAGGTGTCTTTGCGTCGGGTGCCAAAGCTGCTGTGCTCATGGCGAAAGTGGCGCCGCTCGATGCCCACCCCGGCCTGTATCATGAAACGCGGGGTAACCAGGTAGGTACCACCGATGCGCACACCAGCTAGCCGGTGGTTTTGGTTTTTTGGCCCCATGTGTTTGGTCTTTTGGTGGGTACCGCCATACGCGGTGAGATAACCTACGGCGCGCTCATTGGCCAAACCCTTAAGCAATGTAAGCCCGCCCACAAAGCGTTTGGCATTGCGGCGGCTATTGTTCGGGGCGTAGCGATTGCCAGAGTAGTTGATTTTGGTAGCCTGGCCAAAAACGCTGAGCTCGGTGGTGTTATTGAAAGAATAAGCATACTGAGTCAGGATACTGCCGCTGTTTCTGAAATTTCTATTGCGCAAACGATAGTTTTGCAGCTGTATTTTGGTGGAAAATTGATGTTGATTAACGCTGCGGTCGATGCCTAACTGCAGGGTGCTAACCAAATGGTTGTAGCGCCCCGTATCAAAGTTGCCGCGTGCGGAAATGGTGCCTTGTGCGGTTAGGCTCCATTTTTGGTCAAGGGGGCGTACATAACGGACATGGTAGCGTGCCGTAGCAAAACCGCTTTTTTGTCGCTGGTGCTCTTTGGGAAGCAGATAGGTGGCATCGTCAAGCCCAGGCAGCGCAATTTCTGACAGGTCGGTGGCGCTGTTGATGTTGGTATCATAGCCAACCCCGACTTGAATATAAGAGGAAAGCTGCGGCGTCAGACTATCGGTCTCGGCTTGACTGAGCAGGTCGAGGTAATGGGCAATGGTGGCTTGCACCTCGCTTGTGCGAGCGCTTTGACGTAGCTGGCGAATTTCGGTGCGGGCGCTGTGGGTTTCGTTGAGTTGCACATGGGCGTGTAGTATTCCCAATCGGCAGAGTTCATGCTGTGGGTTAATGGCCAAACAGCGTTCGAAGGCAAAGGCTGCCAGCGAAGGCTCGTCGGCATGCAAAGCCGACAGGCCCAGCAAAAAGTCAAATTCAGGATGCCCCGCCAGCTGGCCTTCGGATTATCGAGCTAGCCCCAGACGGCAGCTTAACGACGCAATTGCAGCGTGTGCCCGATCTGGGCTTTAGCCCTGATCCCGCCAGCACCGGGTATTAATACCACCGTGCCAGATTAGGCAA
>Ga0079225_10001170_pt1 | contig 14588 bp, 18 predicted proteins | sample Poulit2012_FD_76344 | JGI IMG/M metagenome (GOLD analysis project Ga0079225, IMG submission 76344) | Agricultural soil microbial communities from Georgia to study Nitrogen management - Poultry litter 2012 | ecosystem: Environmental > Terrestrial > Soil > Agricultural land | place: USA: Georgia...
CATGTGGAGGGCGTGGCGTTGCTCCAAAGAAAAACCATATAGAAATCCTTAGTTTTAAACACTTTCACAAGCCTTCCGTGTTTGTAGTAGAAGGTGAAAAAAGGGGAATAAAGTACTGGAAAACTACATTACTGTTTCGACGGTAACTGATCCGGGATGTAAGCTCAAAATGATAAAGGGACAACAGAAAACCCGAATAAGGGACAGTGAATGAAAACCGTCCATTATCCGGGTTTTTGTGCCTGATTGGAAATATTTTCATAAGACAAATGATTGCGGAAAATCAGACGAAATTCCACTTATCAGGTCCGCAGGAGACAGTATGTCAGCATCAGCAAATGGAGACCGGCATCGACAGCGTTTCATAAAGAACTGCCGTACTTGGAGTGACAAGGCGTCATAACGATTTTTTTCAGTCTCAAAAGTGGTGGAAATATGACTCTGTCATCTTAAGAGGACAGGGTTCGATAACTTTCTGCATCTGTTTCGGCAGGTAGTACTGCTTTGTTTATAATCGGTGAAGATAATATTAGTGATACATTCAAATGTGCGTGCTGTGATAAACGGTCCACTAGATTTTCCAGATCCTTTTTAGAAACGACTTCCACTTTTACCATATAGCTCATCGCTCCTGTTACTTTATGGCATTCTGTAATATCCGGTTCATTTTCAAGCATATCCAAGAAGCCGGTGCATGACAGTTTGATATTACATATCTGAATGAAGGCACTTATGTTCTTCCCGAGAGCCTCTGATGATATACGCGCGGTAAAGCCTTCAATCACGCCGTTATCTTCAAGCTTTCGTATCCTCTCATTCACACTTGGACGACTCAGGTTGAGTTGCTTTGAAAGTTCTATAATAGTCATGCGGCCATCTTCCTGCAATAATTCTAAAATTCTACGATCGATACCATCCATTTTATCCCTCCTTTACATTAAGAATATGATTGTATATTTAAATATACAAAAAAGCAAATTAAACACATTTATACATTCAGAAGAATATATAAAACTTGAATTTCATTTGCTATAATTAGTAGCGCTGGTTTTGGAAAGGAGACAGTTAATAAAACAGTATTATTATAATGGAACGAAAAATGATATAAATGGGAGGTTCTACAATGCAGCCAAATACTAAACAGAGTATTTCATCATTCTATTACGCACTATTTTTTATTTCGATTATTTTAGAGTCGGTGGGAGTCAATTTTTTGAAACTTGCTGAAGGGTTTACAATATTGCTTCCGACAATCATTGCCGTAGTTTGTTATTTATCATCTATTGCGCTTTTCATATTTGTCACGGCAAAAGGGGAAATCGGAGTTCTGGTAGCACTATTTGCAGGTATTGGCACTGCACTGGTCGCAGTTACTGGAGTAATATTATACGAAGAATCAATATCAGCCTTAAAGGTATTAGGTGTCGGACTGATCATCTATGGCGCTGTTGCAATTAATATTGGTCCTAAACAAAAAGATCAGGAGGTAAGCGTATAATGGGATATGCATCTTTAAGTTTAGGTATCATATTTGCGATATTTGCCCAAATGTGCGTGAAGATGTCGAAGGGTTTCAAGGTGTTACTGCCCACCCTTACAGCATTTATTCTTTTCATTTTTACAAATTTCTTCATTTCATCAGCGATTAGGTATTTTGAAATGGGAATCGTATATGCGGTGTGGTCTGCACTAACCATCATCCTCACTGCGCTTCTGGGCATATTTTTATTTGGAGAATCGGTAAACAGGCAAAAAGTCGTTTCCATTTTTGCATTAGTTTCTGGTGTGATTATTTTAAACCTGGTATAAGCGGAACGTTTTTTCAAAATGAAACGAAATAGAGGGAGTTTTTTAAATGTTTGACAACATAAACCGTCCAATGGAAATTGGACTGACATCATTTGCGGAGACCCCGCCGGATGTTCATACGGGGAGGGCATATAGCCACGCGGAACGTCTGCGAAATGTCGTAGAAGAAATCAAGTTGGCGGATGAAGTGGGGCTGGATGTTTATGGGCTCGGTGAACATCATCGGACAGATTATGCATCATCCAGACCTGCTGTAGTTCTTGCGGCTGCAGCTGCGCAGACAAAAAATATCAAGTTGACGAGTTCCGTCACTGTACTTTCATCAGAAGACCCGGTACGTGTATATCAGGAATATGCAACAATTGACGGATTGTCAAACGGACGCGCCGAAATCATGGCCGGCCGCGGATCATTCATCGAATCATTTCCGCTCTATGGTTATAGTCTGGAGGATTACAATGAATTATTCGAGGAAAAACTGGATCTGTTACTAAAGCTTCAGAAAGATGAATTGATTACCTGGCGCGGACATTACAGACCTTCAATCAATAATCGTGGAGTATATCCGCGTCCGGTACAAAATGAAATACCAGTAACCATTGCGAGCGGGGGGAATCCGGAATCTGTCGCCCGTGCAGGTGTCCTTGGTCTGCCTCTGATACTGGCGATCGTCGGGGGTAATCCATTGAACTTTCAGAGGTTGGTCAGACTGTATTACCGTGCGGCTGAAGAAGCTGGACATGATACATCGAAATTATATGTAGGATCCCATTCCCATGGATTCGTAGGAGATACGCTGGACGGTGCAGCAGAAAAGTATTTTCCATCCACCCAGGATCGCATGAACAGGCTGAGCCGTGAAAGAGGCTGGCCAAGGTTTACACGTGAGTCGTATGATCATGCAAGAAGCTTGGAGGGAGCTTTATACGTAGGAGATCCAGAGACTGTTGCAAAAAAGATTATATTCTTACGTAAAAACGTTGGTATTACACGTTTCATGCATCATGTTCCAATGGGTGCCATGCCTCACGAAGACGTCATGCGTTCCATTGAATTGCTGGGAAAGGAAGTTGCTCCGATTGTGCGTGAGGAAATAGCAAGTTGGGAAAAGAAAGAAGCTGATAAAAATACTGGATTCACAGAATAGATTAAAACCGGCAATTAATTGAGTACTATTAAAATGCACTGCAGCCCACTCAATGTACAAATGGAGCACCAATATGCCACATGATTTCTGTTCTGTAAAATTCCACTCCTGTGATTCTTGATCGAACATCAGTAGTTTTTGGCGTTTAACCTCTCCCCGATGCAAAGTATACTCAATATGCCCGTATATCTGAAGGTCTCCTGAAAGTAACTATGTTTAATTAAAGTGTCTACTACCCAAAAGTAAGCATTAGGGTTAATATAACTCTAGTGACTGAAAGTACACCAATTAACTATTTTTCATTACGATAGATGTGATAAGGAGAGGTTTATATGAGTATAAATGTTGATCAGCTACAATTTGGACTGGATACATTTGGCGATGTTGCCTATAAAGACGATACGAAAGAACGGATGAGTTACGAGGAGTCATTACAGAACATAGTGGAAGAGGTGAAATTAGCGGATAAATGCGGTGTCGATGCTATTGCTCTGGGTGAGCATCATCGTGAAGAGTATTCCATTACAAGCCCTGATACTGTTTTAGCCGCTCTTTCCTTAGTGACTGAGAACATCACTCTGGGCACGGGTGTCACTGTGCTCAGTTCGGATGATCCAGTAAGGTTGTATGAGCGTTTTTCAACGATTGATGCCTTATCAAATGGACGTGCTCAAATGATGATAGGACGTGGAGCCTATACGGAGTCTTTCCCGCTTTTCGGTTATGATCTGAAAGATTATAACGAGCTTTTTGAGGAAAAAATTGCTTTCCTTAGTGAATTGGTTGGAAATGATCCCGTCACTTGGAAAGGTAACCTTACTCAATCACTTGAAAACGTCCAACTATATCCCAAGATAGACAAAAAACTGGATGTTGTCGTAGGTGTAGGCGGGACTCCCGAGTCTGTCGTCCGTGCAGCAAAATATAATTTCCCTGTTGTGTTGGCGATTATCGGAGGTGATCCGACCCGATTCAAGCCTTTAGTGGATCTTTATCATAGAACAACCCGGGAATTAGGGAAGCCATCGCAGACTGTGGGTATGCATTCTTTGGGTGTCATAGCTGAAACTGATGAAGAAGCAAAGGAAATTGCATGGGATTATGTGAAGGCTACGATGGACAGAGTCATGAAAGAGCGGGGTGGATTGCCTATGCAAAGGGAGCGTTTTGAATATGAGGTCAAATACGGAGCCTACTATGTTGGCAGTCCCGAAACAGTTGCACAGAAAATTGCCCGTATGATACAGGCGCTTGGTGTCCAACGATTTAATCTGGTATACAGCGTGGGGGGGCAGCTTCAAAAACATCGATTCCAGACTGTCCGCCTTTATGGTGAGAAAGTGATTCCGAGAGTAAAGGAATTGTTAGGATAAGTGATGGAAAGTTTATATAATAGTATCCGGATGTATTCCGGATAGACGAAGAACTTTTGCTTCTGACAAAAACGTCCTGCCAAAATGCTTTGGCAGGACGTTTTTGGAATCGAAGGTGTTTGACACGCTTCCTCTCTTTTTACTCTTCTCCCTCTTGTAAACTGTCCATATGTTTCAAATGGCCATATCCCCAGCTTCTCATCTGCACCAGTAAAGGCTCAAGGCTCAGGCCATACTCTGACATGGAATACTCTACTTTTGGAGGGACTTGCTGATAGACCTCCCTGTGGATGATATTATGGGTTTCCAGTTCCCTCAGTTGGGCAGTCAGCATCTTTTTTGTGACTTCCGGAATGGCACGTTGCAGTTCGCTGAAGCGTAATTTATCATTTTCCATCAGATGGAACAGGATGATCGGTTTCCATTTACCTGAAATGATATCCAGTGCGGTCTGAAGTTCTTTGCATGTTTCCCCGTTATATTGATGTATCATTTTAAAACATCTCCTCCGAATGGCTTTTCAAAAGCCTGTACTATCAATTGGTTTCTTAAAAGTAACTAGGTTTAATTGAAGTTCCTTCTTCCCAAAAGGAATCGTTGGGTATATTATAACCCTAGAGGTCAATATGACACAATATCATTATTTGATCCAGTCAAAGCACAATCATTTATGGAGGAATATGAATATGACTAAAATTGGTATTATAACAGGAAGTACACGTGAGGTACGTGTGAACCTGCAAGTTGCAGAGTGGGTTAAGGAGTTTGCGGAGAACAGGGATGTAGATGCAGAATTTGAAATCATAGATATAAAGGAAAGCGGGCTGGGACGTTTCAATGAGGCAGTTCCGCCTCTGATGACAAATAAGGAATATGCAAGCGATGAACAGAATGCCTGGTCGAGAAAAATTGATGCGTGTGACGGCTTCATTTTCGTGACACCGGAATACAATAAGAATTTCCCATCCGGATTAAAGGACCATCTGGACTACCTGGGAACGGAGTGGCATCACAAAGCAGCAGGTATTGTAGCTTATGGGTCCACTCTTGGGGTTGCGGCATCGCTCGCACTGCGTACGACCTTGGCAAACCTGAAAGTGGCCACAGTAGAGCCTCAGGGCGCTTTCAGCCTGTTCAATGACTTCGAGGATATGACGAAATTTAAACCAATGGATGTCCATAAGCCCCGTTTTGGTGAAATGATCGATGATGTCGTAGCCTGGTCTGCTGCACTTAAAACTGTCCGCGATGAGAAGTGATCTTAGGGACAGTAACAATCTGACATAGACGGAAACATTTGGTGGTGCACCTTCCCTTTCGTGGGAAAGTGCACCTTTTCCCTTTATATCCGGTCCCCATTGCACCAGTACAGGCGTGCAAACCAGTCCGCCGGAAGTGAAGTGGTGATGGCGGAGCCTAAAGTGCTTTTTTGAATATGGATATTTTCTTGTATCTGGTGTAAAATATAATGATTGAAATCATCGGACGGATATGATGAGGAAAGGAATTTGGTTATGAAAGAGAATTTTTGGCGGGACCTGCCGCGGCCTTTTTTTGTGCTTGCACCGATGGAGGATGTGACGGATGTCGTGTTCCGCCATGTGGTGGCGGAAGCGGCGGAACCGGATGTGTTTTTCACAGAATTTACGAACTCGGACAGCTATTGCCATCCTGAAGGCATACACAGTCTGCGCGGCCGGCTGACTTTCACAGAGGATGAACAGCCTATTGTTGCCCATATATGGGGGGACAGGCCTGAACATTTCCGCGAGATGAGCATCGGCATGGCGGAGCGGGGATTCAAAGGCATTGATCTCAATATGGGCTGTCCGGTTCCGAACGTTGCCGGAGATGGCAAAGGCAGTGGGCTGATCCTGAGGCCGGAAGTTGCGGCTGAACTGATACAGGCGGCAAAGGCGGGCGGTCTGCCAGTCAGTGTGAAGACCCGTCTCGGCTATACTGAAATAGAAGAATGGCATAACTGGCTGAGACATGTGCTGGAGCAGGATATAGCGAACCTTACGGTACACCTGCGTACACGCAGGGAAATGAGCAAGTTTGATGCACACTGGGAACTGATCGCTGCGATAAAGGTACTTCGTGACGAGGTGGCGCCGGATACACTGCTCACGATCAACGGGGATATTCCGGACCGCCAGACAGGCATGGAACTTGTTGAAAAATACGGTGTCGATGGTGTGATGATCGGACGCGGCATCTTCAAGAACCCATTCGCTTTCGAGCATGAACAAAAAGCGCATACGAGCGAAGAGCTGCTGGATCTTTTGAGACTGCATCTCAATCTCCACGACAAGTATTCGGAACTCGGCCTCCGGAACTACACGCAGCTCCACCGGTTCTTTAAAATATATGTCAAAGGCTTCCGTGGAGCAGGACAGCTGAGGAATGCACTCATGAATACGAAATCGACCGATGAAGCGTATGGACTGCTCAACAGCTTTTCAGAAAATATGATTGTACAGTAAAAATCCAAGGGGGAGCCCTTGGATTTTTTTATCCCGCTATTTTTAGACTGTATAGTTCAGTTCAACAAACTGGTTGAATGTCCTGGCGCTTTTGAATTCGAGTTCAAGACTCTGGTCCCTTTTTTGAATGACGGGATGCCATCACCGAGGATGACCGGCGCCACTTTACAGCTGATTGGATAAAAGGGAAAAACAGTTGACGGATACATTCGCTGATAATAAAATGAATATAAATTCATTTTAAAGGTTGGATGCTTTATGAATAATGGTTTTGAAATCCTGGATGCTGCCCATTCGGATCTGAATGTAAGAAGTGAGATGGCGGACGCATTTGCAGAAGGCTTTTCACAATGGCTCAGCTATTTTTCCAAGGATGAAAGGACCATAGCGGCAGCTTTCGCGCATATGTTCGTGCTGGAGGAATTTTATATTGCAGTCAAAGATGATAAGGTCGCTGCATTCGCAGCGTGTACTGACGGGAGGACAAAATCGGTAAAGCTTCAAAAAGATGAGCTGAGGCGTCATTTAGGCTATATCAAGGGAACTATTGCCAGTATCGTCCTTAAAAAAGAATTCGAATCGCTCGATGAAAATTTTCCAAGGGATACGGGATCTGTTGAATTTGTGGGCACCTCCAAAAACTTTCGCAGGCAGGGAGCAGCTATGGACCTGCTGCAGTATATTGTGGCATATGAACCATACGATGAATTCATGATCAACGAAGTGGCAGATACTAATACCGCAGCGATGAACCTCTATACTAAAGCAGGGTTTGTTGAATACGATAGAAAACCCATGCCCGCAAAACTTTCGAAAAAAAGCGGGATAAATAATATGTTATCTTTGATCTACAGAAAGTGAGGCTGCAGTCATGGCAAGGACTAAAGATCAGAACAAAGCGATAAGAGCCGCCACCAGAGAAAAGATACATGACTCAGGAACCATGCTTTTTGCAAAGAAGGGATTCACCGCAACCAGTGTCAAGGATATAGCTGAAGAGGCAGGGATCAGTACGGGCCTGATGTACCGGCACTACAGTAAGAAGGAAGAACTGTTCTCTGAACTGGTCGAATATGCAGCATCGGGTTTAAAACAGGTCAATGAGAGGTTTGAGGGTCGGGGGGAGTCTCTGGAACTGATAAAGGGATTTACTGAGGAAATAGTGGAGGACCTTAAAAGGGATGACAGGTATTCCTATTTCTCAATGCTCATGAACCAGGCTGTCATGGAGAACAGCACAGCTGTTGAAAAATCGGGCTTAAAAAATGAGAGTGCAAGGATGGTTGAAAACATCAGCAGGTTGATACAGGAAGGGCAGGAAAGGGAACAGATGAAAGAGGGGGACCCAAAGAAACTGACTTATATGTATCTGTCTGTTATTCAGGGATTATCTATGCTGAGAGTGATGAACAGTGAGGATTTTGCTGCGCCAGAAGCCTCAATGATCATGGACTGCCTTATCAGAAAATAAAAGAAGCCGTCTACCGGTCGGTCCGGCAGACGGCTTCCTGCTCTTAATTATGAATTCTCCACTTTCACTGTCATATTCTCTTCGATTTCTTTTTCCTCTTTTACATAAGCATCGTTCCTGGTGTAGATCGTAAGGCCTTTGATGTTTTTCGGCGATGCAGCGAACAACAGGCTCGCAACATATCCGAGTGCGAATGAGATGAGGAATGCGAATGTACTTACGGCAAACGGTGTCAAGTTTGTCTGTCCGATGAAGTATGAAGCGATTGCAGCTCCGATGAGTCCGACCCAGACGCCTTTTGTATTGGCGCGTTTTGTGAATATGCCGAGGGCGAACACTGCGGCAATCGGTACTCCGAACAGGCCTGTGATGCTGAGGAACAGATTCCATGTCTCTTCCCTGTTGGTGGATACGAGGAAGAGGGCGGCGGACATGCCGAGCACACCGGAAAGGATGATTGCCCATCTTGCGAGTTTTACATCCTCTTCCTGGTTTTTGCCGACGAAACGTTCTTTGAAGTCAGTGACGATACATGCAGAAATACTGTTGAGACTGGATGATATTGTCGATTGTGCCGCAGCGAATATGGCAGCGATCAGAAGTCCAGCTACGCCTGCAGGCAGTGTGGTCACGATGAAATAGGGGACGATTGCTGATGTATTGACTGCCTCCGGAAGACCGCCGAGACCATTGTAGTAGCTGTAGAGCACTGTGCCCATTCCATAGAAGATCGGGATGGTGATCAGAGCGAGTGCGCCGTTTGTCCACAGCGACTTGCTCGTCTCTTTCAGGGAGCTTGTCGTCTGGTATCTTTGTACGACATCCTGGCTCGCTGTGTACTGGTGCAGGTTGTTGAAAATCGATCCTATGAATATGATGGGAATCGCTGCAGCCGCAGTTCCGAACTGGAAGTTCTGCGTTGTGATCAGTTTATCATCACGTGTCGCATCCTCGACAAGTGTGCTGAATCCACCGTCGATATATGTGATTCCGAGAATCAGTATCAGTACCGCACCGCCGAGCAGGATGATGCCCTGGATGACATCACTCCATATGACACCTTCGATTCCGCCAAGGAACGTGTAGATGATGCAGAGCAGCCCGACAACAGATGCGACAAGTATTGGATTGATATCAGTAACAGAAGTGATGGCGAGCGTCGGGAGATAGACGACAATCGCGATCCGGCCGATGTGGAAGAGTACAAACAGGATGCTTCCGACCGTCCTGAGTGATACGCCAAAGCGTGCTTCCAGATATTCATATGCACTGGTTACATTCAGTTTTCTAAAAAAAGGAATATAGAAATAGATCAGAATCGGAATGATTGCAAAAATCGCGATGTTTCCTGCTGCATATGACCAGTCGGATAGGAACGCCTGCTCCGGTGTGGACATATATGTGATGGCACTCAATGTTGTTGCGTAAATGCTGAAACCTGCAGCCCATGCCGGAATCCTTCCGCCTGCTGTGAAGAATGAATCCGTGCTCTTTCCTGCGCGCTTTGTAAAATAAAAGCCGACGCCGAGCATGCCGCTAAGGTAAATGATGATGACAAGCCAGTTTATTACACCAAGGCCTGTTGCTTCCATGTTAAGTTCCCCCTGTCATTAACAGTTTTATAAACCGCTTACATATGGATTTTTATGAAAGCCCTGACTCTGTGAGTGTAGGGCTTATTTAAAATCTAGAGATTGAAATCTTCAACCAGCTTTTCAACTTCTTTGCGTTTTGAAGGGTCGAAGGAGCTTAAAGGGTTCTTTGTTGTTCCTGCATCGATGCCTTTGACGTTCAGGATTTCTTTCAGAGTCTGGTAGATTCCGAGTTCGAGTACTTTCTCGATGATATCGTTTGCTTCATGCTGCACTTTATATGCTTCTTCGAACTTGTTCTGTTCACAAAGTTCCATGATCTTGCGTGATCTCAGGCCATTCACGTTGTAGGTGCTGCCGATTGCGCCGTCGACTCCGGAAAGCAGACCATATACCAGCATTTCATCAAAACCAGAGTAGATCAGCTTGTCCGGATAACGGTTGCGGAGTCTTTCGAGTGCGAAGAAGTTGCTGTCGGTATATTTCACACCGATCACTTTTTCATTGGCAAACAGTTCGTCAAATTGTTCCATGGATATTGCGACACCTGTGAGCGCAGGGATTGCATAGATGATCATGTCATTGCCTGTCTCTTCAATGATGGTGTTGTAGTAGGATTTGATCTCCTCGAATGTAAACGGATAGTAGAATGGTGTAACAGCGGACAGGCTGTCATATCCGAGTTCTGTTGCAAATTTGCCGAGTTCAACCGCTTCCTCAAGGTTCAGGGAGCCGACCTGTGCGATCAGTTTCACTGAATCTTTCGCTTCATCTTTCACTGTTTCAAAGATGAACTTCTTCTGATCAGTAGTCAGCAGAAAATTTTCACCTGTACTTCCGTTGATATACAGGCCGTCGACTTTCTGGACGTCGATATTATGCCTTACGACCTGTCTCAGACCCTCTTCCTTAATCTGTCCGTTTTCATCAAACGGGATGAGCAATGCTGTAAATAGACCTTTCATCACTGGTTCCTCCTATGAGTTGATAATATCAATCGCTAAAAGATATAATATTGTCAGACCAATTTGTAATTCCCATATTAGAGTGACTCTGATATATTGTCAAGAGGAAATAAGGAACCGTTTTCAAATCGCATTTTACAAAAAAACTATGTGGTATGATGGGGTTATTACAGGAGTGAGGACATATGGTCATTAAAAAGACTTCCCTGGTAGAAATAGCAGCGGAGAGGATAAAGCAGAATATAATAGAGAACAATCTGCGTCCGGGGGATAGATTCCTGTCGGAAAGAGAGCTGACACAACAGCTTGAGGTCAGCAGGACTGTGATCCGTGAAGCACTGAGATCGCTCTCTTCCATCGGCATTGTCGAGGTGCGCAAGGGCGGCGGTGTATATGTCGGTCATTCGAGTTTCGACTCGATAAAGAACATACTGGAACATCATCATGCAATTCATGGTGTGAAGCTCAGGGAACTGGCGGAAATCAGGAAGGTCATCGAACTCGGGGCTGTCCGTCTCATCATAGAAAATGATCTGCAGATTGACAGGGCCTGTTTTGAACAGATCAACGGCAGGTACCATGAGGCGATCATGGCCGGCAAGGATACCAAGAAGTACGATCAGCAATTCCATCAGCAGCTGATGAAAGAGACGGGGAATGATACTTTCTACAATTTCGCCGAAGTGATCCGGGAGTATTTCTCGTTGGTCAAGATCGATCTGGTCCAGTCCGGGGATTCTCTCATAAAATCATATGGGGAACATGAGAATATCATAGACGCGCTGGTACAAAAGGATCTTGTCCGCGGCCACAGCCTGATTGCAGAACATCTCGAACCTGTGTTCACATTTATCCAGCAAGTGGAGGAGGCCCGTGATGATGGAACCAATCAGTAATACGGAAAGGAAATCCCTGAAGCAGACGGTCATACAGGAGATAAAAAGCTATATCATAGAACATGGTCTTTCAGAGGGGGATAAATTGCCGACCGAGCGCAAATTCACAGAAATGTATGGTGTCAGCCGGTCAGTTGTCCGTGAAGCGCTCAGCTATTTGGAGAATACTGGTGTAATCAGTATCAGGCAGGGACAGGGGGCGACGCTGAGCCGGTCGAATATCGACAAGCTCCTCAGCAATTTCTTCTTCCTGTGGAAGATCAACGGCGGGGACTTCGAAGAAGTTCTCAGTCTCCGCATGATTTTTGAATCCAGCGCCATTGACGAAATCATCAGGAATGATGGTGAACAGTTTACTGCATTGGAGGCAATTCTGGAAGGGTATGATGCGGTGGATTCAGCCGCCATGTTCCGGGAGATAGACCGGGAATTCCATGAACGTCTCCTTCAGGCAACCGGCAACGACCTGTTCATACAGATGACGAGCATCATTACGAATTATTTCTTCGAGATTGCGCCATCCATTGATCTGAACAGGGAAGAGATAGGAAAGATGCTTAAAGAGCATAAGGAAATCATAGAAAAAATTATTGATAAGGATGCAGAAGGTGCCAAAAAAATATTGGCGGGGCACCTCGGCAACGTCAGGAAAGACTAGGTGAAATGATGAGTTATCTGGCTGTAGATATCGGGGGGACATTCATCAAGAGTGCACTGATGGATGACGATCATAGACTCTCGGTAAGGGAAAAGATAAAAACAGGTGATAATAAAGACAACGGTATACTCAGAAAAGTTGAATCCCTCGTCAGGGAGGAACTGGACCGGGGGGAAGGTATCAGAGGCATCGGCATCAGTACGGCGGGAATCGTCGACAGGGAAAAAGGCGAAATCGTCTATGCGGGACCGACGATACCGGAATATAAAGGGACACCGTTCAAAGCACATTTGAACAAAATGTTCGATCTTCCTGTGCATGTGGAAAATGATGTGAATGCGGCACTCCTTGGTGAGATGTGGAAAGGGGCGGGCCGGGGCAAGGATAACGTCTTCTGCATCACCCTTGGTACGGGTATAGGCGGTGCCTTCTACAGCAGCGGATTGACCGGCGGTGCACACAATCAGGCAAATGCGGTGGGCTATATGCTCAAAGATCCGTCCGGTTTGAATTATGAACAGCGCGCCGCCACTTCCGCGCTTAAGAAAAAACTGCGTGAGAGCTACGGGCTTGAAATGGAGACGGAAGAGCTGTTTGAACGGGCCAAAGCCGGAGATGAACTGATTTTTTCAATCGTCAATGACTGGGCACGGGAAGTGGCAGAAGGACTGGCACAGATTATCATTCTGTTTGATCCCGGCTATCTGATAATCGGCGGTGGAATTTCTCAGCAGGGGGATTTTCTTCTTAATACCATAGAAAAACACATAGAATCCTTCCTGCCGCCCGACTTTTTGAAAACAGAATTGAAAATAGCGGAACTCTTCAATGATGCTGCCCTGTATGGGGCATTGAACCCGTTTATGAATATGCAAAAACCACCTCTCTAAGCAGCGGTGGTTTTTAAATTCATTCACACTTCATTTTAAAGCAATGGATACTGAAAAGTATGGCACCTATAATCAATAGTGTACCACCGATCCCACTGATGGGACCTCCTAATGCTTCATTTCCATTAATGATGAAGATCATACCGAGTATTAGAAGCGGAAAACCGGTATTGTGTATCCAGAAATGTGCGGTGATCAGTCGGCTGTATTCTTTCTGAGTGAGTAGATAAACTATGCCAAAGAGTGCAGACGTGACCCAACCGACAAGATTCACATGTGCATGGACAGTAGTATATTGGAACAGATCGGAAATTCCCATAACATATCCAAGGCCGAGGCCCGACAATAAATAAATGCTTGCGATGACGATAAAATGCTTTCCCATGTCAAACCTCCTTAAACATTTTCTAACAACGTTAGAAAATGTTTAAAAAAATAATGTGGTGAATTCTAGAGTTTCTTATTCAGAATCTTTAGAGCAATAGGTGTTATAAAAGCGGTAATACATATAAGTGAAACACTTGAGATAATAGCAATCGATATTGTCAAGAAATCCCTCCTTTATTCTAACACTGTTAGAATAACACCCTTATGTTACAATGTCAATAGAAGGAGTAGATGTTTTTGAAAAAAAAATCAAATGATGATGCCGGCAAGCTTGACCGCCAGTCCATTGTCCGTGTCTCCATGAACCTTCTCCATGAAGAAGGGATAAAGAAACTCTCCATCAGAAATTTGGCACAAAGGCTAGAAGTCAAAGGCGCTTCACTTTATTATTATATAAAAAATAAGAGTGAACTTTTGGAATTGGTATCTGAAGAGATATGTAAAAGAATTGAATATCCATCTCCCAAAGATAACTGGGAGACTCAATTGCTTTCAATAGCCGGCCAGTTCAGGGAATGCATGCTGGCAGTGAATGATTCGGCTCATGTGTTGTCTGAAACGCCCCCAAATACACCGAGCAGGATAAAGCTTATTAGGAAAATCAATACGTTGTTCGAACAGACAGGAATGAATAAAGAGGACATATTTTCATCTTCCTGGATTTTAAACAATTACATTACATCTTTTGTGATAGAAGAATACCGTATTAGAGCTTTGATGGATATGGAAAGGAATGTGCCGATAATGGATGAACTGCCTTTTGATCTGGAGCATATGAACATGGACCGTGAATTCCAGTTCGGAATGGAAATTCTCATCGAAGGTTACAAAAAAAAGATAAAGGAATAATGTTGCTTGGACCTTTCACGGTTTTATAATATACTATGGTAATAGGAATTAAACGTGAAAGAGGG
>Ga0079225_10001171_pt1 | contig 14579 bp, 15 predicted proteins | sample Poulit2012_FD_76344 | JGI IMG/M metagenome (GOLD analysis project Ga0079225, IMG submission 76344) | Agricultural soil microbial communities from Georgia to study Nitrogen management - Poultry litter 2012 | ecosystem: Environmental > Terrestrial > Soil > Agricultural land | place: USA: Georgia...
AACGTCTCCAGCGCCTCGGCGTATCTTCCGTCCAAGGCGATGGTCGCCTACAGCACCACCAAGGCCGCGGTGCTGGCGTTCAGCGAGTCACTGCGCGCCGATTTGGCCGACGACGGCATCACCGTCACCGCGGTCTGCCCGGGGTTCGTCAACACCGACATCGCCAAGAGCACCGTCTACGCGGGCCTCTCCGCCGAGGCGCAGCAGCGGGCCCGCGAGAAGGCCGACGCGGCCTACCGGCGGCGCAACTACACCCCGGAGGCGACCGCGAAGGCGATCGTCAACGCGGTGCGCACCGGACCGGCGGTGCTGCCGATCGCCGCGGAGTCACGGGTCGCCTACGCGATGCGGCGGATCAGCCCGACGGCGATCCGGCTGCTGGCGCGGATGGACATCCGCCAGACCTGATCAGATTCGACAAGGGGCAACACGGTGTCACAACCGCTCTGGGACAGTCGACCGAGCGACCTGTACGGTCGCCGGAAACGCGACCGGCTCTACACCGCATTGAGCGGGATCGGCGCGCTGTTCGCCGGGGTGACCGCGGTGTCGCGGTGGGATCCGGCGAAGGTCACCCCGGTGCCGCGCACCCGCACCGCCGTGGTCACCCGGCGCGAGATGCTCGCCCCCGACGTGGTGGCGTTGACGGTGGCCGACCCCGACGGGGCGCTGCTGCCGGCATGGACGCCCGGTGGCCACATCGATGTCCGGCTGCCGTCGGGCCGGCGCCGACAATACTCGCTCTGCGGTGAGCCGGGACGGCGCCTCGACTACCGGATCGCGGTCCGGCGCATCGCCGACGGCAACGGTGGCTCGATCGAGATGCACGACGCCTACGCCGAGGGCGACACCCTACGGTTCGAGGGGCCCCGCAACGCTTTTCACCTCGGCAGTGGGGAGTCGTCGGTGCTGTTCATCATCGGCGGCATCGGGGTCACCCCCATCCTGCCGATGATCCGCCGGGCGCAGGCGCGCGGCCTGCACTGGCGTGCGGTCTACGCCGGTCGCAGCCGCGCGTACATGCCTCTTCTCGACGAGGTGATCGCGGTGGACCCGCAGCGGGTCACCGTGTGGGCCGACGACGAACGCGGCGGCATCGCCACGGTCACCGAGTTGCTGGCCGACGCCGGCGACGACACCGCGGTCTACGTCTGCGGGCCCGGCGCGATGCTCGAGGCGGTGCGCGTCGCCCGCGACGACCACGCCGCCGCACCGCTGCACTACGAACGGTTCAGCCCGCCCCCGGTCATCGACGGGGTGCCGTTCGCGTTGGAGCTGGCCCGCTCCGGGCGGGTGCTGGAGGTCCCCGCCGACCGTTCGGCGCTGGCGGTGCTGCTCGACAGCGAGCCGACCACCCCGTACTCGTGCCAGCAGGGCTTCTGCGGCACCTGCCGGGTCACCGTGCTGCACGGCGAGGTCGACCGGCGTGGGCGCACCGCCGAAGGCGAGCACGACATGCTGGTCTGTGTGTCGCGCTCCTGCGGCGGACGCATCGTCATCGACCGCTGAGGCAGCGGGTCGTCGATGGTGCTGCTCGCCCCCGCGAATCCCGCGCGGTCTCCGTGGGTGAAAACGGCGCGCCGCGGCGCGCCGTCGGGCTGACCTTCGACGGTGGCGAGGTCAGTGCGCCCCTGGGCGGTCGCAGCGGTTGCCGGGTCGATTATGGTCGCCGCCCCGCCGGGGTCACCGCCGCTGACGGTGACCTGCGCGGTCGATCAGGCCAGGACCGCCTGCATCGCCGAGGGTCGCTACGCCGCCGAACCCGCGCCCGAACGTCACGGGTTCGTGCTGTCGCACCAGGACAGTTGGGTGTTTTGACCCCCCGCACCGCCCCGCGGGGGTCGGCGTCGCCGCCGGAACCGACCGGGCCCGGCGGCAGGCTACGCTGACCCCATGCGCGTCGGTGTACTGGGAGCGAAAGGCAAAGTCGGCACCACCATGGTCACCGCGGTGCGTGAGGCCGCCGATCTGACCCTGTCGGCCGAGATCGACGCCGGCGACCCGGTGGGCCGGCTCACCGAGACCGCCACCGAGGTGGTCATCGACTTCACCCACCCCGACGTGGTGATGGACAACCTGAAGTTCCTCATCGACAACGGCATTCACGCCGTGGTGGGCACCACCGGGTTCACCGAGCAGCGGCTCGAACAGGTCCGCTCCTGGCTCGCGGGCTCACCGCAGACGGCGGTGTTGATCGCGCCGAACTTCGCGATCGGCGCGGTGCTGTGCATGCACTTCGCCCGGCAGGCGGCCCAGCATTTCGAATCGGTGGAAGTCGTCGAGTACCACCACCCGCACAAGGCCGACGCCCCGTCGGGTACGGCCACCCGCACCGCCGAGGTGATCGCCGAGGCGCGCGCCGGCATGGCCGCCAACCCGGACGCCACCAGCACCGCGCTTCCCGGGGCGCGCGGCGCCGACGTCAACGGCGTGCCGGTGCACGCGGTCCGGATGACCGGCATGGTCGCCCACCAGGAGGTGCTGTTCGGCACCACGGGGGAGACACTGAGCATTCGGCACGACAGCTACGACCGCACCTCCTTTGTGCCCGGGGTGTTGTTGGGCGTGCGCGGTGTCGCGGCGCGCCCGGGGCTCACCCTGGGCATCGAACCGCTGCTCGATCTGCAATGAGCACCGGGCCGGCCGACAGCGACGCCCGCGGGGCGCGGGCTCTGCGCCTGCAACTGCTGATCGGGTTCATGTGCGCCGCGCTGGTCGGATACTTCGTGCTGCTCGGCCGCAGCGCACTGCTGCTGATCGGCACCGGGCGGCCCGCGGCGGTCGGACTCGGGCTGGCGGTGCTGATCATGCCGGTCATCGGAGCCTGGGCGCTGGTGGCCACCCTGCGCGCCGGCTTCGCCCACCAGCGGCTGGCCCGCCTCGCCGCCGCCGACGGCATGGAACTCGACGTCAGCGCGCTGCCGCGGCGCCCGTCGGGGCGGCTGGACCGCGACGCCGCCGACGCGCTGTTCCACCGGGTGCGCGCCGAGGTGGAGGCCGACCCGGCAGACTGGCGGCGCTGGTATCGGCTGGCCCGCGCCTACGACTACGCCGGAGACCGCGGCCGCGCGCGGGACGTGATGAAAAAAGCCGTCGCGATGCAGGAGGACCGATGAGTGCAACGCTGCTGATCATCCACCACACCCCGTCGCCGTTCTGCCAGGCGATGTTCGAGGCGGTGCTCTCCGGGGCCACCGACCCGGAGATCGACGGTGTGGAAGTGGTGCGCCGCGCCGCCCTGTCGGTGTCGGCGTCGGACATGCTCGACGCCGACGGTTATCTGCTCGGCAGCCCCGCCAACCTGGGCTACATCTCCGGGGCCCTCAAACACGCCTTCGACACCACCTACTACCAGATCCTGGACACCACGCGAGGCCGGCCGTTCGGGCTGTACCTGCACGGCAACGAGGGCACCGAGGGCGCCGAGCGCGCCGTCGACACGATCACCACCGGGCTGGGCTGGACCAAGGCCGCCGAATATGTGGCGGTGTCGGGTAAACCCAGCAAGGAGGATCTCGAGGCGTGCTGGGAACTCGGCGGCACCGTGGCCGCCGGACTGATGGGCTGAGCGCCGACCCGTGCGGGGCGCCGGCTACCCGGTGAGCCGGGCGGCGAAGAACGCGCGCAGCGCCGTCCAGTGCCGCTCGGCGGCCTGCGGATCGTACGTCGGGTTGTCGGGGACGGCGAACCCGTGGGCGGCCGGGAAGATCTCGACGGTGTGCTCCACCCCGGCGGCGCGTAGCTCCTCGTCGAGCCGACGTGCCTGCGCGGCGGTGAAGGTGGCGTCGTCCTGCGCCCCGGCGACATACACCGCCGCACGGATGTCGGCCGCGGCCCGGTGGGGACTGTCCGCGGCGTCGGTGACGAGCCCGCCGCCGTGGAACGAGGCCGCCGCGGCGACCCGCCGGCCGAGCCGTCCGGCCACCACCAGCGCGGTGCGCCCGCCCATGCAGTAGCCGCACACCCCGAAGGAGTCCCCGGCGACCTGCGGGCGCGCGGCCAGATAGTCGAAGAACGCCGCGGCGTCGGCGGCCATGCGCTGCGGGGTCACCGAACGCATCAACGCGAAGATCCGGGTCCGCTCGGCCGGGTCGGTGAACGCGGTGTCCATCGCGAACGGCGCCCAGCCGGGATGGCGGTAATACACGTCGGGCACCAGCACCACGTAGCCGGACCCGGCCAGCTCCGCGGCCATCGCCGTGAACGTCTCCCGCGCCCCGCCGGCGTCGGGATACATCACCGCGGCGGGCCACGGCCCGGTGCCGTCCGGGACGGCCAGGGTGAGCCGGCAGGAACCGTCGGCGGTGGCGAGGGTGTCGGCGAGGATCGGCATGGTTACCGTTGTACCGCCCCGTAAGCTGACCGTGTGCCGATTGCTACCCCGTACGAGGATCTGCTGGCCCGGGTACTCGAGCAGGGAATCCCCAAAGCCGACCGCACCGGTACCGGGACCCGCAGCCTGTTCGGTCACCAACTGCGCTACGACCTGGCGGCCGGGTTCCCGCTGATCACCACGAAGAAGGTGCACACCAAATCGGTGATCTATGAGCTGCTGTGGTTTCTGCGCGGTGACTCCAACGTCGGCTGGCTGCACGAGCACGGGGTGAGCATCTGGGACGAATGGGCTTCGCCGAGCGGGGATCTGGGCCCGATCTACGGGGTGCAGTGGCGGTCGTGGCCCACCCCGACCGGCGAGCACCTCGACCAGATCGAGCGGGCGGTGCAGCTGCTGCGCACCGACCCGGATTCGCGGCGCATCCTCGTCTCGGCGTGGAACGTCGCCGACCTGGACAAGATGGCGCTGGCGCCGTGCCATGCGCTGTTCCAGTTCTATGTGGCCGACGGCAGGCTCAGCTGCCAGCTTTACCAGCGCAGCGCCGATCTGTTTCTGGGCGTGCCGTTCAACATCGCCAGCTACGCGCTGCTGACCCACATGATGGCCGCGCAGGCCGATCTGGCGGTCGGGGAGTTCGTGTGGACCGGCGGGGACTGCCACATCTACAACAACCACGTCGAGCAGGTCCGCGAACAGCTGCGCCGGGCTCCCCGCCCGTACCCGCAACTGCGGCTGGCGCCGCGGGAGTCGATCTTCGACTACACGTTCGACGACGTCACCATCGCCGACTACCACCCGCATCCGGCGATCAAGGCACCCGTGGCGGTATGACGGGACTGATCTGGGCGCAGTCGCGCACCGGGGTGATCGGGCGCGACGGAACCATCCCGTGGCAGCTGCCCGAGGACCTGGCGCATTTCCGCGCGTTGACCACCGGGTGCACCGTGGTGATGGGTCGGCGCACCTGGGAGTCGTTGCCGGAGGCGGTGCGCCCGCTGCCCAAGCGGCGCAACATCGTCATCACCCGCAACGCCGGCTACACCGCCGCGGGCGCGCAGGTGGCGGGCGACCTCGAGTCGGTGATCACCGAACCGGGCAGCTGGGTGATCGGGGGAGCCGACATCTACGCGCTGGCGCTGCCGCGCGCGACCCGCTGCGAGGTCACCGAGGTCGACGCCGCCATCACCGCCGAACCCGGTGACGTGCTGGCGCCGGTGCTCGACGCGTCCTGGCGGGCGCAGGCGGGCGGCTGGCAGACCAGCCGCACCGGGCTGCGGTACCGGTTCGTGAGCTACCGGCGCGCGTGATCACGCTGACCGCGGCGCAGGCGCGGCGCATCGCCGTGCGCGCCCAGGGATTCGGCCGCCCCGCCCCGCGGGGCCCGCTGACCCGGGCGCATCTGCGTCGGCTCCTCGACCGGATCCAGCTGCTGCAACTGGATTCGGTGTCGGTGGCGGTGCGCGCCCACTACGCGCCGGTCTTCTCCCGGCTCGGCCCCTACGACCGGGCGCTGCTCGACCGCGCGGCCTGGGGCCCGACGCCGCGGCTGCTGGTGGAGTACTGGGCACACGAGGCCGCGCTGATGGCCGTCGACGACTGGCCGCTGCTGCGCTGGCGGATGCGCCGCTACCCGCACGGCCGGTGGGGCCGCCACGTGGTGCGGGCCAACCCGGGCCTGGTCGAGGCGGTGCTGGCGGCGGTCGCCGAACTGGGCCCGGCCACCGCCGGGCAGATCGAGGCGCACCTGGTCGCCCAGGCGCGGGTCCGGGCCCGCACCACCGGCGGCTCCTGGGGCGCCCGCAGCGACACCAAATGGGTGGCCGAGGCGCTGTTCTCCTCCGGGCGGCTGACCACCGCCACCCGCGTGGGATTCGCCCGCCACTACGACCTGGTGGACAACGTGCTGCCCGCCGACGTCCTGGCCCGCGACGTCGAGGAGCCCGAGGCGATCCGGGCGTTGCTGCGCCGCTCGGCGGCGGCGCTGGGTGTGGCCACCGCCGCCGACCTGCGCGACTACTTCCGGCTCTCGGGCGCCCAGGTCGGCCCTGCGCTGGGCGACCTGGTGGCCGCCGGGGAGCTCGAAGCGTGCGCCGTCGACGGCTGGGACGCCCCGGCCTACCTGCGGGCCGGCTCGGCGGTGCCGCGCCGCGACACCGGCACCGCGCTGCTCTGCCCGTTCGATCCGCTGATCTTCTTCCGGCCCCGGGTGGCGCGGCTGTTCGGCTTCCACTACCGCCTGGAGATCTACACCCCGGCGGCGCGGCGCCGCTACGGCTACTACGTGTGGCCGTTGCTGCTCGACGGCGAGCTGGTGGCCCGCGTCGACCTCAAGGCCGACCGGGCGCGCGGGGTGCTGCAGGTGATCGGGGCGTTCACCGAACCGGGACGGGACCGCTGCCGGGTGGCCGCCGCGCTGGCCGGTGAGCTGACCACGATGGCGTCCTGGTTGGGGCTCGACGACGTCGCGGTGGGCACCCGCGGCGACCTGGTGGGCGCGCTGCGCACGGCGCTGCCGGCGGTCTGAGTCTACCCGCCGAACCCGGCCCGCAGCGCGGCGAACGCCGCATCGAGCAGGGCCACCAGGTCGCGCTCCGGTGCGGCGGCCCACGCGGTCAGCGCGGCGCCGGAGGCGCTCAGCGCCGCGGCGGCCTGCACACTCACCGCCAGGTCCGGCTCGGCCAGCCCGGCCCGGGTGGCCAGGCCGTCGGCGAACAACGCCAGGGTGGAGTCCTGGGCGACCCACAGCCGCGACCGCAGCGCCGGTGTGCTCATGACCAGCCGCACCCGCGCGGCCATCGCGTCGCGGTCGACGGCCAGCACATGGTGGTAGGTCTGGCGCAGCGCGGCGTGCAACGCCACCAGCGGCGCCTCGCCGGCCGGCCGGGCGGCCAGCAGCCGCGCCATCAGCGGGTCGTAGTCGTCGGACTCCACCACCGCCTCCTTCTGCGGGAAATACCGGAAGAAGGTCATGTGGGAGACCCCGGCCGCCGCGGCGATCTCCTCGACCGTCGTCGCCTCATAGCCCTTCTCGGCGAAGAGCGCCAGGGCGTGCTGCTGGATGGCGCGGCGGGTGGCGGCCCGCTTGGCCGCCCGCCAGTCGGTACTCATCGTCGCTCCGCCGCGGGGGTGCCCAGCACCCGATCCAGCCAGTCGCGCAGGTTCTGCCGATCCCGGCCCCGCCAGCCCAGGTGCGCATCGGGGCGCACCAGCAGTGAATCGGCCTCCGTGGCCGGCAGGTGGGTGACGACGCCGAGGCGGGCGCGGGCGACGTCGGCCAGCGCGGCATCGCCGACCAGCACCCAGCCGGCACCGAGCGCCTCGTGCAGCCGCACCGTGGCGCCGTCGGCGCTGGGCCGGGTGGCGTTGGGAACCCGGTCGCCGGGACGGGGACCGCGGGCGAGCCGACGGGCGCGCCCACCCAGCGGGCCGTGCCGGTAGGACACCTTCAGCTGGGAGGCCTGGGCGGCGATGAGCCGCTGCACCCACCCGCGGTTGAGCAGCGGCACCGCCACCCGGTCGCGCAGGATGCGCGCGGCCCAGCCCCGGCCCAGCGCGGTCATGGTCGCCTGACTGGTCGAGGCCAGCACGTCCTCGGCGACCGGGCGCCGCTCGGCCTCGTAGCTGTCGAGCAAGCCCGCCCCGGCGCGGCCGGCGGCCACCAGGGCCAGCTTCCACGCCAGGTTCTCCGCGTCGCCGATACCGGTGTTGAGTCCCTGCCCGCCCAGCGGGCTGTGGATGTGGGCGGCGTCGCCGGCCAGCAGCACCCGCCCGGTGCGATACCGCGCGGCGAGCCGGCGCTGAATGCGAAACACCGACGTCCACTCGGTCGCACCGACCCGCCCGCCGGCCTCGTCGTCGAGGCGCGCCGCCAGATACCCCACGACCTCCTCGGGGGTCTGCGGCGTCGGCCCGTGCTCCGGTGCGGGCGCCATCAGCCGCCACAGGTCCGCCCCGGGCAGCGGAAACGCCGCCAGCAGGTCGGCGTCGCGCAGCCACGCCACGGTGGCGTCGCGGGACCGGTCGATCGTGGCGTGCACGTCGGCGAGCAGGAAGTGCTCGATCAGCGGCATGCCGGGGAAATCCACCTCGGCGTCGGTGCGCACCGTGCTGCGCGCGCCGTCGGCGCCGATGAGCCAGGCGCAGCGGACCGTCTGGCCACCGATCTGCGCGGTCACCGCGTCGCGGTCCTGGGTGAGCCCGGTCAGGGGCCGGTCGAACTCGACGGTGACCCCGAGCGCGGCCAGCCGTGCGCGCAGCACGGCCTCGACCTCGGCCTGCGAGACCACCAGCACCCCGGGCCCGTGCCAGCGGCCCAGCGCCCGATCGAGGCGCAGCGTGGCGAGCTCGCGGCCGTCGACGAACACCGTGAGCCGGTTGATCTGCCGGGCGCGGTCGCGCAGCTCACCGAGCACCCCGGTGCGGGCCAGCACCTCGACGCCGCGCGGCTGCAGCGCCAGTGCACGCGAGGTCGTCGCCGGGGCGCCGGCGGCGTCGACGACCCGCACCCCGACCCCGGCGGCCGCCAGGCGACACGCCGCGGTCAGCCCGGTCGGGCCCGCCCCGACCACGAGCACCGTGGTGTCCATCCGCCCTCCCAATGTTATGAACTAACAAGTTAGTCGCTAACATAACCGTGGGGCCGGCCGGCCGCAACCGGGCGGCTAAGGTAGGGCGCCGTGGCCGAAACCGCCTCGCTGCAGGTGCAGCTGATCGCCCAGACCGAGTTCACCGCGCCGCCGGCCGTGCCGTGGAGCACCGATGCCGACGGTGGTCAGGCCCTGGTCGAGTTCGCCGGCCGGGCGTGCTACGAAAGCTGGGCGAAGCCCAATCCGCGCACCGCGACCAACGCCGCCTACCTGCGTCATCTCCTCGACGTCGGCCACCTGGCGGTGTTCGAACACGCCAGCGCCACCGTCTACATCACCGGGGTGTCGCGGTCCTGCGCCCACGAGCTGGTCCGCCACCGCCACCTGTCGTTCTCCGAACTGTCCCAGCGCTACGTGCCCGACGTCGCCGCGCGGGTGGTGCTCCCACCCGAACTGGAGACCGATCCCGAACTGCAGCAGCTGCTCACCGCCGCCGCCGACGCCGACCACGCCGCCTTCACCGCGCTGCTGCAGCGGCTGCAGGACACCGTCGGCGCCACCGCCGGCGCCCGCAAACAGGCGCGCCAAGCCGCGCGGGCGGTGTTGCCCAACGCCACCGAGACCCGGCTGGTGGTCAGCGGAAACTACCGCGCCTGGCGGTATTTCGTGGCGATGCGGGCCAGCGAACACGCCGACCTGGAGATCCGACGGGTGGCGCTGGCCTGCCTGCGCCGACTCGCCGAGGCCGCACCGACGGTCTTCGCCGACTTCGAGATCATCACGCTGGCCGACGGCAGCGAGGTGGCCACCTCGCCGCTGGCCACCGAGGCGTGAGCGCCCGGTGCTACCGGGGCCACCGGGGCGCCCCGCGACCGGCCCGCCCCGCTTCGGTGTCGAGAGCCGGGTCACACAATCGGGCCGCGGCGCAGGTCGGCGCAGGTCGGCGCGGGGCGTGGCTTCGGGAGCGCGTGCTCTGCGGGTAATCTCTGTGCCGTGAATACCAGCGGATTCGACGCCCGCACCCAGCTGGGCACCGTGCTGACGGCGATGGTGACCCCGTTCCACCCGGACGGGTCGCTGGACACCAAGACCGCCGCACGGCTGGCCACCCACCTGGTGGACGCCGGATGCGACGGGTTGGTGCTCTCGGGCACCACCGGGGAGTCGCCGACCACCGACGACTTCGAGAAGATCCGGCTGCTGCGGGCGGTACTGGAGGCCGTCGGCGACCGGGCCCGCATCATCGCCGGGGCCGGCAGCAACGACACCTCGCACAGCGTGCAGTTGGCGCGGTTCTGCGCCGCCGAGGGCGCCCACGGTCTGCTGGTGGTCACCCCCTACTATTCGCGGCCGCCGCAGGCCGGGCTGGTCGGGCATTTCACCGCGGTCGCCGACGCCTCGGACCTGCCGGTGCTGCTCTACGACATCCCGCCGCGGTCGATCGTGCCGATCGCCCCGGAGACGATCCGCATGCTGGCCGCCCACCCCAACATCGTCGGGATCAAGGACGCCAAGGCCGACCTGCACGCGGCCGGCCAACTGATCGCCGAGACCGGGCTGGTGTACTACTCGGGTGACGATGCGCTGAACCTGCCCTGGCTGGCGACCGGGGCGGTCGGCTTCATCAGTGTCTGGGGGCACTTCGCCGCCGCTCAGCTGCGCGACATGCTCGCGGCGTTCAACGCCGGCGACATCGACACCGCGCGCAAGATCAGCGTGGCCATCGGGCAGTTGGCCGCCTCCCAGGTGCGCCTGGGCGGGGTCACCATGTCCAAGGCGGGCCTGCGCCTGCTCGGGATCGACGTCGGCGATCCCCGGTTGCCCCAGGTCCCCGCCACCCCGGAGGAGGTCGCGGCGCTGGAGGCCGACATGCGGGCCGCCGGGGTGCTACGGTGACCCGCCGATGACCCCGTCGTTGAAGGCACCCGGCCCGCTGCAGCCGGGTGGGCTGCGGGTCACCGCGCTCGGCGGCATCGGCGAGATCGGCCGCAACATGGCGGTGCTCGAACATCTGGGCCGGTTGCTGATCATCGACTGCGGCGTGCTGTTTCCCGGCCACGACGAGCCGGGGGTCGATTTGATCCTGCCGGATCTGCGCCACATCGAAGACCGCCTCGACGACATCGAGGCGCTGGTGTTGACCCACGCCCACGAGGACCACATCGGCGCGATCCCGTTTCTGCTCAAGCTGCGCCCCGACATCCCGGTGGTCGGCTCGCGGTTCACGCTGGCGCTGGTCAGCGCCAAATGCCGGGAGCACCGGATCAAACCGGCCGTCGAGGTGGTCGCCGAGGGTCAGCGCAGCACCCACGGGGTGTTCGAATGCGAGTACTTCGCGGTCAACCACTCCATCCCCGACGCGCTGGCGATCGCGGTGCACACCGGGGCGGGCACCCTGCTGCACACCGGCGACATCAAACTCGACCAGCTACCCCCTGACGGGCGCCCCACCGACCTGCCGGGCATGTCCCGGCTCGGGGCCGCCGGGGTGGACCTGTTCCTGTGTGATTCGACCAACTCGGAGATGCCCGGGGTCAGCCCCAGCGAGAGCGAGGTCGGGCCGACCCTGCACCGGCTGATCCGCGGCGCCGAGGGCCGGGTGATCGTGGCCTGCTTCGCCTCCAACGTCGACCGGGTCCAGCAGATCGTCGACGCGGCGGTGGCGCTGGGTCGCCGGGTCGCCTTCGTCGGGCGCTCCATGGTGCGCAACATGAACATCGCCCGTGAACTGGGGTTCCTGCACGTCGACGACGCCGATGTGGTCGATATCGGGGCCGCCGAGGCGCTGCCGCCCGAGCGGGTGGTGCTGGTCACCACCGGCACCCAGGGCGAACCGATGGCCGCGCTGTCGCGGATGTCGCGCGGCGAGCACCGGTCGATCACGCTGACCGCCGACGACCTGGTGGTGCTCTCCTCGTCGCTGATCCCGGGCAACGAGGAGGCCGTGTACGGGGTGATGGACGCGCTGGCCAAGCTCGGGGCGCGGGTGGTGACCAACGCCCAGGTGCGGGTGCATGTCTCCGGGCACGCCTACGCCGGGGAACTGTTGTTCCTCTACAACGGGATTCGGCCGCGCAACGTGATGCCGGTGCACGGCACCTGGCGGATGCTGCGCGCCAACGCCGCGCTGGCCGCACGCACCGGCGTGCCCGAGGAGTCGATCGTGCTGGCCGAGAACGGGGTCAGCGTGGACCTGGTCGCCGGCACGGCGAGCATCGCCGGGGCGGTGCCGGTCGGCAAGATGTTCATCGACGGCCTGGTCACCGGTGACGTCGGCGACGCCACGCTGGGGGAGAGGTTGGTGCTCTCGTCGGGGTTCATCGCGGTCACCGTGGTGGTGCGCCGGGGCACCGGCCGCGCGGTCGCGCCGCCGCATCTGCAGGCCCGCGGCTTCTCCGAGAACCCCAAGGCCCTCGAGCCGGTGGCCGACAAGGTCGCCGCCGAGTTGGAGTCGCTGGCCGCGCAGAACATCACCGACCCGGCGCGGATCGTGCAGGCGGTGCGCCGCACCGTCGGGCGCTGGGTCGGGGAGACCTACCGACGTCAGCCGATGATCGTGCCGACGATCCTGGAGGTCTGAGCGTTCACTGCTTGATCGCCGAGATCGACCACTCCAGGTCGCTGGCGGTCAGGTCGCGCCCGGTGGGCGCGATGTAGCGCCGGGCGATGCCCTCGGCGCCGAGCTGTTCGACCAGCCGCCAGCCGTAGCCGGCCAGGAACGCCTCGACCTCGTCGGGCTCCAACCCGAAGCGCCACATCTGCCGACGCTGACACATCCGGCGGTACAGCGCGGTGGCGCCGTGACGGTCGGTGCCGTCGATGAAGCTGCGCCGCACGTAGGTGAAGACCAACCGGCTGCCCGGGGCGGCGGCCCGCAGGCCCGCCAGGGTCGTGGCCACCGCCCGGTCGGTGAGGTACTGGGTGACCCCTTCACAGAGGAAGAACACCCGGTAGTCGGTGTTGTAGCCGTGCTCGGCCAGCGCGGTCAGCAGGTCGTCGTTCTCCAGATCGACGGCGACCAGCCGCACCGACAGCGGCAGCTCGCCCAGCGACCGCCGCACCGCCGCCGCCTTGCGGGCGATGTTGACCGGCAGATCCACCTCGAAGATCGGGATGCGGCGCCGCCGCAGCACCCGGTAGGCGCGGGTGTCGAGGCCGGCGCCGAGGATCACCACCGCGTCGACGTCGTCGAGGGCGTCGTCGAGGGCGTCGTCGATGAACCGTTTGCGGCAGGTCAACGTGGCCCAGATGCCCGGGGCCGAACGCACCGTGGCCGCCCGCAGCGCCCGGCGCAGCGGCGCCGGGCGCATCGCCCGCACCAGCCAGCGCAGCCGGGCGGGCAAAAACAGCTCGGCCAGGTCGTCGTCGACCAACCGGCGCTCGGGGGGCTCGTGCTGCTCGATCGCCGCCAGCACCATCGGGCCGGCGGCGGTTTGTGCGGCGGGTGTCGGCGTCACAGTCCTCCCTTGTGCTGATCGGCGATCGGTGCGGTGGTCAGCCGCGCAGCCGCCCCTTCTCGGGGTCGCCGGCCGGGACCGGCTGCAGCGTGGTGATCTGCGGCGCACCGTCGAGGTGGGCGCTGAGCGCGGAGAACATGCCGGTGACCGCGGGCGCCGACCCGTGCGCCTGCAGCGCCTCCGGGTCGGCCCACTGTTCGATGAACACGAACGTGTTGTCGTTGCGATGCACCGCGTAGAGCTCGCATCCGGACTCGGTGTGCACCTCGGCGGCGGTCCTGGTCACGATCTCTTCGGCGCTGGTGACCGAGTCGGGTTTGACGGTCATGCTGGCAACGACCACGACGGGCATCGGCTGATCTCCTCACGGCGGATACGGCTGGGTCTGGGCGGGGCAGGGCAGGGTGGGCCGGTGGTCCACGCCGGCACCGGTAGTGACGCCTGTCACCCTATACACCGCCGGATCGAGCCTGTCCGCAGGCCGGGAGCCGGTGACCCGTGTGGCCTATGGTGCTGATGAGGTGTTTGCGACTAGGCTGGTCGGTATGCCGAGTAAGACCGCCGCCCGATCCGGCACCCGAACGAGCAGGTCAAAGGCCCCGTCGCGGAGCGGGGCGCGCTCCGCCCGCAAGCCGGCGGCGCAGCGCCGACCGGCGCCGCGCCGCCCCTCCCGCGCGGCAGGGGCGGCGGCGACCTGCGGTCGGGCCGCCCGGGCCTCCTGGCTGATGCTGGCCCGCGGGGTCGGCGGCACCGCCCGGTCGGTGGGCCGCGCCCGCGACATCGACCCGGGGCATCGCCGTGACGGTCTGGCGTTGGCGTTGCTGGCGGCCGCGGTGGTGGGCGCGGCCAGCTCGTGGTTCGACGCCGCCGGCCCGGTCGGCGACTGGGTCGACGGGGCGCTGCGCAGCGTGGTCGGGTCGGCGGCCGTGGTGGCGCCGCTGGTCGCCGCCGCCGTCGGGGTGATCGTGATGCGCAGTGAACCCCATCCGGATGCGCGTCCGCGCCTGGTGTTGGGGGCGGCGCTGGTGGCGCTGCCGGTGCTGGGGCTGTGGCACCTGTGGTCGGGATCGCCGCAGACCCCGGCGGGACGTCAACACGCCGGCGGCTTCGTCGGTTTCGCGATCGGCGGGCCGCTCTCCGACGGTCTGACCCCGTTCATCGCCGCGCCGCTGCTGGTGCTGGCCGCGCTCTTCGGGGTGC
>Ga0079225_10001172_pt1 | contig 14579 bp, 15 predicted proteins | sample Poulit2012_FD_76344 | JGI IMG/M metagenome (GOLD analysis project Ga0079225, IMG submission 76344) | Agricultural soil microbial communities from Georgia to study Nitrogen management - Poultry litter 2012 | ecosystem: Environmental > Terrestrial > Soil > Agricultural land | place: USA: Georgia...
AACCTGCCCCGCACTCAGGCGGGGCAGGTTTCGATTTTCTCAACTTACGTGGAGCTAGGGGGATTCGAACCCCCGACCTCTTCCATGCCATGGAAGCGCGCTACCAACTGCGCCATAGCCCCGCGATCCGTTGACGAGTCTAGACGACGCAGTACCCCGCTGACCAATTCCGGGACGGTGGCGCCCACCACACTCTCAGGCCCGCAGGTTGTGGGCGGTCAGCCGCCACCCAGGCCGGCGGCCCGGGTTGGGGCCGACGAGTGCCCAGGCGCAGTTGTCCAGGCCCGCGAGCCCGAACCAGCGCTCGGAGTCCAGGTCCAGCAGATGGGTCAGGCCCAGGGTGATCGCCGCGCCGTGCGCGACGACGACGAGCACGCCGTCGTCGTCCACCTCCGACACCGTCTCCAGCACCGCCGCCGCGACCCGGCGCCCGACCTCGTGCCGGGAGTCGGCACCGATCCCCTGCGGCTCCTCGCCCTGCCGCCATGCCCGGAAGGCCTCCGGCCAACCGGCCTCGATCTCGGCCTGGGTGAGCCCCTCCCACACGCCGAACGACCGCTCGCGCAGCCGGGGGTCCGGCTCGACCGGCAGCCCGGTCAGCGCACCGAGCACCTCGGCGGTACGCATCGCCCGCTTGAGGTCGGAGCTGATGATGCGGGTGGGCCCGAGCTCGGCGATCCGCGGTGCGGCGAGCACGGCCTGGCGCACGCCGGTGGTGTTGAGCTCGATGTCCGACTGCCCCTGCAGCCGTCCGGCAGCGTTGTAGTCGGTCTGCCCGTGCCGCCAGAAGATGATGGTGGGGCCGCTCATGCCGGCGCGCCGGCGTCGTCCCCGTCCGCGGTCTCGTGCAGGTCCGCCGGCAGCTCGATGACCGGGCAGTCCTTCCAGAGCCGCTCCAGGGCGTAGAACTCGCGGTCCTCGGTCTGCTGCACGTGGACGACGATCTCGCCGTAGTCGAGCAGCACCCAGCGCGCCTCGGCGAGACCCTCCTTCCGCGCCGCCTTCACCCCCTCGTGGTGGAGCGCCTCGTCGACGGCGTCGACGATCGCCCGGACCTGCCGGTCGGTGGCGCCGGAGGCGACGACGAAGGCGTCGGTGAGCACGAGCCGCTCACTGACGTCCAGGGCGATGATCTCCTCGGCCTTCTTCTCCGCCGCGGCTCGGGCGGCGACGACGGCGAGGTGACGGGATCTCTCGTCAGCTGGCACGGGGCTCCTCTGGGTCGATGGTGGTGGTGATGGGGAGGGAGGGTCGGGCGAGGTCGGCGTCGTCGGCCCCGTCGTCGAGCGCCTGGTCGGCGAGGAGCCAGATGAGCACGCCGATGACGACGGCGACGAGGACGAGCACGGCGACCTTGACCACCGTCACGGCCGGGTTGGGACGCTCCGGGTCGGCGGGAGCGGGCTCCTCCATCCGCTCCCGCAGCGACCGGCGGCTCGGCAGCGGGACCTCGGCGGAGTCCGGGGACGCACCGGAGACGCTGCTGATCGCGATCCACTGTGGCCGCAGCGGGAAGACCGGTTCCTCCTCGGCCTCGCCGGCTCGCCGGTCGAAGTCACGGGCCGCGTCGCGCAGCGGGGTGTGCTCCGCCGGAGAGCGATGGCCGGCGGGGCGGGTGGGCCGCGGGGCGTCGGTGGTGTCGGCGGCCTCCGCAGGGGACGTGCCGGCGTCCGCGGGGGATCGAGCGGCCGGCGACGCACCGGCGACGGCGCTGTCCGCCGGACGCCGACCCGCCTGCGCTGCACCGGGTCGAGCGGCCGACGACGCACCCGCGGTGCCGCCGTCCACCGCACGCCGAGCACTGGGCGATGGGTCGGTGGCGGCGTCCGTCCGGGCAGCCGGTGGTGCGCCGGTGTCGGCGGTGTGGCGGTCGGCGGCAGCGGCGGTGCCCGTGGCGGTCGTGTCGGCGGCGGAGCGGCGCCGCACCGGTGGCGTCTCGGGCACCGCCGGGAGGCCGGCGCCCGCCGTCGCGTCGACCTCACGCGGGTCCAGGTCGACGGAGAAGGTCTCGTGGGTGTCCCACGGAGCGGGACCGGCACCCGGCCCGGAGCCCTGAGCGCCCGCCGCACCCGAGTCCTGACCGCCCGCCCCACGGGGGGCGTCCGGCCGGACCACCGGCTGCACACCGGTGAGCCGGCCGGTGGAGTCCAGGGACCGCACCCCCTGGGCGGTGCGCGGCGCTCGGACGACGGGGCGTCGTCCCGTTGCCGTGCGTTCCTGCGGTGTCTCGGGACGGGTGGACGCCGTCGCGGCACGCTCTCGCAGCGAGCGCCGGCTCGGGAGCCGGGTGCCCCCCGCCGGCGTGGGACGCGCCGTCGACTCCGCCGAGGGCGCGGACGCGCCCGTCGCGGCCGAGCGCGCGGACCGAGCGGATGCGCCCGTAGACGCCGACCGGCTGGCGGGGCCGGACGTCGCGGCACCCGCCGCGAGCTCCGACCCGGCAGCCGGTGGCGTGGTCCCGGTGGGTCGTGCCGGCCCCGCGGCGACGGCCGGAGCGTGGTCCGGGGCGGAGGCGGAACCCGCCCGGTCGGCGGCCTCGGACGCGGGCCCGCCGCCTGCGCTCTCGAGCGCGGCCCGCCGGGCGGCGGCCTCGGCCTCCCGGCGGCGCAGCTCACGGCGGGTCAGGGGGCGGTCGGAGGCGGGCGTCCGGGCGGCGGGTGCCGACCCCTGCGCTGCCTCCTGCCGACGGTTCCGCTCCCCCTCCGGGCGGTCCGTCCCCTCTCCCATCGGTCCTGCCTCCTCCGTCACACCGTGGCCTGGGTCTGCCCGCTCGGTTCGGTGGCGGGCGCCAGGTACAGGCCGTGCTTGTGGATGTACTGGACCACGCCGTCCGGGACGAGGTACCACACCGGCATCCCGGCCCGCACGCGCTCGCGGCAGTCCGTGGAGGAGATCGCCATGGCGGGAACATCGAGCAGCGAGACGCCGTGGCTGGGCAGGCCGGCGTCGTCGAGGTGGTGGCCGGGCCGGTTGACGCCGACGAAGTGGGCCAGCGCCCACAGCTCGTCCACGTCCTTCCAGGAGAGGATCTCCGGCAGCACGTCCGCGCCGGTGATGAAGTAGAGCTCGGCGTCCGGGTAGGCGGTGTGGATGTCGCGCAGGGTGTCGATCGTGTAGGTCAGCCCGGGCCGGTCGATGTCCACCCGCGAGACCTTGAACCGCGGGTTGGACGCCGTCGCGATCACCGTCATGAGGTAGCGGTGCTCGGCCGGCGTGACCTCGCGGTCCTGCTTGAACACCGGCTCACCGGTGGGGACGAACAGCACCTCGTCGAGCGAGAACACGTCGGCGACCTCGCTGGCGGCCACGAGGTGGCCGTGGTGGATCGGGTCGAAGGTACCGCCCATCACCCCGATCCGGCGTGCCTGGCGCTGTGCCATCCTCAGCGGCGGCGGGTGTGCACGTTGCGGTAGCCCAGCGTGAAGAGCAGCAGGAGCAGGAAGATCGCGAACGCGACGATGCCGTACAGCTCGGCGGGCATCGGCAACTCGCGGGCGTGTTCCTCCGTCTGCTGCGCGAAGTTCACGAGTGAGCTGGTCATGGTGGTGTGGTTCCTTCCGTCGGGGCGTGCAGACGATTGTCCCACGGGTGGGGACCTGGGGCCGTGAGGACCCTACCCCCGCACGTGGCCGTCGCCGACCACGATCCAGGTGGTCGTCGTCAGCTCGCCCAGGCCCATCGGGCCGCGGGCGTGGAGCTTCTGGGTGGAGATCCCGATCTCCGCGCCCAGGCCGAACTGGCCGCCGTCGGTGAACCGGGTGGAGGCGTTGACGATGAGCGCCGCGGAGTCGAGCTCACGGGTGAACCGCTCGGCCGCCCGGAGGTTCGTCGTGCAGATCGCCTCGGTGTGCCCGCTCGACCAGCGCCCGATGTGCTCCAGGGCGGCGTCGAGGTCGTCGACCACCCGCACGGCGAGGTCGAGGCTGAGGTACTCGGTGGCCCAGTCCTCGTCGGTGGCCGGGACCACCTCGACCCCTTCCGGTGCCAGGGCGGCGGCGGCCTCGTCGGCGTGCACCCGCACCCCCGCCTCGCCGAGCGCGGCGAGCGCGGCGGGGAGGAAGGTCGGCGCCACCTCCCGGTGGACGAGCAGCGTCTCGGCGGCGTTGCACACGCCGGGGCGCTGGGTCTTGGAGTTGAGGAGGATCGACACCGCCTGGGCGACGTCGACGTCGGCGTCCACGTAGACGTGGCAGTTGCCCACGCCGGTCTCGATGACCGGCACGAGCGACTCGCGCACGACGGTCCGGATGAGGTCCGCGCCCCCACGCGGGACGAGCACGTCGACCAGTCCGCGGGCGCGCATGAGCTCCACGGCGCCGGCCCGGCCGTGCGCGTCGATCGACTGGACGAGCTCCGCGGGCAGGCCCTGGGCCTGCAGCGCCTCGCCGAGGACCTGGACGATGACGGCGTTGGAGGAGGCAGCCGCGGACCCGCCGCGCAGGATGACCGCGTTGCCGGACTTCAGCGCCAGGCCGGCGGCGTCGACGGTGACGTTGGGCCGTGCCTCGTAGATCATCCCGACGACGCCCATCGGCACCCGCACCTGCCGCAGCACCAGCCCGTTGGGCAGCGTGGAGCCGCGGACCACCTCACCGACCGGGTCGGGCAGGCCCGCGAGCTCGCGCAGCGCGTCGGCGATGCCGGCGATGCGCTCGGGGGTGAGGGCGAGGCGGTCGAGCAGGGACTCCTTCATCCCGTTCGCGCGTCCCCGCTCCAGGTCCTCGGCGTTCGCCGCGACGATGCGGTCGGTAGCGGCGACGAGCGCGTCGGCCATGGCGTGCAGGGCGGCGTCCTTCGTCGCGCGGGTGGCGGTGGCCAGCACCCGGGACGCCGTCTTGGCGGCCCGCGCGGTGGCCTCGACGGCGGCGCGCACGTCGGTGGTCGGCGTCGGCTGGGCCGGGTCGGCGACGAGGTGGGCGGGCTCGAGCACAGGCGTGTCCGTCATGCCCCAAGGGTAGGCCGGATCACGCGCCGTCCGGAAGGACGTCTCGCGCCGGGGCCGGGCCCACCGGTGGGTCCTGGGCCTGCGGGTGCCTTCCGCGCGCGACGTACGCTAGAGGCGTGACCTCCTCCCACCCGACGTCGACCTCACCGCCGGTCGGCACCGCCCCCGCCCCGGCACGAGAGACCCTCGTCGACCGGCTGACGTGGGGACTGGCCGTGGCCAACCTCGTCGCGCAGATCGGCATCATCGTCACCGGCGGCGCCGTCCGCCTCACCGGCTCCGGCCTGGGCTGCTCGCAGTGGCCGATGTGCGAGCCCGGGTCGTTCACCCCCGAGTTCCACGACGCGATGTCGGTCCACCCGATCATCGAGTTCGGCAACCGGACCCTGACCGGGGTGCTCGGCGTCATCGCGCTCGCGCTGGTGTGGGCGGTGTACCGTCGCGAGCCCACGGCGTCCCGGCCCGGGTCGCTCAAGGCGCTGGCCTGGCTGCCGCTGGTGGGGATCGCGCTGCAGGCGGTGGTCGGCGGCATCACCGTGTGGGTGGACCTCCACCCCGCCGTCGTCGGCTCGCACATGCTCATCTCGCTCGCGCTCGTCGCCGTGTCGACCTACCTGCTGCACCGCCTCGCCGCCCCCGACGCACCGGCCCGGCCGGCGGCCTCGGCACGGCTGCGCGCGGTCGGTGCCCTCACGGTCGTGGTCGGGGTCGTCCTCCTCGTGCTCGGCGTCGTCACCACGGGCGCGGGCCCGCACTCCGGGGACGCCACAGAGCCGTACCGCTGGGCGCTGGACCCGGCTCACATCTCCCGGCTGCACGCGCTGGCCGTGTGGGCCTTCGTCGTCCTCGTCGTCGGCGGCATCGTCCTGGCGCGCCGCGCGCGTCACACCGCGGCGCAGCGCACCTGGGGCGGCCTGCTCGCCGTGACCCTCCTGCAGGGTCTGGTCGGCTACGTCCAGTACTTCACCGGGCTGCCCGAACTCCTCGTCGGGGTCCACATGCTCGGCTCGGCGCTCACCGTCGTCGCGCTGGTGTACGCGACGGGCGCGCTGTACACCAGGGCGGGCCGGCTGCAGCCCGCCGTGCCCGCGTAGCGGTGACCGGCCCGGTGGACCTCGCGGCCGCCGTCCGCACGGCCCTGCGGGCTGCCGACGGCGACCCGGACCGGGCCGCCGCGCAGCAGCGGTACATGCGGTCGACGTTACCCTTCCACGGGCTCGCAGTCCCCGCGGTGCGGGTGATCGTCCGCGGCGTCGTCCGGGAGCACCCGACCCCGGGCTACGACGAGTGGCACGCGGCGATACGGGACCTGTGGGACACCGCCGAGGTGCGGGAGGACCGCTACGCCGCGCTCGGGGTCGCGCGCAGCGTCCCGGCGCACGCCCGCGCGGCGGAGTCGCTCGACCTCTACCGCCACCTCGTCGTCACGGGGGCGTGGTGGGACCTCGTCGACGAGACCGCCGCCCACCTCGTCGGTGCCGTGCTGCGCGCCCACCCCGGCACCGCCGACACGCTGCGCCGGTGGGCCACCGAGGACGACCGCTGGCTGCGGCGCACGGCGATCCTCGCCCAGCTGCGCTCCCGGGCGGCGACCGACCGGCGGCTCCTCACCGACGTCATCGACCCGAACGTCTCCCACCCGGACTTCTTCGTGCGCAAGGCCATCGGCTGGGCGCTGCGGCAGTACTCCCGCGTGGACGACGACGCCGCGGCATGGGTGCGGGAGACGGTCGAGGGGTACGGATCCCGCCTCTCCCCGCTCTCCCGCCGGGAGGCGCTGCGCTGAGCTCTCGGCGGGAAGTCGGCTGTCGGTGAGAAGTGAGCTCTCGGTGAGAAGTGAGCTCTCGGTGGGAAGTGGGCTCTCGGCGGGGAGGTGCGGGTCAGCGGAACCAGGGGGCGTCGGCGGGGCGGAGGACCGACCAGCCGGTGGCGCGGGCGCTGGCCGCGGCGAGGATGCCGACGACGGCGCTCGGGTTGTGGATGCGGCCGGCGTGGACGGCGGCCACGGCGTCGTCCAGGCGCACCCACCGCACCGTCATGTCCCGCTCCTCGTCGGTGCGGTCGTGCCGGTCGGCGTGCGGCACCTCGCTGACGTCCCGGGCGAGGTAGACGCGCAGCGACTCGGTCGAGCCGCCCGGGGTGGTGAAGTAGTCGACGAGCACGTCCCAGCGCTCGGCGCGCAGGTCGGTCTCCTCGGCGAGCTCGCGCTGCGCCGCGGTCAGGTAGTCCTCCCCTGTGACGTCGAGCAGGCCGGCCGGGACCTCCCACAGCACAGCCCGCACCGGGTGGCGGTACTGGTCGACGAGGACGACCTCCTCGCCCTCGGGTCCCTCGCGCAGGGCGACGACCGCGACCGCGCCGGGGTGGTCGACGAACTCCCGCAGCACCGTCTCCTCGTCGTCGGGAGCGAGGCGGACGTCCTCCCCGACGAGGTCGAAGACCCGGCCGGCGTGGAGCACCCGGCGACGGACGACCTCACGGCCGTCGTCGCGCCGGTCCTCCACCGTCACTGGCGCTCCGCCGCGCCCGACGCGGGCATCTCCTCGGCGAGGTCGGTGGTGCGGCGCGTGTCGTGCTCCGGCGCCTCGGCGAGCGCGTCGGCCTCCACCTCGAGCAGCCGCCCGGCGCGCTGCCGCTCGAGCGCCGCGCCGATGAGACCGCGGAACAGCGGGTGGGCCGCGGTGGGCCGGGACTTGAACTCCGGGTGGGCCTGGGTGGCGACGTAGTACGGGTGCCGGGCACGGTCGAGCTCGACGAACTCGACGAGCGAGGAGTCGGGCGACCGGCCGGAGATGTGCAGCCCGGCCTCGGCGAGGGCGTCGCGGTAGGTGTTGTTCACCTCGTAGCGGTGCCGGTGCCGCTCGGTGACCCGGGTGGCGCCGTACACCTCGGCGACGAGCGAGCCCTCCTCGAGCACCGCCTCGTAGCTGCCCAGCCGCATGGTGCCGCCCATGTCCCCACCACCGCCCTCGACGAAGTGGACCTGCTCGGCCATGGTCGCGACGACCGGGTCGGGGGTTGCGGGGTCGAACTCGGTGGACGAGGCCTGCTCCAGGCCCAGGACGTTGCGCGCGTACTCGATGACCATGCACTGCAGGCCGAGGCAGATGCCCAGGGTGGGGATGCCGTTCTCGCGCGCGTACCGCAGCGCCCCGAGCTTGCCGTCGATGCCGCGCACCCCGAACCCGCCGGGGACGAGGACGGCGTCGACGTCGTGCAGCGCCTTGCGGGCGCCGTCGGGGGTGGCGCAGTCGTCCGCGGGCACCCAGCAAACGACCACCTAGGCCCGATGGTGGAAGCCGCCGGCGCGCAGCGCCTCGGTGACCGACAGGTAGGCGTCGGGCAGGTCGACGTACTTGCCCACGAGCGCGACCTCGACGGTGTCCCGCGGGTGCCGCACCCGGGTGAGGAGGTCGTCCCACTCCGTCCAGTCGACGTCGCGGAAGGGCACGTCGAGCCGGCGCACGACGTAGGCGTCCAGGCCCTCGCGGTGGAGGACGGCGGGGATCTCGTAGATCGAGTCGGCGTCGCGGCACTCGATGACGGCCTCACGCTCGACGTCGCACATGAGCGCGATCTTGCCCTTGACGCCCTCGGGCAGCTCGCGGTCCGTACGGCAGACGATGGCGTCGGGCTGGATACCGATGCTGCGCAGCTCGCTCACCGAGTGCTGGGTCGGCTTGGTCTTCAGCTCCCCGCTCGTGCTCAGGTAGGGCACCAGGGAGACGTGGACGAAGAAGACGTTGTCGCGGCCGAGGTCGTGGCGCACCTGCCGCGCGGCCTCGAGGAAGGGCAGGGACTCGATGTCGCCGACCGTCCCGCCGATCTCGGTGATGATGATGTGCGGCGGCTCGCTGCCGTCCACCGGGTTGGCCTGGGCCCGCATCCGCGCCTTGATCTCGTCGGTGATGTGCGGGATGACCTGGACGGTGTCGCCGAGGTACTCACCGCGCCGCTCCTTGGCCAGCACCGTGGAGTAGACCTGGCCGGTGGTGGCGTTGGCCGCACGGGAGAGGTTGACGTCGAGGAAGCGCTCGTAGTGGCCGATGTCGAGGTCGGTCTCCGCACCGTCCTCGGTGACGAAGACCTCCCCGTGCTGGAAGGGGTTCATCGTGCCCGGGTCGACGTTGATGTAGGGGTCCAGCTTCTGCATCGTCACCCGCAGACCGCGGGCGCGGAGCAGCTGACCGAGGCTCGAGGCCGTCAACCCCTTGCCGAGAGAGGACGCCACCCCACCGGTGACGAAGATGTGACGGGGGACTGTGTCGCCGCCTGCGCGGTGAAGGGTGACCACGGGGTTCCACCTTATCAGTCGGGTACCAGGCCGCTGTAGCAGCGCCGGAGCTGGGCGAGGACGTCCTCGGGTGTGGGCAGCGCACCCGCCCGGTCCCGGGCGAGCCGCCGGAGCCGGTCACGTTCGGCGTCGTCGGCGAGCAGCCTGCCGACGGCGGCGGCGAGCGCCTCCGGCTCGGGCGGGACGAGGGCGGCCGCGTCGGCCGTCACCTCCCCGGTGCCGCCGACGTCGGTGGCGACGACGGCCGCACCGGCCTGGAGCGCCTCCTGCACCGCGAGCGGCTGGCCCTCCCACGTCGAGGTCGACACGACGACGTCGGCGGCCGCGAGCAGCACCGGCACGTCCTCCCGGCGGCCGGCGACGACGACGGGCAGCCGCTCCGCGGCGACCCGGCGGCGCAGCTCGTCCTCCAGCGGCCCGTCCCCCACCACCACCCAGCGCACCCGGTGCGGGGACCGGGCGAGCAGGGCGGCCGCGTCGCAGAGCAGCCCGAGTCCCTTCTGCGGGGCGAGCCGCCCGACGGTGAGGAGGAGCCGCTCGTCGGACGCCACGCCGAGGTCCGCCCGCAGCCGGGCGCGGGCGGCGTCGTCCAGCGGCCCGGGGTCGCGGTGCGGTGGGGCCGGGACGAGCGCCCGCTCGGCCAGGGCGCCGAGGCGGGCCATGCGCGCGACGAGGTCGCCGCTGACCCCCAGGACGAGGTCGGCCCCGCGGGCGACGACCCGCTCGAGCACGGCCGCCATCGCCCGCACGCGCGGGCCGCCGACGGGCAGGTTGTGGAGCGTGACGACCACGGCGGGCCGGTACGGCAGCCCGGTGGCGGCCAGGACGGCCGCCGCGCCCGCGCGCAGCCCGTGGGCGTGCACGAGGTCGGCCCCGTGGAGCACCGCGCGCAGCCGGCGGAGCGCGGCGACGTCCGTGGGACGAGGCCGGTCGGCGATGTCGACGACGTGGGTGGGGACCGGTGAGTCGGCGACGACGTCGGCGGGGCCGGCGAGCACCACCCGGTGCCCGGCACCGGCGAGCAGTCCCGCCACCTGGCGGGCGTGGCGCGCCACGCCGCCCGCGCTCGTCGACGTCAGCTGGACGATCCGCATGGGCATCACCCTGTCACGCTCAGGACCACCGTGCCGTGCGCAGCGCGCCGCGGTCGGCCCCGACGACGACGCCGCCGGCCACGACAGCCGCCACCAGCGCCCCGGCCGCAGCGGCGAGCAGCCCGGACAGGAGCAGCGGCCCCACCGCGCCGAGCACGGCGTCGGTCACCACCCGACCGACGAGCCCGCCGCCGGCCGCGCCGAGGGTCCCCACCGCCACCGTGCGGAGCAGCCCGGCCAGCCCGGTGCCGGCGGGCAGCGCGCGCCGCAGCGCCCAGAGCAGCCCGACGCCGGCGACCGTCATCCCGATCGTCGTGCCGAGGGCCAGGGACTGCAGGGTGGCGGGCCCGTCGCCGCCCGCGGGTGCGGTGACGCGCACGAGCAGCGCCGCCGCGACGCTGACGGTGAGCCAGCCGGCCGCCGTCGCCGCCACGGCCGAGCGGCCCCGGTCGATGGTGTACAGGCAGCGGGAGACGTGGAAGATGAGCGCGTAGCCCATGACCGCGGGGGCGAGCAGGGTGACCGTCTCGGACATCCCCTCCATCGGCCCGCGCAGCGAGAACACCGCGGTGACCCCGGGCGCGACGGCCGCGAGGACGGCGGCACCGACGAAGGCGGCGGCGAGCACGGAGCGGGTCGACCCGATCGCCATCGCCGCGAAGGTGCGGCGGTCGCGGGTCCCGGCGGCTTCGGCCAGCCGCGGGAACACGGCGGTGGCGACGGGCACCGCGAGCACGGCGTAGGGCAGGAAGTACACCGCCTGGGCGTACTGCCAGATGTTGAGCGTACCCACCTGGCCGCCGCCGCGGGCGAGGACGATGAAGACGACGGTGGCGACCTGCTGCGCGAGCAGGCCGCCGATGCCGGCGGCGGCCAGGTGAGCGGCGCGCCGCCCCACGCCCGGTGGGAAGCGCAGCGCGGGCCGCAGCCGCACCCCGGTGCGCCGCACGGGCACGAGCAGCGGCAGGCTCATCGCCGCCACCCCGAGGGTGGTGCCCCAGGCGAGCCAGTCCAGCGCGGCGCGGGAGAGCTCCTCGGGTCGGTCGGCCTGCCCGCCGGACAGGGCGCCGAAGCCGACGTAGGCGGCGATGACGACGACGCTCGAGGCGAGCGGCGCGATGGCCGGGAAGAAGAAGCGGCGCTGCGCCTGCAGGACGCCGGTGAGCACCACCCCGACCCCGTAGAGCGGGATCTGTACGGCGAAGATGCGCAGGAAGTAGGTGGCCAGCCGGCGCTGGGACTCCACGTCGGAGCCGACGGAGTCGGGCAGCAGGCCGACGATCGGGCCGGCGAGGAGCGCGACGAGCACCCCGAGCGGGACGAGCACGGCCAGGCACCAGGTGAGCAGCGCCGAGGCGATCCGGTCGACGTCGCGGCGCATGGAGTGGGCCAGCGGGGCCGCCAGCAGGGGCACCACGGCACCGGCGAGCGCCCCGCCGGCCGCCACCTCGAACAGCACGTTGGGCAGCATGTTCGCCGTGGCGTAGGCGTTCGCGGTGGCGGAGTCGCCGAGCGTGGCGGACTGGGCGAACCACCGGACGAAGCCGACGGCGCGGGAGGCGACGGTGATGACGGCGAGCATCCCGGCGGCGCCGGCCACCCCGGACAGGACGCGTCCCAGGCGACCGGTGGGCTGCCCGGTCACCGCGTGGCCACCGGTGTCACCGCCGGCCCCACTGGTCGACGGCCCGCAGCACGGGGGTGTGCTCGATGACGCGGGAGAAGCTCACCCGCTCGCTGAGCAGCGTGAGGCCGACCACGGCCGCGAGCGTCACGCCGCGCAGCAGCCGGGAGGGGTGCGCGGCGACCGCGGTGCCGAGCGCGGCCCCCAGGGCGTTGGCGCCGGTGTCCCCGAGCATGGTGCGTTCGCGCAGGTCGTCCGGCAGCCCGGCGGCGGCCGCACCCAGTGCGGTGGCGGCCACGGGTGCACCGGGGCCGCCGACGAGCGCCAGGCCGGCGCCTGCGGCGCAGGTGACCTTGAGAGCGCGACCGGGCCGCAGGTCGAACAGGTTGAGGAGGTTCGCGGTGCCGGCGATGAGCGCGGCACCGGCGGCCCGCTCCACCAGCCGGCCCAGGCGGCGGGGGCTGCGGGCGGGCAGCAGCAGCGCGGCGACGGCGGCGCCGCCACCGATCCCGGCGATCTTCAGCGCACCGGTGGTCACCTGCCCCTGCCGCAGGGCGGTGAGGTGCCCGCGCAGGCCCTTGACGTGCCGGTCGCCCTCGCGTTCGGTGAGGTCGTCCACGGCCCCGAGCAGCCCGCCCGTGCCGGCGGCGACGGCGGCGGCCGCCCCGGTCCGGCCGGCGCCGAGCAGGGCGAGGGTCGTGCCGCCCGCCTGCGCCACGCCGCCGAGGAGGCTGACCGTGCGGTCGGCGTAGTTCGTCCGCTGCCACCGCCCGGGTCCGCCGGGCGGGCGTCGCTCGAGGACGGCGGTGGCCGCACCCGCGGCGGTCACCCCGAGCAGGGCGGCGTGGAGGCGCCCCATCAGGCGTCGTCCGTCGGCTCGTCGGTGGCCTCCTCGTCGGCGCCACCGTCCGGTGCCCCGCCCTCGTCGTCGCCGGTGGGCTCGTCCTCCGGCTGGAAGGGGGCGGGCGGCGGGAGGTAGACCGTGGGCGGGACGGCGGCGGTCGCGTCGGTGCCCATCCCGTAGTGGCCCACCTCCCCCGAGATCGCCACGGCGAGCGCCATCGGCACGCTGATCCGGCCCGTGATGTCGGCCACGGAGTCGGTGGTCGTCACGGTCTCGGTGGCGGTGGAGTCGGCGCGGATGGCGCTGACGAGGTCGAGCTCGGTGGCCGCCGAGCCGGCGGTCACGCTGCCCTCCCCCGTCGTGGCCAGCCCGCGGGCGAGGGCGACCTCCTCGGTGAGCCGCTGCTCGCGGGTCTCGACGTCGGCGGGGTCGGCGCTCTCCTCCGGCCCGGTCTCCTCGGTGCGGGGGGCGACGAGCACGGTGGCGTTGGCCGCCTGCTCCGGCTCGTCCACCACCTCGACGAGCGGGTCGTCGGCGGAGGTGAGCAGCTCGAGGAGGGTCTGCGCGTCGGGGGTGGGGGCGCCGTCGGCGTCACCGCGCGTCAGCGCCTGGCCCAGGGCGGTGCCGAGGATGACGCCGGGCTCCACGCCGTCGTCGGGCACCGGGTCGAGGTACCCGAGGATCTGTCCCGCGAAGCTGGACCGGAAGGTGGCCGAGCCGGGGTCGGTCCACGCCTCGGTCACCCGGATCTCGCCGGTGACGACGGCGCCTGCCTGCTCGAGCCGGAGGCGGACGTCGGCGACGTCCTCGTCGTTGGCGGTGGGCAGGGTGACGACGGCGACGGCGCGGCCCTCGAGGCGGGAGCCGAGGGTGGCCGGGGCGACCTCGTCGAGGAAGACGTCGCGGTGCTCCTTCTCCACCTGGCTCACCTCGAGCTCGGTGCGGAGCCGGTCGCGGTCCTCCCGCAGCTCCTCGACCTGGCCGGTGAGGCCCTCGCCGAGCGGCTCGTTCAGTGGCCCGGCGCCGAGCACGATGCCCAGGGCCAGCGCGAGGAACACGGCGATGAGCGAGACCAGGTGGTAGCGGAAGTCGATCATGGAGCTCCTACGAGACGGGCGCGGCGGGGGCGATCCCCAGCAGGTCCTTGACGGCGGCGAGGAGGCCGTCGAGCCGCGCCAGGATGATGAGGTAGAGCGTGTGGCCGAACTCGGTGGCGGCCAGCGCCACCCCGATCGCCAGCAGCCCGGCGAGGGCGAGCAGGACGATCTGCCACGTGGAGATCCGGGTGCGGTAGAGCTGGGAGACGCCCTTGGCGTCGACGAGCTTGGAGCCCACCCGCAGCCGGGTGAGGAAGGTCGAGGCCATCCCGGCCCGGCCCTTGTCGAGGAACTCCACGAGCGTGTCGTGGGTGCCGACGGCGACGATGAGCTCGGCCCCCTTGTCGTCGGCGAGGAGCATGGCGACGTCCTCGCTGGTGCCGGTGGCCGGGAAGACGACGTGGTCGACGCCGAGCTGCTCGACGCGCGCGAGGCCCGGCGCGCGGCCGTCGCGGTAGGCGTGGACGACGATCTCCGCGCCGCTCTGCAGCGCGGTGTCGGAGACGGAGTCCATGTCGCCGACGATCATGTCCGGCTTGAGACCGGCCTCGAGGATGGCGTCCGCGCCGCCGTCGACCCCGATGAGGACCGGCCGGTACTCACGCACGTAGGACCGGAGCATCGCCAGGTCCTCCTTGTAGTGGTAGCCGCGCACGACGATGAGGACGTGGCGGCCCTCGA
>Ga0079225_10001174_pt1 | contig 14571 bp, 15 predicted proteins | sample Poulit2012_FD_76344 | JGI IMG/M metagenome (GOLD analysis project Ga0079225, IMG submission 76344) | Agricultural soil microbial communities from Georgia to study Nitrogen management - Poultry litter 2012 | ecosystem: Environmental > Terrestrial > Soil > Agricultural land | place: USA: Georgia...
AAGGAGTAGACATGAAAAAAGTTCTTATTGGACTTGCCATGATTGCTGCGGTAGGTGTATCTTATAAGGTTGTTGCAGAACGTAAAGAAGCCCAAGACATCTGGGCACTCGCAACAGATATAATTAAATAAAAGTCCTCGGGGGCATGGCGCAATTGGTAGCGCATCTGCTTTGCAAGCAGAGGGTTAGGGGTTCGAGTCCCCTTGCCTCCACCAAACGGTGAAGACCGGAACTGATTTAATCGGTTCCGGTCATTTCTATGGGGGTTATAGGCAGAAATGTGTGTCTGGGTTGGGCGTGTTTGGTGTGGTTAGAGGCCTTTCCAGCCTCGTTGGATGCCGATGCCTTCTTCATCTGAGAACGCCCGATCATACAGAGCTGGCCCGATGGGCTCTTTGATGACAGGTTTGATCCGTGCTGTTGGGGCGTAGTGCTGGGGCTGGATAAACGTATGTACTGGAGCTGGGACTTCGGTGTGTTGCTGTAGCCACCATTGCATCGCTCGTTTTCTCCGTGGTAGGCGCATCGCTGGGTGCAGCGATAACATGCGGCGTAATGGCGCATTGACACTGCCTTCGATCCGATTCGTTGTTGATGACACTGGTTGGGTGACCTACTGGAGCAGATCGGGCTGCAAATACTGAAATAACGTAGCTCTGCGGGCTTGCGTGGCGAACAGGTTGGAGGCCTTGCGGACCCGATCATGGGTCCACCACCACGGGGTGGTGGCCATCGGGTCGGTGGCATAGGTTTTTTCGTTGAGGAATCCTTGGCGCGCTGAATGCCAGGCGGCTAAAGCAGCCAGCCATTCGGCGGCTTCGTCGATGCGTTGGATTTTCGTGAGCGTGGAATTGAGTTTGGCCAGTTGTTTGCCGGGTGTGGTGCGGGGGCGGCGGGTCAGATACCGCCGGACGTTGCGTTGTACATGTACCAGACACCGTTGAATAGCCGTGTCTGGTCAGGTGGTGCGCAGGGCTTTGGCTAGCCCGGAGCCGCCGTTAATGATCACCACCGCAGGGGCAGGCATGCGTTGCAGCAGTACGCTCCAGGCGGTGGAGTTTTCGGTGGTACACCATTGAGAATCCACCACATGCCCGTTGGCGTAGGCGATCAAACAACAAGGACCGTTTTGCAGGTAGATCCCGTCGAGTTGGATCTCATCAAAGATCTCCCCGGTGGGCTCGATCACGGGTTCCACGTTCCAGCACCACTGGGTTTGAGCGCGAAAGGTTCTAGCGGATTGCCCCGGCCGGACTTGCGCCTGGGTCTGATTGGAACATAACTATGCCACCAGAGCTTCCAGCTGATAGCGACGCTGCGAGACATCCAGGGCAACGGTGCGTGAGGCACCGCAATTCAAACAGCGATACCGGGTCTTCCCAGCAGATGTTGTCCCGTTTTTCTTCGTTTTGCCGCCACACACTACACACAGTGGCCGATTGCAAGCACCCCAGTGATACTAAGCTTAAATAGCTTGGTAGACCTCGATGGTTCGGCACTATTGCGGCCTACCGATCACATCCCGGACACACTTTTCTGCCTATAACCCACAGAACTGGCCCGATGGGATCCTCGATGACAGGTTCGATCCGTGCTGTTGTGTCAGCCAGTTTTAGTGTCTTCCGAAGGAGGGTCCGCATCGTGCGTTGCTACCAGGAATTGTGCTAGCGTGCGAGAGCGACGGGGGAGCTCAACGCCTCGAGGGTAGGCTAATACGATGCGAACGGGCGGCGTTTCGTCGAGGATTTTGACGGCGCGCACTTTTCGACCTTCATTTGTTGTCTGGGTTTTGAGGCGTTGCGCAAGGACAGCATAGCCGAGACCTCGACCTACTAACGCGTGTACTAAATCGATGCTTGAAGTGCTGTATCGAGCATCGCCGGCTTGAGAGTTCGGGCCCCAGCTTTTTCCCCCTTGCAGCATGGGCGGAAGGTCCAAGCGAATGAGCGGATCCTCGCGCAGTTCACGCAAGTACACCTCATCGCGTTGAGCCAGAGGATGATCAGCCGCCACGAGCGCGTATGGCGGAATTTGCATAACGGAGAGTCGGTCGAGATCGTCTGAGAGGGCCCGGTCATAGAGTAACGCCACTTCAATCTGACCGTTCAGTAGATTCTCCTGTAGCTCTTGGTGGGTGCCCTCGTTGAAATTGATGTCAAGCAGTGGGTGTTGATTTGCGAAGGTGTCACATATTTCAGGCATGAACATGTTGCATAAACTGGTGTGACAGCCAACGTTAAAGTCGCCAACCATTTCGTCTGCTTTCCGTTCGGCTTCTTCCTGAAGTTCGTTGGCTTGCGTGACAATTGATCGCACAGAACTAAGCAGGTTGCGTCCCTCTGGCGTAATGGTGATGCCTTTGGCCCGTCGTCGAATCAAAAGTTGGACATTTAAGCCTTTTTCAAGTTCCGCCAGTGCCGTCCCGATGCCCACCTGAGATATGTGGCAGCGTTGAGCGGCGGCCCGTAGTGTCCCAGTTTCTGCGACCGCTAAGAAATACTCCAATTGCCGAAGTGTGTATCGTATCTGGCTCACGGAGCCTCCTTGAAAGTCGATTCATAGGCCGTTGAGGGTACGGACGGCCGGACTATCTACACCAAAACCTTGTATATATAAAAGCAAACACTGCTTTTCTTTATAGTATGGTTTCTACCATACTTAGTGAGATGGAACATACCGAGTCGTGATTAATGGCACCCTTAGATCTTGAGGGGCAGTCGAATCAACCATCAGTCGCCACTGTAGATCTGACCCAATAAAAATTTTGAAAAGCATTAACGCCGATTTTTTGAGTCATGTAGTTCGGCATAATTTCAGATTGCTTATACGCAATCGAATGCACAATATAGAGAGGCAAAAATGCTCAATCGCAAAAACACGCCATTTCGGCACGCTCTTCGCGCAATGGGTGCTGCTGTCGTTGGGGCGCTGGTCTTAGCGGGATGTTCTAGTTCCGAATCGGAAGCTCAGGCGGAAGCAGATATTACCGCAGAAGCTGAGACTGGCGGAGCTATGACAATGCTCATGCATGTGCCAACACGAAGCTTTGACCCAGCTGATGACAATACGATGGCGGCTTCTGGCGACGCGACGCGGATGGCCGCTATTTATGATTACCTGTTCTATCTGGACCCGACCACCGGTGAAGTTGTCTCACAGATTGGCGAAAGCATAGAGCCGAACGACAATGGCACTGTCTGGACGCTGGCCATCAAAGATGATGTCCAATTCAGCGACGGCACATCATATGACGCAGAGGCAGTGAAATTCACTTACGAACACATCGCCGAGAAAGAGATATCTCCCCAGGCAGAGGCCATTAGGAGCTGGAAGATGGAAGTCGTTGATCCACTAACGCTCCAAATTTCGATCCCAGCTCCGAATATGCACTTCGACAAAACGATTGCTGATGATTTGCCGTTCATTATTTCACCAGAGGCGTTCGAAGCAGACCCAGAAAACTATCCGAGCCAGCCAGTGGGCGCTGGACCATATGTGCTGGATGAGTTCGTCTCCGATAACTATGAGACCTACGTTGCTAACGAAAACTACTGGCAAAGTGATTTACCAAAACTCGATACGCTGCGGTTGGATCTTGTGCAGGATCCAGCGCAGCGAATCAATACCATTGCTTCAGAGGATGCGGATATTCAGGCCCCGAGTGCTGATGCGGATCTCGCCCTCATTGATAACGCCACGGATCAAGGCCTGGTTGTGGATTCGTTGCCGCAAAACGGCGGAGGGTGGATCTACTTCAATAACGAACGTCCACCGTTTGATGATCAGCGCGCACGGCATGCAGTATACCTAGCGCTTGATCGTGACCAGCTCTCACAGGTTGCACAGGGATCAGATCAAGCAGAATCGGTCGACACCTTCTTCATCGAGGACTCGCCCTTCCATGAACCCGATGCGACGTTCCCCGAACAAGACCGAGAAGCCGCTCAAGAGCTCTTCGACGAGCTCGCTGCGGAAGGCAATCCAGTCTCCTTCAATTACGTGAACATGGCCGGCGATATGAACTCTCGCGCCGCACAGTTCATCCAGGCTCAACTCTTAGAGTTCGAAAACGTAGAAGTGACCGTTGATACGCTCGACATCACAGCTGCACGCGAGCAAGTTTTCATGGAGCGAGACTATGACATGAGCCCTTATCCAGGCGCCTACAGGTTCCCGGACCCCGAACCCTCGTTAGTGAATCTCCTTTCCACCGATGCAAGTTTTAACTCCACTGGTTATTCGAACTCTGAGGTCGACGAGGCGCTGGAAGCAGCTCGCGCCACGGCAGATGTAGATGAGCGAAAGGAACACTACAGCGTCGTACAAGAACAATTCATGGAAGATCTCCCCGGATTGTTTACGTTCAAGCCGAGCATTTCGACGATCATGACTGACGACGTCACGGGAGTGAAGTTCAACTCTGGCGGTGTCGTGGTCTGGGATGAAATAGGTTTCAAGACAGAGGACTAACCGTTAATCTGCAATACGGGTGGGTCTCCTACGCGACCCACCCGTATTGCGCAGCTTGATTGAGTCTCAACGAGGGGTGAACTGTGTTAAAACAGGTCGGCATGCGACTTCTGCGACTGCTGCCAGTCGTCATCATCATTACTATGCTTGCTACCGCAGCAGTCAATTTGATGCCTGGATCTGCAGCGGTCGCCATCCTCGGCAATGATGCCTCACCAGAACAGGTTGAGAGGCTAACAAATGAGATGGGTCTCGACGATCCATTTTTCGTCAGGTATTTTAGTTGGGTTGGGTCTGCCCTGCAAGGAGACCTCGGCGAGTCCACTCGGACATCGTTGCCGGTGTCCGAGATGATCGCGCAACGGTTACCAGTGACAGCTGAGCTGGCTGTGCTAGCAATCCTGATCGCGTTGCTCATCTCTATACCACTGGCTCTTATTGCCGGTTCAAACCAGGGCGGGGTTGTGGACCGGATTGCGTCCACGGTTTCGGCAGGATTACTTTCCTTACCTTCTTTCGCTGCTGCAGTGCTGTTAATCTTCATATTCGCCATTGGATTGCAGTGGCTTCCCGTCAGTGGGTGGACCCCATTTTTTGATGATCCGATAGCGAATTTGGGGTACGCGCTTCTTCCTGCGCTCACCTTGGGCCTTATGGAAGCAGCCGTCTTTTATCGCTTGCTACGAAGTGATGTGATCGCCACGATTCGTGAGACGTTCGTGCTCGCCGCTCGTGCCCGCGGCATGCCGAAAGTCTACGTATTGGCCCGTCACGTGCTTCGGCCATCAATGTTCTCCCTGATTACTGTGATGGGGCTTGCCCTGGGGCGCTTGCTTGGTGGGGCGCTGATCGTGGAGTCTGTGTTCGCATTGCCCGGATTGGGTACCTTGCTTCTGCAGTCGGTTCCATCCCGTGACATTCCCGTAATCCAAGGCGTGGTACTGGTGATAGCTATCATTTACGTGTTGGCCAATATCACGGTCGACGTAGCCTACTCAGCCATCGATCCACGGGTTCGTATGAGGAGCGCCGCATGACTGAAAAAGTTTTACAACCAAGATCTCAAACTGAGCCGAACGCTGTTCCCAGTCTCGACGTCACCAGCGCCAAGGCGCCAAGCTGGCGCAAACTGTGGCGCAACGTAGGGTTGCTGATCGGGATCGTTTGGTTGTTTGGATTGACCCTGACGGCACTCCTGGTCAATGTCCTGCCCATTCCCGCCTACGATCAAATTGTGGGAACACCGCTCCAAGGGCTCTTCAGCGACGGAGCGCCCCTGGGCACCGATCAGATCGGTCGCAGCATCTTTTCGCGAGTGCTTTACGGGGCACAAACATCATTGATTCTGGGGCTGGTGTCATCAGCCATCGGAGTGGTCCTGGGCGGGCTACTTGGTCTGATTGCCGGGTACTTCCGTGGTGTCATCGAAGTTATCGTCGATATCATTGCCGATGTCGTGTTGGCTTTCCCACCCATACTGTTCTTGGTGGCCCTGGCCGCAGCGGTGCGTCCGAGTCTCACGTCTCTGACGATCAGCATGGCGATTTTGATGGTCCCATCGTTCGCACGCATGACCAAGGGTGCGGTCATTGCTCAATCTGAACGTGAGTTCGTGCACGCTGCGCGAGCTCTCGGAGCGCGCCACACGCGCATTATCTTTCGTGAGATCTTGCCCAATATCTTGATGAGCCTGGTTTCGTTCACCGTTATCGTGATGGCCCTGGTAATTGTGATTGAAGGATCTGTGAGCTTTCTTGGTTACGGGATCCCAGTGCCATTCCCCAGCTGGGGCGGCATGGTTGCAGAATCGCAAAACCAGCTGGCAAACCACCCAAGTACAGTTCTGATCCCCATTGTGTTCTTGTTCATGACGGTGTTTTCTCTTAACGCCATTGGCGATTGGCTCCGTGCACGTTTTGACCCAGGGCAATCCCAGCTCTGATTCGGATAGGAAGGAATCGCATGGTTCATATGTCGTTACCGACGTCTCCCACGTCCACGGGTTCTAAACCGTCGGACACCAAGCCGCTCTTGCATGTTCGCAACTTACAGACCACTTTGGCTACCCCACGCGGTTCGATTCGTGTGGTTGACGGTGTCTCCTTCGACCTGCATTACGGCCAGACCCTGGGTATCGCAGGAGAATCCGGTTCAGGCAAAAGCATGCTGGCGCGATCGCTCATGCGCATTGAGCCAGGTAATGCGCACACCGCAGGTTTGGCTGAATTTGAAGGCACCGACTTGCTTTCGCTGTCTAGCGCCCAGACACAACGGTATCTCGGGCCCCGAGTCGCAATGGTCTTTCAGGATCCGATGACAGCCCTCAACCCAGTCGTGCGGATTAAGCGCCAGATCGCAGAAGGCCCACGTCGCCATCTGGGTCTGACTAGAGACCAAGCAGAACGCAAGGCGCTGGAATTGCTGGATCAGGTCGGCATCCCGGAGCCGCGCAAGCGTCTTAATCAGTATCCGCACCAACTCTCAGGTGGCATGCGGCAACGGGTGATGATCGCAATAGCTTTGGCCTGTGATCCGGACCTGCTCATCGCAGACGAGGCGACCACAGCGCTCGATGTCACCGTGCAGAAACAGATCCTAGATCTACTCGGGACCATTCAAACCGAACGTCACATGAGTTTGATTATGGTCAGTCATGATCTCAGCGTACTGGCAGGTCGAACAGACAACATCATGGTGATGTACGGGGGCCGCGCGGTGGAAAATGCGCCGACTCGTGAGCTGTTTGAGCGTCGACGGCACCGGTACACTGATGCGTTGCTGCAAGCGATCCCACATATGGACACTCCGCGACATTCGGTCCTGAAGGCTATCCCGGGATCACCGCCGGACCCAGCTGATCACATGGCCGGATGTCGTTTCGCGCCGCGTTGTCCAGCGGTGACCGAGCTGTGTATTCAAGCACGCCCACCAACCGTGGCGGCCGCAGACAATCCAGAACATTTCTTTGCCTGCTACGAACCAGTGAGCGATACAGAATTGAGGCTTACATCATGACAGCTATCCAAGTGGAATCGGCCCAGCCCAGGGAGGACATCACCTTGCTGGAGGTCCGTGACCTGAAGCAGAAGTTCGCTGTCCCAGGCGGCAGTGTGCACGCGGTGGACGGTGTGAGCTTCGACATCAGCGCTGGTGAGTCACTAGGACTCGTAGGTGAGTCGGGGTGCGGCAAGTCGACCCTGGCTCGTTCGATTATGCGGTTGTATAAGCCAACCAGCGGCTCAGTGAAGTTTCAGGGCCAAGAAATCACGACTCTTCGCCGAGCTGGGATGCGCAAGGTGTTGCGTCGTCTGCAAATGATTTTCCAAGATCCAATCTCCTCGTTGAATCCGCGTCGTCGTACCAAAGACATTATTGCTGAGGGCTTGACAATCCACCGGATGCCAGCTGAAGAAATGACGCAACGCGTTGAACAGATCATGGACGAAGTGGGTCTCGATCGAGAAACCATGGGGGACCGTAGGCCAGGCGACTTTTCGGGAGGCCAATGCCAGCGCATAGCGATCGCGCGTGCCATGACGTTGGAGCCTGAATTATTAATCTGTGATGAACCGGTTTCTGCGTTAGACGTATCTGTTCAAGCTCAGGTATTGAATCTTTTAGAACGTATGCGTCAACAGCACGATCTGGCAATGCTATTCATCTCTCATGACCTTTCGGTTGTTCGACACATTAGTGACCGCGTGGCCGTCATGTACCTGGGCCGAATTGTCGAAATCGGCGATACCGACAGCGTCTATCATAAACCGTTGCACCCATATTCACGGGCACTGATCGATTCCGTGCCACAGCCAAATCCTGGAGCAGAGGAGTCAAGTGCGATCTTGACCGGTGAGTTGCCTTCTCCACTAAACCCTCCAAGTGGGTGTGGTTTCCGAACTCGCTGCCCGCTAGCGCAGCGGGTGTGTGCGGAAAAGGAGCCGGAATTACGTCCTGTACGAGAAGGCCAACTGGTGGCTTGTCATTTCCCCCTCTTAGAGGCCGACTCTGAGCAAAACGACAAAGGGACAAAACATCATGTCTGAAGAAACACTGAACGTTGAAGTTTCTGGAACGAGGCAGGTGGCAGAAGACGTCTTAGAGATCAGGCTGCGCCGAGCGGATCATGCCGAACTGCTGCCATGGACACCGGGTGCTCATATTGACGTGCACCTCGATAACGGCCTGGTGCGTCAGTACTCATTATGTGGTGATCCAGCTGAGCGGAATACCTGGACGATAGCTAGCTTGCGCGATCCGCAAAGTCGTGGCGGTTCCAACCGTCTTCATCAGCTGGAACCCGGTGATGCTCTTGAAGTGCGAGGTCCACGCAACCATTTTCCGCTGGCTGAAGACGACGCTTTTGTCTTCATCGCTGGTGGCATTGGGATCACGCCGCTGCTGCCGATGATCGAATGGGTTCAAATGCGAGGACTGCCTTGGAAGCTGCATTATGCGGGACGCTCGACAGACTCGATGGCTTTTGCACAGGACTTGACCGAGCGGTTCGGAGACCGGGTTGAGTTGTACTCCTCCGAACACGGTAAGCGGATGGACCTGTCGCACTTAGCGCGCGCTATCCCAGATGGGGCCGGCGTATATTGTTGTGGCCCGGAACGTTTGCTCGTTGCCGTGGAAGAGCAGGTTTCTCCTCAACTTGGTGGACATCTCCACGTTGAGCGCTTCCGCCCTCGTGAGCTCGATACCAGTGACTCATCAGATATCTCGGTAGAGCTTGCCGAGTCAGGTTTTACCGTTGAAGTCCCGGCCGACCGGTCAATTCTGGAAGTCGTGCGAGAAGCGGGCGTTGTCATTGAATCATCATGTGAAGAAGGCACATGTGGGACATGCGAAACCGAGGTGCTTGATGGTGAACCAGATCATCGAGATAGCGTGCTCAGTGACTTCGAGCGAGAGATGGACGAAACGATGATGATCTGTGTTTCTCGTGCCTGTGGTCGGCACCTCGTATTGGACCTGTAGCGCGATCTATAGTAAAGCCAGGCTTTAGTAATCGGGAAGTTAAAGATGGTTTTACTTAACTGTCGTTGTTGGCAGACTGCTAAACATGAGTGTTTTGACTTACAGGTTTAGTGAAGGAGAGGAGCCCGAGTGGCCAGACAAAATAAAGAATTTGAGCACCCCATTATCGACGTCGACGTCCATCAGCGCTGGCGGCAGCCCGAGGAGCTGCTTGATCGACTACCAGGGCGCTGGCGCGAATACGCACAGGGTCGTACCGGTGGAAAAGCCGCGGCATTTATGCCCGCGGGCTTGACCTATCCTGTCCAGCGCGGTGTCAATAAACGACTCGAGGCTGTTCCCGAAGATGGTAAGGGCACAAGTTTTCAACTGATGAAAGAGCAATACCTGGACCGGTACCCGACGGTTGAGGCCGTGAACCTCACTTTTGATATCGGCCAGGACGTGGCACAGCGCAACCCGGAATATTCCGCAGCATTATCGTGTGCCATGAATGACTGGGTAGCCGAAACGTGGCTGACCTACGACCACCGGATGCGCACAGCCATTGTTGTGCCAACCGAGCTTCCAGACCGCGCTGCAGATGAAATCCATCGGATGGCCCCGAACCCGAAAGTCACTGGTGTGCTCATTGCTTGGAACCCGTTCGGCAAACCTCTGGGACACCCGGTTTATGATCCGATTTGGCGTGCTTGTGAAGCAGAGGGGCTGCCGGTAATTCTGCATGGAGCAGCCGGTGAGACCGAAGGTGGTCTTGCGCATACCTCGGCAGGGGGGCTGCCAGGTTCCCGATTGGAATGGCACACGCTGTTGCAGCAGCCGACCCTTTCACATTTGGCAAGCTTTGTAGTGCACGGCACGTTCGAGAAGTTTCCCAAGCTTAAAGTGATGGTGGTCGAGACCGGCCTCGCTTGGATTCCAAACTTTTTCTGGCGCTTGGACAAGTACCTCCCAGAAATGCGTGCCGAGAGCGCCTGGGTGCAGCAACGCCCCAGCGATTACATTCGCCAACACGTGAAATTCAGTACACAACCATTTGAACTGACCCCACACAAAGAGCAACTCGTTGAGCTTTTTGAAGCAGTGGGCGGAATGGAAGACCTCCTGTGTTTCTCCAGTGACTACCCACATTGGGACGCTGATGACCCGTTCTATGTGGCCAGCCGTCTACCCGAGTCGTGGTTGCCCAAAATCTTCTCGAAGAATGCCAAAGAAATGCTGCGGCTGCTACCCATTTCGAATAAAGAGGAATTGGCATGAGTAAAACTATTGATATTGGAGCCTGGAAAGACTTCCCCGACCGTGAATTGACCAAGGTTGACGTTCGAGGCATGGAAATCGGTGTGTGCCGCTGGGGGGACCGCATTTACGCATTCCGGAATCGGTGTCCACACGAAGGCGCCCCATTATGTGCCGGATTTCTGCAACAGAAACTCGAAGCCCAAATGACCGAAACAGGAGCTTCGCTCACGACCGATGCCGCAGAACCAGTGATCTTATGCCCCTGGCACCGGTGGGAATTTCAACTCAGCGATGGTTCCGCGGCGGCACCCGGTTTCCGTATGAAAACCTTTCGTGTCGAACGCGAAGGCGAGCGAGTCCTCCTGAGCATGGGAAGGAAGTAACACACGATATGACGACTCTAGGAACTGCTTATGCTGGGCCGGTGCTTGACACAACGGTCCATCATCATTGGGCCTCTCAACTGGAAGTCACGGACTTCATGTCAGAGGGGTGGCGCGAACACCTAGGTATCCCGGGAACGTTGCCGGGTGGCGCCGGTGCGATGCCCATCCTGCCATCTGTGCCGTATCGACGGCCCGGCGGTGACTACCAGGAAGGCTCCTCGGAACCGCCGGCACCACCGGCTTCGGACCCGCAGCGCACCGTGGAACAAGTATTTGGATCCGGTGAAGTATCTCGCGCTATTTTGTCGTACGATCGCGGAATGTTCATCCCCAGTGTGCACAACACTTATCGGGCCCACGCACTGACGCAGGCGATGAACGACTGGACGATACAGCGCTGGTTTCCCGTAGATGATCGGTTCCACGGCCTGGTGATTGTCGCCAACCAGACTCCATTGAATGCAGCCGCCGAGATTCGACGGTCGGGTCAGAACGACCGGATGGTCGGCGTCCTCATGGCTGCCAACGGTCTCAGCCAACCCATGGGCCACGAGGTCTACCATCCAATATATGAGGCCGCAGCAGAAATGGATCTACCGATCGTCCTACATGCCGGGGGCGACCGATCGTCAGACAACCTCAGCCATCCGACCGCCGGCGGGCTACCTGCCACCTACGCAGAGATTCAGGCGTTATCGTTTAGCCCTATGATGACGCATGTCCAAAGCCTGATTGTCCAGGGCGTCTTCGAAAAGTATCCGACCCTGCGTGCCCATGTCACCGGGGTCGGGACCGCCTGGATTCCCGGCCTCTTTTTCCGGCTTGACGTGAATTGGCGGGGGCTTCGTCGAGAAGTGCCCTGGGTGCGTAAATTGCCCAGTGAATATTTCCGTGAACATTTTCGTGTATCGACTTGGTCATTTGATGAAGCAGCGGATGACGATGGTCCGGAACGAGTGGTGCGTGCACTGTCCACATTCCACGGGATCGAAGAACTACTGACATTTGCGTCAGGATTCCCCTCCTGGGACACCGATATGGTCCCTGAAGTGTCCCGACGCCTACCGGCTGAATGGCATGCTGGCGTATTTTACGATAATGCGCTTGGATGGTTCCGTTGGCCGGACCGTCCTCGACGTGAGCCGGCCCTACCAGAGGTCGCGGTTGGTGGAATGCCGGTCACCGGTGAATTAGCAGGACCGAATCGTCGAATGTATGAACCCGAAGGTGGAGGAGAGATCGAATGGATGCCGGCGGACGACTAGAACACAAGACGTGGAATGCACTTGATGCTGCTGTGCGTGACATCGGACCTGATGTTACTGCCGAAGCGGTGCAGGCGTCAGTGCAGCTGTTTGCCAATTTGCATCCGGACTTCGCATGGCAGGAAATTGTTCGTGATGTAGCCTACGGAGAGCATCCAAGACAGGTGCTGGACGTCTTCTATCCGAAGCAAAAAGCACCACAAGCTGCTGTGGTTTTTCTCCACGGTGGCGCGTTTATCGCAGGGGATAAGAAGCGCCCGGGGATGCCGTTCCATGACAATATTGGCGCATGGGCAGCTAGGACCGGGAGGCTGGGCATCACAGCAAATTATCGGCTGGCCCCCGAGGCCACGTGGCCTTCTGGAGTTGCTGATATTCGCCAAATTATCGCGTGGTGTCTCAGCCCCCAGGGTGGCAATGTGCGTCGTGTGCATCTCATCGGTAGCTCTTCTGGTGCTGTGCATGTGGCTACCTACCTGACCGGCGGGCCAGGAGTCGAACGGCAAGCTTCACAGCCTACGTCTGCCGTGATGATTTCTGGCATTTACGATTTCCCGAGCTTTGGGTTATCCCGTTTGGAGCCTTACTTCGTTGATACACAACTGATGCAAGAGTTTGGTCTCGCGCAACGTCTGGCACGCACGGACGTCCCCGTGCTATATGCAGTGGGTGAGTACGACTCACCTGAAGCCCATCAACAGTTTCTCTACGCCCTCCAACGAGGATCTGAAGTGCGAGGGACCTTACCCGCGATGCACCGCGCGCGTGCCGCGAACCATTTTACGGCGGTGCACGGGATCGGCACGAAATTCGATGATCTGGGCCCGATCATGGAAGAGTTTCTCGATGAGGTCGAATCAGATCACGACGGTTGAGGGCTTCAGGTTGGTGCGTGTGCGCTATTCTACGAAGCTTCTATAAATATCAACCCCTCCGTTCAAGTACCGTAGCGTTGTTGAAGTGTCGGTAGATTCGCCGTGCCAGATACCGCTTGAGAATCCTGGGGATCTCCCGGTCGGCCTTGCCGTCTGGACGACGTTTTTCAACGTAGGCGCGGGTCTGTGGATCGTGAACCATCCGAACCATGGCCACCACATTGAGGGCTCGATTCAACTGGCGGTCGCCACCGCGGTTGAGTCGGTATCGCGTTGTTTTGCAGGATGATGCTGGCAGTGGGCTGGTTCCGGCTAATGCGGCGAAGGCTGCTTCGTTGCGCAGCCTTCGTAGGTGGGACCAAGCCACCAGGGCGGTAGCAGCTGTCACAGGTCCGATGCCAATTTCTCGCGTGAGGCCTGCTGCCGGGCTGTCGGCGACCAGTGCTGTAATAGCAGCATAATTCGTTTTCAGGTCCGTCTCAGCGTGGTGAATGCGTTTGGCTAACCGGACGGCTTCGGCCCGTGCTATAGGGGCCTCGAGTGGTTCTTGGCGGGATCGCCAACCAGCAACCTCAGCGATTTGAGCTTTGCTCAGTGCTCGACGAGCATCAAGGCTAAGATCAATGGCTCGCACTAAGGCCGTCAAGGCATTCACGGCTCTGGTGCGTTCTCGGGTGATCTCATATCGGGCGGTCAACAAGATTTTCAAGGCCACGGGGTGACCTTCAAACAGGCGAGGATGGTGTAAGTGATCCGTGGTAAGTGGCAGCACTGCGGCAGCGATGCGATGGGCGTCAACGGTGTCGGTTTTTCCGATTCCGTAGCGGGTTTTGTTCACCATCCGTGGGGCTTCGACGACAAGGTATCCGGCTGAGGCAGCAAGCTTTGCCAGTGCTGCCTCGTAGCTCCCAATGCCTTCAATGACCTAGAGCGCATCGAGGTCGCCATTGGTACGACGGCCCACCCAAGCTAAGGCGCGTTGTAGCCCCGGCGCGGAGTTTGGAAAGGTTTGTGTATCGACGATGATGCTCTCGGCGGTGAGCACAGCAAAAGTGTGAGTTGCTGCGTGGGTGTCGACGCCGATGACATACGGGTGTTGATGTGCAACGATGGTGGACATAGCGATTGTTTCCCTTCGGTTCTCTCCAGGGACCGTTTTCGGTCGCTATCGGCTGACGCCGAGCCCGGTAGGGAATCACTTCGGGGCAAAACTGTGAACTTTCTATCATTTTTGTCAATGCATGAGGATCTACAGTTGGCGGAAGATACTTCGAGCGAGGTATCGTTTTAGTGTTCTTTTGATTTCTCTGTAGCTGCGTCCTTGGGCCGTGCGTTTTTCGACGTATTGCTTCG
>Ga0079225_10001175_pt1 | contig 14559 bp, 6 predicted proteins | sample Poulit2012_FD_76344 | JGI IMG/M metagenome (GOLD analysis project Ga0079225, IMG submission 76344) | Agricultural soil microbial communities from Georgia to study Nitrogen management - Poultry litter 2012 | ecosystem: Environmental > Terrestrial > Soil > Agricultural land | place: USA: Georgia...
CCAGTGTGTGGCCGAGATTGGGCTTGACCGAGGTGAGCGCGCAGCTCCCCGCCTCGCCGACGTGCGGCAGGAAGGCTTCGGTCAACGCCTTGACCTCGACCGGGTCACCGAGCCGGGTCCCGGTGCCGTGGCCGATCACGTAGTCCACCGCCTGGGGGGAGACCCCCGCGCGGCGGTAGACGTCGTCCAGCAGGCGGGTTTGGGCGTGTCCGCTGGGCGCGGTGATCCCGTTCGTGCGCCCGTCGTTGTTGACCCCGCTGCCCAGGAGGGTCGCGTGAATCTCCAGGCCCCGCTCTTCGGCGAGGTCGCGCCGGGTCAGGACGACGGTGGCGACCGCCTCACCCGGCACCATTCCGTCCGCCCGCGTGTCGAAGGCGCGGCACACGCCTTCCGGCGAGAGCATCCCGGCCTTGTCGAGCGCGTCGTACTCTCTGGGGGTCGCCATGATGTTCGCGGCGGCCACCAGCGCGGTGTCACAGTCGCCGTTGCGAAGGCTCAGGCAGGCCTCGTGCACGGCCACCAACCCGGAGGAGCAGGCGGTGTTGACCGCGACCGCGGGTCCGGTGAGGTTGAGGAAATAGGACAGCCGCGAGGCGAGCACCGCGTTGTGGTTGGACGTGACGCTCTCGCCCTCGGCGGCCAGCGGCCGGTAGTCGCCCTCCTCGACGCCGACGAAGACCCCCACCCGTTCGGCCGCGAGCCGCTCGGGCCCGTAGGCCGCGCCTTCCAGGGCCTTCCACATCTCCTCCAGCAGCAACCGCTGCCGCGGGTCCATGTACTCCGCCTCGCTGGGCGCGATCTCGAAGAAGCGCGGGTCGAACTCGGCCACACCCGGCAGCCAGCCGATCCGACGCGCCTTGCCATCCGCCCACGAGGGGTCGCGCTCCGCCGGGACGGGCCCGACGGCGCTCGTTCCTTCCAACAGGAGGTTCCACAGCTCGTCGACGTCGCGGGCCCCCGGGAAGCGCCCGCTCATGCCGACGAGGGCGATCGGTGCATCGTGGTCTCGTTCCGCTGCCCCCCGTTCGTTGGCCGCGGCGGGTCGGGACCGTCTCCCCGCGGCGAAGCGGTCACCCCGCGAACGCCGCGTGCGCAGGTCTCCGACGCGCCGCGTCCCTACCCTCGGTTCCTCGGAGGGTGGGCGCGCGGACGCCTCGGGGGCGGTGTCGTCGGTCCCGTACCGCTCCCGCACCCGCCGGTGGGAGTGCTCGACCAGGAAAGACTCCAGCTCCTGGAGTGTGGTGTGGTTGAAGAACAGGTCCGGGGTGAAATCGACCCCCAACCGTTCGGACAGGACCCCCGCGAACTCCACGAGGCTGACGGAGTCGAACCCGAAGTCACGGAACCGCTCATCCGCGACGATCCTCTCGGCCGGGATACGCAAGATCTGGGCGACGATCTCCCGCAGCTCCACGGCGAGGTGCCCGGAAGCGGCCTCCTGCGTGGTCTCCGCCGCGGGCGACGGGTCCGGGACCGAGAGGGCGGCGGAGGAGGGCCGGTCGGCCCCGAGCATGGTGTGGATACGTTCGGCGCGCCCGGCGAGCGCTATGAACTGGCCCCCGGGCCGGCTGAGGAACTCGCGGAACAGCCGGGTCCCCTCCTCGGGCTCGAGTAGCCGTTGGCCGGTGGAACGCAGGTAGAACTCGCTCGCGGTGGCGTCGGCGAAGTTCATTCCCGAGCTGTTCCACAGCGGCCAGTTGATCGCGAGCCGCCGCGGGCCGGCCGGTTCCTGGAGGGTGAGGAGCCGGGCGTGGGCCGCCTGGAACTCGTTGGCGCAGGCGTAGTCGCATCCGCCGAAGTCGCCCAGGACAGCGGCTGTGGAGGAGAAGTAGCAGATGAAGTCGGGGTTGTGGCCCCGCAGCGCGCGATCGAGGTTGAGGGTGCCGGCGACCTTCGGCGCGAGGACACGCGCGAAGGTGGCCGAGCTACGCTCGGCGATGGTGCCGTCCTCGTGCAGCCCCGCGGTGTGCAGGACCCCGTCGATCCCGCCGGTTCGGGCGGCGGAGTCGTCAACCACCCGGGTCAGCGCCGGCAGGTCGGTCACATCGGCCTGCCGGTAGAGCGTCTCCGCCGCCCCGGCCTCCCTGAGGTCACGCAGTCGCAGCCGGACCGTCTCGTCCTCGTCCCGGCGCCCCAGCAGGACCAGACGGGCGCGATAACTCCGGGCCAGCCAATCGGCGAAGATCGTGCCGAGCCCGCCCAGGCCGCCGGTGATCAGGTACGTTCCGCCGGCGCGGATCGGTTCCGACCCCGCCGTGCCGAGCTCGGCCACGCGGACGCGCCGGACCAGTCGCCGCCCCCCGGTACGCAGCGCTCCGGCCGGCTCGACCGACCCCAGCTCGGCTACGGCGGACTCCGGGATCATCGCGCGTCCAGCGTCACTTCCGGGCGAAGCGTCGAGGACGAGAGTGGTGAGCACGGTGTCGGTCATGAGCAGCCCCGCGGAACGCTCGAACCCCAGCCACGACTCGGCCGCGCAGCGCTGCGCGCCGTCGGTGTAGGAGGCGCCAAGCACGACGCGGTCCGGCGTCGCCTCGCTCCGGACCAAGGCACCCATCAGCGACACGACCGCGTCCGGTGCCCACAGCAGGTCGGGATCCTCAGCGGACCACAGGTGGGCGACCGCGTCCACCCGCTGGTGGTCCGCCAGTACGTGACGGATCAAGGTGTCGTACTCGGCGGCCGGACCTTCTCCCGGCTCGGCCCCGATCTCGTAACGGTCCGCGGCCAGCCGCCGAAGGGCGGTCCCACGCGCGACCGTGACAACGCTCGCCCCGGGGCGGGCGGTTTCGAGGAGGTCCCGGACTCTTCGTTGACGTTCCGGGTCGTCCAGGAAGACCAGGACGCACCGCCAAGGGCGCCGCGGCGGCGTCGGGCTCGGATCCGACTCCTCCCACTCCTGGGTGAAGACGTGCACGTCTCGCGGGATTGTCACGTTGCCCCCTCGCCGTGGCCGCGCGTGGGTCGCGCTTGGAACTCGAACCTGACCGCCGTGAGGCGCAGCAGTGGACGCTCATCGGTGCCGTAGATATCCAGGTCCAGCGGCGTCGAGCCGTCGCGCTGGCCCGCCCCCCGGTGGGGCCCGAAGACAACGGTCGCGTCCCCGTCACAGGCGGTCAGGAAGCGCGCCTCCCCGACCTCGGCCAGGACGGGAACGGTGCCGGTGGGTCCGTGCTCCGGCAGCGCCCAGGTGGCAGCCGCCTGGAGCGCGGTGGTGAGCAGTGTCGGGTGGACGGCGAACTCCTCGGCGGACGGCCGCAGGTCCTCTGGCAGGCTCATCTGGGCGACCCACGTGTCACTTCCGCGCCGCCAGAGCGCGGTGAGCACCCGGGGGTCGGGGCCGTCCTGGGGCGCGGCTCCACCCCGGAACCCGCCGCGGTCGTCCGGCCACCACCGCTCCGCTCCCTCGATGAGTACGCGGGGTGGGAGGGTTCTCGGCTCCGTCCCCTTCTCGGGCGCGGTGAGGGCGGCCTGCCCCTGGCAGAAGAGGGTCACTTGGTCGGGGGTGTCGGGCACGCGTGCGTAGCAGTCGAAGTCAACGCCCCCCTCCGCGTCGGGCATGAGCGAGATGTCGACGGGAGCCGCGCTGGGGCCGTGGACATAGGGGGCTTCCCAACGCAGGTTCCACAGGCGGACGCCGGCGTGGCGCGCGTCCTTCCCGTGCGCGAGCGCGAGCGCGGCACGGGCCGTCTCCAGCCAGGCGGCCGAGGGCAGGTGGGGCGGTCCACCTGGGAAATAGCTCCGCAAGAACCGCTCTCGCCCCGTCCAGCCCGTCCGGTACCGCTGTTCGGTGAGGTCGGAGACGTTCTCGTGCACCAGCGGGTGCAGCACGCGGCCGGGAGCCGGTTCGGCCGCGCCGTGCCGCGCGGCGTCGAACCAGTGACGCTGTTTGGCGAACGGGTAGGGCGGAAGCGTGACGAAGTCCGCCCGACGGAGCTGGCCCGGTGTCTCGCCCCACTCGACATCGACGCCCTTGACCCACAGGTCCAGGACCTTCTCCCGCTGGCCCGCCAGCCGCCAGGCCTCGACCGAGCGGCGGAGCTCCCGGTCGTCGTCGAAGAGCTCGGCGATCTCGCGGGATTTCTTCGTGTCGCCGGTGAACACTCCGTTCCCGGCGTACTCGCCGTCGAGGTAGCGGCGCAGCTGGACCCTGACCTCGTCCAGCGAGCCGGCCTCGAAGGCCAGGCGCTTTCGCAGGTGCTCCCGGCCGGCGCGCAGGGTCAGCGCGAGCGCGGCCAGACCGGGCTCGTTCACCTCAAGGTGATCGACGAGCTGCCGGGCACGCGCACGAAGCCCTTCCTCGTCGCGGGCCGACAGCAGGATCGGGTGCGTGGAACAGGGCTCCGCGGCTGGCTCACCGCCGACTGGGTCGGCGGCGCCCCGGTACTCCTCAAGGATCACGTGAGCGTTGGCGCCCCCGAAACCGAAGGAGCTGAGCCCGGCCCGCAGCGGAAGCACCCCTGCCTTTTCGTCGCGGCGCCGGTGCCAGGGTTCCGACTGGTCGGCGAGACGGAACGGCGTCCCCTCCAGCTCGATGAACTGGTTGAGCTTCTCGAAGTGCATCAGGCCCGGTAACCAGGCGTGCCGCATGCACAGCAGGACCTTGATCAGGCCGGCGATCCCCGCGGCGGACTCGAGATGACCGATGTTGGTCTTGACGGAACCGAGGGCGCACTGGGCCGCGACGGTTTCCGGTTCCATCTCCAGGAAAGCGTCCACCAGGCCCTGCACTTCGATCGGATCGCCGAGCGCCGTACCCGTACCGTGCGCCTCGACGTATCCGACGGTGCTCGGGTCGACCCCGGCGTCCGCGTACGCCGCGGTCACCAGCGCCGTCTGGGCCGCTGAGCTGGGCGCGCGCAGCGAGTCGGTCTGCCCGTCGTGGTTGACCGCCGCCCCCCTGATGACACCGTGGATGCGATCTCCGTCGCGCACGGCGGCGGCGAGCGGTTTGAGGAGGACCGCCCCGTACCCCTCGGCGCGGACATAGCCGTCGGCGCGGTCGTCGAAGGTCTTACAGCGACCGTCCGCGGCCTGCATCCCCGCCCTGCTGTTGCAGGCGAAGGAGCGGGCGGAGAGCAGAGTGTTGACCCCCGCGACCACGGCCTCCGTACACGCCCCCGCTCTCAGGTCGGTCACGGCCGCGTTCAGTGCCACGAGCGAGCTCGAACACGCGGTGTTGATCACCCTGCTCGGACCGTGTAGGTCGTACCAGCGCGAGATCCTGTTCGCCAAGAGCGCGGGGTGTGTCCCCGAGTCCAGGTAGGCCCCGTAGACATCGGTCAGCTCGGGCCGGCCGAACATGAGCTCGGCGTAGTCGTTGGCGTGCGCGCCGACGTAGACACCGATCCGGCCCCCTCTCAGGTCGGCGGGTCTGTACCCGCCGTCCTCGAACAGGTGCCAGGTCAGCTCCATGAGCCGGCGCTGCTGCGGGTCCATCGCCTGGGCTTCGAGCGGCGCGATGTTGAAGAAGGCGGCGTCGAACTCAGCGACGCCGTCAACGAGCCCGGCGTGTTCGGGGAGGTCTCCGGAGTCACCGAAGTGGCGCAGGTAGTCCGCGACGATCCACGCCCTGGTGTCCCGGATACGGGTCACACCATCCTTGCCGGACGCGAGGTTGTCCCAGAAAGTCTCCGGGGTCGTGGCCCCGCCGGGGAACCTACAGCTCATGCCGATCACGGCCACCGCCGTGTCGGGCGGGGCGGCGGTGCCCGCGTCGGCGGGCCGGTTGATCCGCGTGACCGAGTGAACCGGTGACTCGGCGAGGTGGGCGCTCAATACGGCCACCCGGTTGTACTTGAACAGCAGCGCGGGCGTACAGCGCCGCTCGAAGATCTCCTCGATCCGTTTCGCCAGCTGGATGTACTGCACCGAGGTGCAGCCCAACTCACCGAACGAGTCCGCCTCGAGCACCTGGGCCGGGTCCAGTCCGAGCACCGGCGCGAGGACTTCGTGGACGAGCTTGCGTCGGACCCCGCGCTCGTCCCCCGAGGGCGCGGGCTCGTCGGCGGTGCGCCCGCCCCGGTCCAGGAGCCGGAACACCGCCGGCAGTTCGTCGGCCCTGTAGCGATCGCGGCAGGCGTTCCGTTTGACCTTGCCGATACCGCTGCGCGGAATAGCGTCAGCGGTGGTGAAGACAATGTCGTGCAACGCGATGCCGTAATAGTCCGAGACCACGGCGCGCGCCCGGTTCATGAGGTCCCGGAGCCGAGCCGCGTCCGGCTCCTCCGGTAGTTCCTGGACGAGGACGACCAGGTCGCCGGCGTCCCCCTCGATCGGAAACACCGCCGTGTTCAGGGTGAACTCGGGGATCTGCCGGCGCAGGGTGGTCTCCAGGTCCGGCGGGTGGAACTTCATCCCGTTGACGATCAGCAGTTCCTTGTCACGGCCGACCAGGTAGAGGTGCTCATCGTGCACGAACCCGAGGTCACCGGTGCGGAAGAAGTCGCCCTCTCCCGTGCCGCCCAGGGCGGCACCGAAGGTGCGGACGTTCTCCTCCGGTCGGCGGTAGTAGCCCTGGCACGTGGCCGTGGACGAGAACCAGACCTCACCGACACGTCCCGGAGGGCAGGGCTCGTGGCTTTCGGGGTCCACGATCTCCACGAGTACCGGGCCTCGGATACGGCCGTTGCGTACCAGGGGACGGGAGCCAAGCCCTTCCGTGGCGACCTCAACGCGGTTCTGTCCCAGGCTCTCGACGTCCACGTGCAGGACCGTCGGTGACGCCGCCGAGCTTTCGGTGGCGAGACAGCCGACCTCGGTGAGTCCGTAGTGCGGGCGAACCGCATCGGGCCTGAGCCCGAGCTCGGCGTACGCCTCGGCGAACGCCCCCACGGTCTGCTCCCTCAAGGGCTCGCCGGCACAGAAGACACTGATGACGCTGGAGAGCGAGATCTCGGGGAGGCTGTCAGAGGCGACGGAGTTGACACAGTACTCAAGGGCGGAGTTGGTGGCTCCTGTGTGTGTACCTCCGTAGTGGTCAAGCAGTTCCAACCAGTGCCCGGGATGCTGGATGAACAGCCCTGGCGTCAGGAGAACGGTCGTGGCCCCGGTGACCAGCGGTGTCAGCACGCCGAGGGGGAGGCCGAAGTTGTGTGTGATCGGCAGCCAGGACACGACGGTACTGTCGGCACCGATCTCCCACAGGCCGGACGCCAGGGCTGCCTGGAACAGCAGCGTCCGGTGGTTGAGCATGACCCCCTTCGGTTGAGACGTCGAACCGGACGTGTACATGATCATCGCCAGGTCGTCACGGGCCGGCTCGCGCGCGGGCGCCCGGTCCCGTCCGTGCTCCTCCGGAGCCTGGACCGTCATGAACTCCGCGGTCCCCAGCGCCGCGCCGATCGCCGGACTCCGTTCCAGCCAGTCCCGCGTCCGCGCGTCCACCAGCAGACAGGAAGCCCCGCTGTCGGCGAGCACCGCGGCGATCGCCTCGGCTTTGGCCTCCGACGGCGCCCCCACGTCGACGACGGTGGGTACCGCTACGAGATTGGCCTGGAAACAGGCCAGGAGCCCCACGACGAAGTCGTCGACGCGTGGGAGCAGCAGCATCACGCGCTCTTGGGGCTCGCATCTCCGCTGAAGACGCGTCCCAAGAGGGATGACCCTGCGCTCGACATCCTCGGCGCACAGCTCACTGTACTCATCCCGCCCCTGGTGAATGCGGATGGGCCGGGCCCGGAGGTACTCCTCGGCGAGCCGGTAGAAGTCCGGCGCGGTCTCCGTCCAGGATTCGACCTTTTCCAAGGGGATGCTCACGCTGTTCTCCCGTCCCTAGAGGCCGACCCGCCCGGAGTGGTCAGCGGAGATTCGCTCGCGACGGGCACCCGCTCCCACGGGTAGACGCCGTGCTCGACGAAGCGGGTGATGCGTTCGAGGTTGCGGGGGTCGGTGAAGATCTCGCGGTTCGCGGCGACGGCCGCCTCCCGGTCCCGGTGCAGCGCCCCCTCCAGGCCGGAGACGTAGCGCTTGTAGCTCGCGACGGCCTCCTTCGGCACCTTGCTGAGCCTTCCCAGGTGCTGTGCGAGCGCCGTCCCGCTACGGTCCGCGCACACATCGACGAGCCCCCAATCCTGGGCCTGCTCCGCGCTGACCGACTTGGTCGTCAAGGTCATGTAGTGGGCACGCTGGTGGCCGATCCGCCGCCGAAGAAAGGGAAGGAGCATCGCCGGGTACAGGCCGAAGAGCATTTCCGAGAGGGCGAAGGTGGCCTCCCGACCGGCGATGGCGATGTCACAGGCGGCGACGAAACCCACTCCGCCCGCGTTGGCGCCTCCCCGCACGTGCGCCACAGAGATGAAGGGTCCGGTGGCCAGGCGTGTCCAGAGCTCGTACAGCGGTGAGGGGTCGTAGTCGGCGCGTCCGGGGTCGTCGGCCCGGCGGTAGCCGGCGAGGTCGGCTCCCTGGCAGAAGACGTCCGGGCCCCCCTCGACGACCACGACCGTGCAGCTCCGTTCGCACTGGTCCAGAGCTTCGTGGAGGTCCCGGATCATGGTGTCGTTGATGGCGTTACCGTGCTCAGGCCGGTCAAGGCGGACGCTGCAGACCGCGTCCCGCGTGGACACCCGAACCGTCGCGAATTCCATTGCCGCCCCTCCCGCGCTCAGCCCGTAGCCACGGCGTTGAGCCGGCGAGTCAGCAGGTCCGCCGCCTCACGCAGGATTCTCAGGTTGATGTCCGCCACGTGGCGACGCTGCCAGACCTCCAGCTCGGTCCCTTTGACCCACTGGTTGAAAGAGCCCAAGGCGGGTCCGCAGTGGACCTGGAAATCCACCCTGCCCTCGCTGGAGCCACTGAGCGCCTGCCCAAGCGCGTGTTCGAAGTACCAGCGGAAGACCAGTGCCATCTTGTGTTTGGGGTCTCGTTCCGCCCGCTCGATCTCCTCGACGGGCAGGCTCGTACGCAGCTCCGCGAAAACCTCGCCGAACCGCTTCTTGAGATACCGACGCTGAACCTGTTCGGCCGTCTCCGCGTCGATCTCGTCGAGGGCGGCGTGGCTCTTGTAGAGCTCGTAGAGCTTGTTGGCCCGGGGTGGGAAGAGAACCCCTTTACGAAGCACCTGAACCTGCGTACCGTACTCCATCGTGTCGCCCGCCGGCGCGTAGCCGGTGTCCTGGATGTCGATGTCCTGGAGCAGGTCCTTGACCGCGTCGCTGGTGGCGGCCTCGACGGTGCACTGGTTGATCGACCCCGTCACGATGAAGTCGGCCCCCATGACCAGGCAGGCCGCCGCCGCGTCCGGCGTACCGATCCCGCCCGCGGCGCCCAGTCTGATCGGCCTCGGATAGGCGTGCCGGGCCACCATCGCGTCACGCAGGCGGAGCATCGCGGGCAGAAGGCTGAGCGCCACCGCTTTGTCGGTGTGCCCGCCGGAGTCGGCCTCGCAGCACAGGTCTTCGGCCACCGGTAGTTCCGCGGCCAGTTCGGCCTCGCCCGCGGTGATCTGTCCCCCGGCCAGCAGAGCGTCGACGACCTTCGGGGGGGCCGGGCTGAGGAAGGCGGTCGCGACCTCGGGGCGCGACACCTTGGCGATGACCCGGTTGCGCGCGATGGCGCGCCCGGAGGGATCGCGGTACGCACCGCTCAGCCGGTACCGCACGAGAGCGGGACCAACGGAGATGAACCCGGAGGCCTCGACCACACGTGCCTCGTACCTCAGGAACAGGTCAACCAGCTGGTCGTCACGCTCAGAATCGTGGGCGAGGTTCGCACCGTAGGCCTCTCCCTCGGCCAGGCTCTCCCTGAGCCACCGGAGGTCCTTCTCCACCACTCCCGAGGGCCGGCCCGAGGTGCTGAGGAAGCCCATCATGCCGGCCCTTCCGGCCTCGGCGACCAATTCCGCCGAGGAGATACCGCGATGCATGCCCCCGACCAGGCACGCGTATCGCAGACCGTAGTCGCGCTTGAAGCTGGCGCTGCCCAGATCCGCGGCCTGGACGCGGCCCCGCTCCGGCTCCTGGGCCACGGCGGTGGAGGGCGTCCGGGGCGCCCGATGGACGGCGTGCCCCTTCGGGGTCGGTGACGCCGCCTCGACGGACGGTGTCACGGCGGGAGACTCCAGGTCCTCCCCGTTGACCACCAGGGGCTCGGCCTCGCGTCGGATCGTACGGAGCAGGCTGGTGAGGATGCGGCCGGGGCCCACCTCGACGAACTCCTCCTCCCCCTGCCCGAGCAGATACCGGATGGTCTCGCTCCACTTGACCGCGGAGACGATCTGGGCCGTCAACGTTTCCATGACCTCGTCGGGGCGGTATCGGCGCGCCGTGACGTTGGCGATGACCGGAAGCCTCGGCGCGCCCAGGTCGAAGCCGTCGAGGTAGTCCGCGAACTCCCGCTGGGCGTCGGCCATGTAACGGGAGTGGAACGCCCCACTGACCGGAAGGGGGACGTACTGGCAGGAGGAGTCTCTGGTGAAGACCGCCTTCGCCGCCTCGATCTCGCCTCGCGGCCCGGACAGCACGATCTGCTTTGGGGCGTTGAGGTTCGCGACGTCGAGTGCGTCGATCCTCTCCTCACGAACGAGGTCGCGTACCTCCTTCTCCGTTTTTCCCAGCACCGCGGCCATTCCCCCGTTCTCGGCCTCGGCCATGAGCTCCCCACGCTTCTTGACCAGCCGCAGCCCATCGGCGAAGTCGAAAACCTCCGCGGCCAACAGAGCGTTGTACTCGCCCAGGCTGTGACCGGAGACCGCTCTGGGGGGACCGTCGCCCTCCCTCAACAGCCGGTAGTAGCTCAGCGCGTTGGCCACGTAGATCGCCGGTTGGGTGTAGCGGGTCTGGTTCAGTCGTCCATCGGGGTCGCGCACACACAGGTCGCGGACGGAGTAACCCAGGATCGCGTCGGCCGTCCTGGTCAGTTCGACGAACTCGTCGAAGAGATCCGCCCCCATGCCGCGCGCCTGTGCGCCCTGGCCCGGGAATAGGTAAACGACCATGGGGTCAGTCCCTTCGTGTGTGTGGCCAGGCCCCCGGCGGGCCGGCAGAACGGAGCACGAGTGCAGTGTTGATCCCGCCGAAGCCGAAGGAGTTGTTCAAGGCGTAGTGGATGGTGGCCGGCACCCGTTGGCGGGACACGAAGCGGATGTCCTCGGTGATCGGCCGCACGAGATTGGCGTTGGCGTGCGCGTAGCCGCCGCGCATCTGGAGCACACAGGCGACCGCCTCGATCAGCCCCGCGGACGCCAGGCAGTGACCCAGCAGTGACTTGGTGGCGTTGACCCATGGCCCTTCGGCCTTGGCCCCGAGTACCGAACCGATAGCGGCGGCTTCCGTCTCGTCGCCCAGTGGCGTTCCGGTCGCGTGCGCGCTGACCAGGTCGATATCCCGCGGCTCCACGTTCGAGCGGCGTAGCGCCTCACGCATGACGAACTCCTCGCCCTCCCGGGAAGGCCGGGTCTGGTGGTGGCCGTCGAGAGCGCTGGCGCCGCCCTGGAGGTAGGCCAGGGGCCTGGCACCACGCCGCGCCAACGCCGCCGGGGAGTCCAGGACCATGGCGGCGGCGCCGTCCCCCAGGACAAACCCGTCATGGGCGGCGTCGAACGGGCGGTTGGACGCCGAGGGGTCGGCTCCGGGACGGTACCCACCGAGCGCTCCCAGGTTCGCGAAGGCCATGAGTTCGACCGCGGAGAGCTCCTGCATTCCCGCGACGACCAGACACGTGTCGGCGCACCCGGTGCGGATCAGCTCCATTCCCCGAAGAAGCGCGAGGTTCCCGGACGCGGACGCACCCGAGACGCTCGTTCCCTCTCCCAGGATCTCCATTACCTCGCTGACCACGCCGATAAGCTCGCTGTCCCAGAACTGGTAGGCGTACCGCGGTGAGACGTATGACGGATCTTTTCTGAACTTCTCCGTCATGGTGAAGGAGAGCTGCCGCGACAGGTTCTCCCCAGCGACGACCAACGCGATCCGGCGGCGGTCCTCGATCGTTCCGGTCATCGCCTCGCTACCGGCTTCCAAAGCCGCCAGCAGCGAAAATCCGGTCGGATGGCTCACGCGGCGAAGAATGGTCTGTGCCTTGCGTCTGACTCCGAGGTCGGTGGATGGAAACAGGTCGTTTACACGTTCGGCGAAGACCGACTCTGGGTCACCGCAGATTCGCGCACGCATCCCCAGGGAGCTGGCAGCCCGAGCGCGGGTTCGTGAAAGGTCACCGTGGAGACACCGGCACGCAAAGCGCTGTCGAACCCCTCAACACCGTGAGCGGAGGCACAGAACACCCCCATACCGGTCACCCCGATCGCCTCGCGCGGCTGTTTCCAGTTCATTTCGGCCGGACTCCGCATTCCTCCACTATCCGCCCAATGTTTTCCATTTCTGCTTGGAACGGCGTGATGATCGGAAACCTGATGGTCTCTGGAAGGCTGCCCCTCAGAGTCGCGGCGAGGGAGGAGGAGGGGGATAGGTCGACGTACCGATACCCCCGGTAGTCGGGGAGGCGGGCAACCGTCTCGGTGAAATGGATGGGGCCGCGGACGACTTCCCAGCAAGCCTCGGCAGAGACCTCGCTGATACGCGCCCCGCTGCGCGACGAGAAGATCGGGACCCCGTCACGTGGAAACTCGGTGTTGATCGTCTTTCCGAAGTCACGGAGGTCCGCCGCCATCGCGTCCACGGCACTGGAGTGGAAAGCGAAGTTCACCGGAAGATCCTGGTAGAGAATCCTCTTCGCTGACATCGTCCTGCGTGCCCGCTCCAGTGCCGCACTGTCGGCACTGATGACGAAGTGCTCCGCACTGTTGACAGAGGCAATCTCGATATCGGCATTCGGTTTCACCGCCTGGTGGAACTTGTCGACCTCGGACAGAACCGCCACCATGCCGCCGGGCGGCATCGTGGTCAGAACACACTCCGAGAGGCCGATCAGGAAGTCCACCACTGTTTCAACCGGGAGATAACCGGCCACCGCCGTCGCGACGAACTCTCCGAGGCTGCTTCCCACGATGACTTCCGGCCGTACACCGCGTTCTTCAAGGGACTTGGCCAGGGCGTACTCGACCATGAGCAGCCCCAGGTTCGTCATGAGCAGGTCGTCGCACCGGTCACCGAAGCCTCGGCCCGGATCGTAGAGGTAGTCGAGCACCGACCGCTCGCAACGCTCGCTGACCAACCCGTCCAGGCTCTTGACCGTCGAGCGGAAGACAGGGTCGTGATCCAACAGAGAATGGGCCATGCCGAAGTACTGCGTGCCCTGCCCGCCCAGCAGGAAGGCGACGCGCCCGCTCTCTGCCGGTGGGTGTTGCATAGTTCGGATCATCCATATCGTCCTTATGCGGCCTTGAACATCGCGGAAATCAGGCATCTGGCTGGTGACAGCACCAAGCGAATGACGGCGAAGACATAATCCGCCCCGCCCGGTGGGTAATTGCACGGCACGGCAGACCACCAGGACGACCCTCTGGCCAAATACGCACGGGGCGTGATCGAATCAACGTAAAGACGGCTATCGAGAAACTTATTACAGGGAGCTAAAGAGTAGGCACAGAGTACCCGAAACTTCAGGCTCTAGCTCCAAAAAACCTATACGAGAAACAGGGAGTTACATCTTGGAGACAGGCACCGAACAGTGGATTCTGTGCGCAAGTTGCGTGCGACCGTAACAATCTAGGTCTTCATAAGTCAACCCCCGACTGAAACGTGAAAGGCCAGGCCCAATCTGAACATCCAAGGTCCAAAGAGGGACTGGAACGATAACACTGGAGAGGCTCACTCGAACTGGCCGGATTGGGCCACCCGATTGCCCACCTCAGCTCCATTGCCAATAGAGATGAGACAGCGAATGCTACAGACGGGCATCAGAGCGCCCCTTCCGGGAAGTTTATTGATGCGTACACCTCGACCTATCTACATACTTTTTACTTTACATCCCACTCCCCTTCTCACGCAACCCCACATTCCAACCTGCTGAAACGCCTTTTTGTACAGGGAAACACACTCTGCGTGAGAACCCCATCTTCCCCGAGAGGCAATGTCGTGCCACATAAAATCGAAAAACACACTCCGCATGCATTCAACTACAATCCGCCATCGAATAGTTGCACTTTCCGTCGGGAATCAACTTAAACAAACTTACTGTCCGCTTTGACGTATACGCCCTAGTATTAGGGTTGCACTTCCGTTTTGTCATAATTCCAGGGATGCCTGCCTGCGGTAGTGGCGGTGCCGGGCTCGCGCTTGATGGGCCCGTCTGAACACCGACCAACCCAACGCGTGCTCGAGACCGCGCTCGATTCTGAACAGCTCGCCCCCTCAGGGCCATGGGCCCGCGCGGGGTAGCCATGCGGTCGGTGGCTGCCACCTCCATCACATAGCCGACCCGCTACTGGCGGGCCACCCCCACGCTCTGGCGGCCTTTCTTGATGTCGCCGGTCTCGTCCACGACCAGAACCACGTCCTGGGTGCCCAGGTGCTCGGTGACGTAGCCGCGCAGGGCCGCGGCCAGGGCCGGCTCGTCCATGGTGGACCGTCCCAGTAGGTGCTGGATCCGGTAGGGGGCCTGGTGTCCGGCCTGTTGGGCCAGGGTCCAGCAGTTCTTGGTCGTGAGCGGGGCGAGCAGGGCGCG
>Ga0079225_10001176_pt1 | contig 14558 bp, 17 predicted proteins | sample Poulit2012_FD_76344 | JGI IMG/M metagenome (GOLD analysis project Ga0079225, IMG submission 76344) | Agricultural soil microbial communities from Georgia to study Nitrogen management - Poultry litter 2012 | ecosystem: Environmental > Terrestrial > Soil > Agricultural land | place: USA: Georgia...
GATTTGAATAAGCAGTTAAAAATCTCGTTAAAACAACATCTTTATCTACCCCTATTATTCCGTCTAAAGGGCCAGTCATCCCTACGTCAGTGATATACAAAGTTCCATTGGGAAATACTCTATCATCGTTAGTTTGTACGTGTGTGTGTGTTCCTACAATAGCATCAACTTTACCATCTAAGTAATGTGCTAATGCCATTTTTTCACTAGTTGCTTCAGCATGAAAATCAATAAAAATATAGTCTGCTTTAACATTTTCTATAATGTTTTTAGCAGTATGAAATGGATTTTCAAAATTAGCGTTCATAAAAATTCGTCCTAATAAATTAATTACTAACAGTGTTTTACCATTGATATTTATTAGTTTGTATCCATCTCCAGGAGCGTTACCATAATTAGCCGGTCTAATGACCTTGCTTTTGTCAATAAAATCTACTAATTCTTTGTTGGAAAATGTCCAATTACCCATTGTAATAGCAGTAACACCTTTTTCCATTAATTTTAAATAAATATCTTTATTTATTCCTCTACCATTGGCTACGTTTTCACCATTAACAATTATAACTGTTGGATTATATTTTTGCTTTAAATCATTTAAATTTTCCAAAAAATATTCTAATCCTGATTCACCATAAATATCCCCTATAAAGAGTATTTTCATTTTTATCACTTATCTTTCTATTCGATACTATTATTTTAACATTTTTATTTAAAAAAAGTAGACTAATATATATCAGTCTACTTCTTTATCTTTATTTAGCTACATCAGTAGCTCTTGTTTCTCTTACAACAGTTACCTTTATAGTTCCAGGATATGTCATTGTTTCTTCAATTTTTTCTTTAATTTCTCTTGCAATTTTTACAGTTTGTAAATCATCAACTTCATTTGATTTAACAATAACCCTTACCTCTCTACCTGCTTGGATAGCGTAAGACTTTTCTACCCCTTTTACATCAGTAGCAATTTGTTCTAATTGTTCAAGTCTTCTTAAATAAGCTTCGACAGATTCTGATCTAGCACCAGGTCTTGCTGCAGATAATGCATCTGCCGCAGCAACTAATACTCCAATAGTAGTTTCAGCTTCAACATCACCATGGTGTGAAGCAATAGCATCTATTACTTCCTTTGGTTCTTTATATCTTCTAGCGATATTAGTTCCTATTTCTACGTGACTACCTTCTACTTCATGGTCAACTGCTTTACCAATGTCATGAAGCAATCCAGCTCTTCTAGCGATTGTCTCATTTTCGCCAATTTCAGCTGCAAGTTTCCCTGCTAAATAAGCTGTTTCAATAGAATGTTTTAACACATTTTGACCATAACTTGTTCTAAAGTTTAACCTTCCTAACAATTTAATTAAATCAGGATGGATTCTACCAATTTGTGCTTCAAAAACTGCGTTTTCACCAGCTTCTCTAATATACATATCAACTTCAACTCTAGCTTTTTCTACAACTTCTTCAATTCTTCCTGGATGAATACGACCATCAGATACTAATGTTTCTAATGCTCTTTTAGCTATTTCTCTTCTTATTGGATCAAAACCACTTAAAACTACAGTCTCTGGAGTGTCATCAATTAATAGATCCACACCAGTTAAGGCTTCTAATGTTCTAATGTTTCTACCTTCCCTACCAATAATACGCCCTTTCATTTCATCATTTGGAATTGAAATTACACTAACAGTTCTCTCAGCTGTTGTATCACTTGCAAACTTTTGCATAGCAAGCGTCAACATGTTTTTAGCCTTTTGGTCTACTTGTGACTTTGCTTCTTCTTCTGCATAATGTATGTATTGTGCGATTTCGTCTGCCATATCATCTTTAACTTTATTAAAAATGATATCTCTTGCTTCTTCTTCTGTTAAATTAGCAATTTCATCTAATTTCTCTTTTTGTTCGCGTAAAGTATCTTCCACTTTGCTATTTAATTGTTCTAATTCGTCATTTCGTTCTTCAATTCTAATTTCTTTAGCAGCTAATAATTCTTCTCTTCTATCTACTAATGAAACTCTTCTATCTAAAGATTTTTCTCTTTGATCTAACCTTTCTTCTAAATTGACAACAATTTGACGTCTTTCACGCATATCATCTTCAAATTCTTTGCGTAAAGTAAAAATTTCTTTTTTAGCTGATTCAATAGTTTCTTTTTTATGAGCATCAGCTTCTTTTATACCGTCATTTACAATTTTTTCTACTTTTTCTCTTATTTCACGCATAGATTTTTCATAAATTTTAACTCTAATAAAAAAACCTATTGCTAATCCAAATAAAAGTGTTAGCAAACTGGAGATAACTATTGGAACAATGTTTAATATAGTAATAAACATTTTTCTACCTCCATTTATTTTAAAATTAATTACATTAATGAATAATTTACTATTCCTTTTAATTATAACACAATTTAGTCGTTATTTTCAAAAAAAACTATTTTTATTTTGATAATTTATAAAATAAATGTATAATATTATTGTACGATTAAAAAGGAGCATGAAATGAAACAAAAATTAGGGATAGTAAACTGGATAAAAACATATCCAACTAAAGCAATTTTATTTTTAATATTATTTGTAATTCCATTATTATTTATACTTCTATTTGGTTTTAACATTTCGCGAAAAGCTAAAAGTTTTTATTTTGACACAGATGATAATGATAAGCCTCTACTTTTATATCAAAAGGATTTAACTAAAAAAAAGAAACTAGATGAAGTTTTTGATAATTTTGAAATTAGTTTGGAACAAGTTGAAAACATAAAAAATGATGAAAAAGAAGATGTTCAGTATGGTAGATTTAAATTTAAAACTGATTATACAAAAACATCATTATATAAAGATGCTAGTATAAGTTTTAGATATGTTATGACAGCTAATTGGTTTAATGAACAATCAAATCCAACTAGTAGTACTACTATAGATTTTCCTTTCAATTTACCAAATAGAAAATATTTAATATTTAAAGTAAATAAACCAATTTTGTATGTTGAAATTACTGTAAATAGACAGTTTAGTAACGTAGATAAAACAAAAACAGAAGTTTTATATTATAAACTTGATCTAAATAATATAAAATATGATAATGTAATTGAAAATTAGACTCTTAGGAGTCTTTTTTTATAAAAAAAATAGCTAATATATATAGCTATTTTAGTTTGTTTTATTAAGTTAATCCATGATATTCTAAAACTTGTTTTAAAACATCTTCATATATTTCTGGATTATCTTCTAAAAATTGCTTAGCATTTTCTTTTCCTTGACCAATTCTATCTTCACCATAAGAATACCAAGAACCACTCTTTTTAATTATATCTAAATCGCTTGCTAAATCAACTAACTCTGCACTCTTAGAAATACCTTCACCATATATTAATTCAATAGATACTTGCTTAAAAGGTGGAGCCACTTTATTTTTAACAACTCTTATATTCATTTTATTTCCTAAGAGCTCTGTTCCTTTTTTAATTTGCTCTCCTCTTCTTACATCAAGTCTAATTGTTGAGTAAAACTTTAAAGCTCTACCTCCAGTAGTTGTTTCTGGATTTCCAAACATAACACCAATTTTTTCTCTAATTTGGTTAATAAAAATAATTGTTGCGTTTGTTTTAGAAATAATACCACTCATTTTTCTCATTGCTTGACTCATTAATCTTGCTTGAAGTCCCATATGAGAATCTCCCATTTCACCTGTTATTTCAGCTTCTGGAACTAATGCTGCAACAGAGTCAACTACGATTGTATCTATTGCACCACTTCTAATTAATGCTTCCGCAATTTCCAATGCTTGTTCACCTGTATCTGGTTGAGATAAAATTAAATTATCTATATCTACCCCTAATTTTTCAGCATAGTTAACATCTAAAGCATGTTCAGCATCAATAAATGCTACATTTCCACCTGCTTTTTGACTTTCTGCAATTGCATGTAATGCCATTGTTGTTTTACCAGAACTCTCTGGACCATATATTTCGATAATTCTACCCTTTGGATAACCACCAACTCCTAAAGCAATATCTAATGCTATAGAACCACTAGAAATGGATTCAATTTGTTTAGATGGTTCATCCCCTAACTTCATAACTGAGCCTTTTCCATACTGCTTTTCTATTTGTTTTAAAGCTGCTTCTAAGGCTTGATCTCTTTTATCTTTAGACATAATATCTCTCCTCTTTTAATAATAGCAAATAATCTCTTAATTTTCTTTAAAAATATTTAAATTTTTAAATAAGTAATCTAGTCCACTGAAAATAGTTAAAAATACTGCTAAATACCAAACAATATCTACCAATAAGTTAGGTAAAAATAAATTATTAAACATCATAATAATAAGTGAAATCATTGTTACAATAGTCTTGATTTTACCATATGGACTTGCTGCAATAACTTCGCCTTTCTCAACTGCTAATAATCTAATTCCTGTCACCAAAAACTCTCTAAATATAACAATTAAAACTGCCCAGAAAGCGACTTTACCTGTACTAATTAAATATGTCATAGCTGCTAAGACTAAAATCTTATCTGCTATTGGGTCTAAAAACTTTCCAAAATTAGTAATTTGATTATATTTTCTAGCTATATATCCATCTAGAAAATCTGTAAATGAGGCTACTACAAATATAATGGCCGCAATAAGTTCGTATAAATCAAAATCATTCATATTTAAAACACTAATTCCACTTTTTGGGATTATTAAAAACACTACCATTACTGGTATTAATATAAGCCTTAAGAAGGTTATTTTAGTTGCTGTTGTCATTTTTATGCTCCTTTATAATAATATTAACACAATTACTACTAAAATGTTGCTTTTTTAAGTTCCTTTTGATAAAATAACTATGTTATATAATTGGAGGTGAGCTTATGGCTAACATTAAACAACAAATCAAAAGAAACAGACAAAATGAAAAAATTAGATTAAGAAATGCTTCATTTAAATCAGCGGTTAAAACAACTATTAAAAACGTTGAATTAGCTGTAGAAGCTAATGATAAAGATAAAGCTTTATCTGCATTATCTTTAGCACATAAAAAATTAGATAAAGGTCAAGCTAAACATATTTTCCATAAAAACTATGTTAGAAGACACAAATCATACTTACAAAAATTAGTAAATGGGATGGAATAATTTTTAAAAGATAGACACAGTTATGTGTCTTTTTTTTATGCTTTTAATTTTTCAATTTCCCTTCTTCCTCCATACTGAGCTACATACTTAACATGTGGAAGTTTTTTTCCATTTACACCATACTTAGGATTAAACCCAATAACATTAATATAGTCCTTTAGATTAGGTTTTTCTTCTTGTAATTTTTTTATTAATTCATATGTGGCTATAACATCATCTAAAGCACGGTGAGTATTTGGTGCATTTACTTGATATTTTGAAACTGCACTTTCTAACCGATGCGGATATTTATGTCTATCCTTGTATATAGCCATAACATCAATACAGTCATTCTTTATTTCGAAATTAGGATCAAAATTATTTTTATAAAACATCTCTAAAAATCCTAAATCAAATTGAATATTATAAGCAATTAATATAGTGTTTTCGTCAATCAAACTATCTAACTTATAAAATCCTTCTTGTTGTGAAACACCTAATTCTTTTTGCATTTCATTAGTGATCCCAGTTATTTTTGTTATTGTTTCAGAGATTTCTTTATTTGTATTTAAAATCATTTCTAATTCATCAATAACTTTAAATTTTCCATCAATTAAATCTAGCTTCAATGCTCCAATTTCTAATATTTCATCTTTAGTTGAACTTAATCCGGTAGTTTCAAAATCAAATATTAAAATGTTTTTATTTTCAAACATACTATACCCCCAATATAAATATTTCAAAACCAAGCTTTTTATCTAATCTACCTGTTTTAATATCGTAATCTAATTCAGTAAGTTTTCTTAAAATATTTTCTAATAATTCAAGTGAAACATCCTTACTATCTTTCATTAAATAATATGCTTGACCACTACTAATGTTAAAATGATCTTTTATATCACTTTGTGTAAAGCTTTTATTAATTAACAATTTTGTATGAATTAATTGCCTTACTCTATTTGAAACATTATTAATAATTCTAATGGGATCTTCATTATTAACTAAAAGATCATAATATATTTCAATAGTTTTACTTTTACCACCTTTTAACAAATTATTAGTTAACTCATATATATTTTCTTCTAAATTTCTACTAACTAATTTTTCTACATCAATTAAATTAATAGTTTTATTTTCAATTTTATATAACATTAATTTTTCTAATTCTTGCATAATTAAATTTAAATCATAACTAGTTCTTATAGTTAATTCTTTCAAAGCCTTATTATCAATTTCATATTTACTTTCACTTAAGTAATCGCTAATATATTTTTCTAATTCATTACCTTTAATATCTTTAACTTCAATTAATTTAGCATATTGCATAATTGATTTACCAATTTTAAACTCCTCACTAATTAAGTCATTTAAAATAATATATAAAAAAACATCTGGATTAGGATTTTTCATATAATTAATCCAATCTTTTAAATTATCTTCTCTTAAATTTAACAATTCTTTAAAATTATCAATAATTATTATTTTATTATTAGAAAAAAATGAAATGGTCACTAAATCTTCTAACACATCATCACTATTAGTTTCTAATAAATCATATCGGTTAATATTAATATCCTCTACATCATGCTTTTTAATTTCTGTTTTAAGTTTTTCATTAACTAAATACTCATTTTTACCATAAAGTACATTAATTAAATTATTCAAAGTATTCACCTCATCTATTAACAATATTATTATACTATAAAACTGACTTAAATTAAATGTATTTCACTATTATAGTATAGTATTGTTCCGTTTAAATCGGTTCTATAAACGATTGTGCCAATTTTCATTAAATTATTTAGCACATTTTCATTAGGCATCATATATTTATTATCATATCCTACAGAAATAATAGATATCTTTGGGTTTACTTCTTCCAGTAAAAAATAATGACTAGATGTGTCAGATCCATGATGAGCTACTTTCAAAATGTCAGATTTAAGTCTTTTTTTATAAATATCATAAAGTAATAATTCTGCTTCATATTCAATATCACCAGTAAAAAGAATTGATTTATCATCATAATACATTTTAAAAACTAAAGAATTGTTATTCGAACCCTTTAACTTATTATTTAAATACAAAAACTCCAATGTAACTTCATTGATTTTTATTATTTTATATTCATCTATGTAAGTAATTTTTAATGAATTAATATTATAATCATCATAATCATTTAATATAATATTGTTTACTTTATAGTTACTAATTAAATAACTCGCTTCATTTACATGATCCATATGGTTATGAGTTAGTATTAAGCAATCTATAACATATATTCCTTCATGCAACAATAGTCTAGAAACACTTTTAAATGCGTCTATAACGATTGTAGTATCTTTACTAATATAAACCGAGCTATCTCCTTGTCCTACATCTAAAAAATATAGTTTACTATAATAAAAATATTTCTTAAATATCGGCAATATTGTTATTAGAACTATTAATATTAAATTAGTTTTTTTATACTTTCTAAAACTATATAATAATATTAACAATATATAATACATAATCTTTAAATAGATATTTAATTTTGGAATTAAAAAATTAAAATTGTTTTTCCCAATGTTAATAATAATGTTATTTAATATTTCTATTAAATTATTAGCAATATTCAAATTGAATAAATAAATTATTATTTCTAAAGGAAAAATTATTTTTACAAATATAAATATAAATATGGGGTTTAAAATTATTGATATTATATTTAGTTGATTATTAAATGGCAATAATACTAAGTTAACTAAAAATGATAATTTTATATTTGTGTAAAAATAACTTTCTGAATAAAGTTTTCCTTTAAAAATAAAAATAAATGAAACTAAAATATATGATATTAAATAACTTTGACTAAAAAGTAAATATGGAAATATAAATATATTAATTAAATAACTTAAATTCATCAAACTATAATTAGTAATATTTTGATAAAAGTATTTTTTAATATATTTAAGAAAAATATAAATTGATAATCTTATTACTGAATAATAAAATCCACTTAAGGTAATTATAAAGAAAATTAAAATTATTATTATAATGTCTTGATAAACATTTTTTATATCTAAATGAAACATTATTTTTTTTATAATATTAATTAAATAATAGATGTGTATACCACTTAATGACAATAAATAAAATAAGTTTAAATTATTTACAGATTCATTTACGTTGTTAGGTTGAGTTTTCAAATAGTAATTTAAGTTTGAATTAATTATTTTATTATTTAAAAAATAAAAATAATTCGTATCATTTAATAGTTCAATATTTTTAATTTCTAATTTAGCATATATACCTTTTTCCAAATAATATTTAGTTTCTTTAAAAGCATTTGGACTTGATAAATCTTTAAAAGGTATTATTTTCGCATTTAAATATATGTATGATCCAACGTTAAAATTATTACTTGCATTAAAAATATATTTTTTATTTTTATGCTTTATCGTATAAGTATATTTGTTAAAATATTCATATTTATCAGTAATTAATACTTTACTTTTAATTTCATCTTCTAATTGATAATTTTTTGCTTTAATAAATAAAACTGCTATTAATAAAAATAATACAATACATAAATAATAATTTAACTCTCTTTTGAATATAAAATAGTATAAAAATAACATTGGTAAAAAGATAATATTGTTTAATGTTAATATAAATAAAAATATTAAAAGCAAAGTGTAATATAAGAAATTACACTTTAAAATTATCTTTAATATTTTCATATGTAACAGGACCTATATTTTTAACATTTAACAACTCTTCGACGCTATTAAATCTGCCATTTTGTGTGCGGTATATAATTATGTTAGCTGCTCTGTTTTCAGTAATATTATCAATAAGTTTTAATTCCTCAAAAGATATTTCATTTAAATTATAAATTATTTTAAACTCATCATTATTTGAGGTTTTATTATTAATTATAATAGTTTGTTTATCGTAAAATGTTTCATTCAAATTTAAATTAATCTCATCAGCATCTTCCAATAATCCACCTGCATAATTTATAACTTCATTTAATGTAATAGGTTTGTAAAACGTGTATATACCTGGATATGTGACTTCACCCTTTATTTCAACATTAATTGGCTTAGGATGAATTAAAGGTTCATTTGATACTTCATCCTTTTTTGGAAGTAAATATAAATTTATTGCTAGTATGCATATTAAAATTGCAATAATATGACTTTTCATTATATCAACTCACTTTCATTTAATATTAGTGAGTTTTGTTGGTTTTTACTCTTTATAAAAAAATAAGAAACAACTAAGTTTCTTATTGTTTAAATGTTATTTCTTTATAACCTAATAAATTTTGATCAAAATTATAATACATTCTATATTCTTCACTAAATAAGTGAATTAATATATCTCCTAAGTCAATAAGAGTCCATCCTGTATTTTTACCTTCTACTCTTAAAGTATCTAAGAGATTTTCATCTTTTAAATGGCTTATAACACCATTGCTTTGCCTTTGGTTTACTGTCGCAATAAAGACATAATCAAAAAATGGTGATTTATTTTCATAATCGAATGTCTTTATGTTTTTAGCATTTAGTTTGTTTAAAATTGTATTTATTTGTTTAAGTTTTTTCATAATACTCCTTTTTTAAATAGTTTAATGTTTCTTTTAATTCTTTAGAAACTTCATACCCTTTAGATATATTATACCTAATATTATCTTCTAAGAAAAGAATTATAGTTAAGTCTAAGTCTTTATAAACTAATTTCCTAAGTTTTTCTACTAATGGGTAATTACGATTTTTTTCAATTTTATCACTTATTAAAATAACTTTAGTAAATAAGTTCATATTTACATGACCATGAACATGATATCGAATTGCCGTTTTTATATTTTCGTTATCAATATTAAATTTTTCTTTTAATATATTACTTGCTGATATTGCATGTAATATATATGGCGTGTTTTTATATTTTTTATAGTCACTAGGACTTATATTTTCCTTGTGAAATAACATACTTTCATACTTGGTGTAATCGTGTAATAGTGCTGCTATTTTAATTTCATTTATATTTAAATTGTAATTTACAGCTAATTTAGATGCTATTTCAACTACTCCTAACGTATGAATATATCTATCTGGTTCATTAACAAATTTTTCAGATACTTTTATTTTTAATTCATCATATGTCATCTTAATAAAGACTCCATCAAAGTAATATGCATGTTTTTAGGGTATTTAATAGTTATATTTGCTTTATCATTTATTAATATAAAACCGATATCCGCTAACTGGATATGACTTTTAGTATATTTCAAATTAAATGTCTTTGATACATAGTTAAAAGATTCATTTAAATAATTTCTTTTATTTAAAATGTTATATCTATCAACTTTTAAAGCATTTGAAATATACATAATTAATGTTGCATCTTTTTCACTATTAAGTGAAATTTCTATTAGATTGTTTAAAATTAGTTTTTGATTTTTGTTAAACGTATAAACTTTTGGTTTAATTATACTATTAGGAATTAAATTTTTATATTGATCATAATTTAAATAATCAGAAATATATCCTTTATTATAAGTTCCAGGCATATCTGATATAATTTTATTATTAATTTCTTCTGATATTATATCTTGTGTTAAACCTGGTTTATTAATTGTAAGTACTGATTCATTGTTTGTAAGACCTTTAAAAATTGTAGATTTACCGCTATTTTGAAATCCAAATAAATATATATGTTTATTATTAAAAGTATTAATAAACAATTTTAAATTATTTATATCATTTTCATTAATTGCTGACATAAAAACGATATCAGAAAAAGAAACTTTGTTTTCGATAGCTTTTTTACGAATCTTATTATAAAAGTAATCTAAATTTGTTTCTTTAGGTAACAAGTCAATTTGGTTAATAATATAAACAAATTTAGCTTTAGGTTGTATTCTTTCAACAGGCAAGGTAAAAAGCAAGTCTAATTGCAAAATTGAATGTGTTATTAAGATTAATGAATTTTCTTTTACTTCTGGATATTGGTCAAGTTTATGATGTGATTTAACGACACCATAATTCATTAATTTAAAACATTCCATACAATATTGATGATTAAGGTCTAAAACATAACCTGGTTCATTTTTATTTTTATTTTTATTTTGTTTTATGATTCCACAACCAACGCATTTATTTGCTTTCAGCATATTCTTTTAACACCTTTTCGTAAGTTTCTGGCATTTTCCTTTTAACTTTTCTTATAAAAATGTTCTCGATTTTTCGATTGATTCTTGTGAAAATATGATCTGTCCTTTGCTTAACTGGTTTTACTAAAATTGCTTTTTTAAACTTCATTCTTCTAGCACCTAAAATGTCTGTCATCATTTGATCACCAATTACACAGACTTCATCTTTGTTAACATTTACCTTTTTTAAAGCTTGTTTAAATCCGAATTTAAGTGGCTTTCGAGCAAACTTAACAAAAGGAATGTTATTCAAATTTTGACATGCATAACTTACTCTTTTAAGTCTTGAGTTTGATATAACTAATACTTTAAAATCTTCATTTAATTTATGTAATAAATCTTCCATTTCTTTTGGAATAATATTTATATCGTATGGAATTATAGTATTATCTAAGTCAAAAAACAAGGCTTTAATTCCTTGTTCTTTTAATTTTTTATAATCAATTTCGTGAATTGAATTTACGTATTGTGTTGGAATAATTTTTTTATAAATCCTCATTATTTACTTCCAATACTTCAATTTTAAAACTTTTATCAGTTCTTGTTTTGTAACTAGTTATATCGCCTTTTTCTAATCCTATTAATGATCTTCCAATAGGTGAATCAACAGATATTTTATTTTCCATTGGATTAGCCTCTAAAGTTCCTACTAAAGCAAATTTTTTAATTAAGTTATTATCGAGGTATTTAACTGTTACATACTTACCAATTTCAATTTCTTCACGATCGTTTTTTCTAATTATTTTAGCAAATTTTAAAATGTTTTTAATTTCGTTTATTCTAGCCTCAATCTTTGATTGTTCCGTTCTTGCTGCATCGTAATCAGCATTTTCGGATAAATCCCCTTGCTCTCTTGCTTCTTTTAACATTTTTAAGTTAGCAGGTTTTTTATTTTCTTCTAAATCTAAAAGTTCTGCTTTTAATTTATCAACACCATCTTGTGTTAATTCATAAATTCTTTTTGTTGACATATATAAGTTTTCTATCTATGCTTTAATATTATACACTATTATAACCAAATTGATAAATTTTTAATTGATTTGTCATAATATTTATAATTTGGCATTAATTTTTTTAATACTTTATAAAAGTTTTTACTGTGATTAAATTCTTTAGTATGTGCATACTCATGCATTATAACATAATATAAATAATTTATATTAGCTTTTGCTAAAATTAGATTTAAAGTGATTTCTTTTTTCGCTTTATGGTATGAGCCAAATTTTGATTTAAAATATGATATTCTATAGGGAAGTGGTTTTATATTATTTTGTTTTAATATAGTTAAAATATTTTTATTAATTTTGTTTATCATCTTAATTAAATGGTTTTTATATATTTGTTTTTTAATTTCTGTAATGCTTTTTAAGTTTGTATACACATAAATACTTTCTCCTATAATACTATATTTAAATTCATTTGAAGCAATAATTATTATATTATAACTATTTTCTTCTAGTATTACTTCTTTTTTATTCGGTATACTATTTAGATGATTAATATATTTTTCATAAAACTTATTAAAATTATTAGTTAAATAATTTGTTATAATGTTTTCATTTAATTTTTTAGGCATACTAATTTCAAGATAATCATCTTTATATCTAAAATAAGTGTTTTTATTATTTTTTTTTACTAACTTATACTTAATTGTCTTATTTCCCACTATTAATTCTTTTATCATTTAATCACTCTTAAATAAATGGCACAAATAAAATGTGCCATTTATTATTAATTATAGTCTTCTTCCTCATCTTCTTCTAATTCGTCGAAGTAGTTATCTAAAAGCTCGTTAAGCATTTCCCATTCTTCATCTGTTTCAATATCTTGTAATTCACCTTCGCCATTTTCTTTTTCAATATAGATAGCGGCTGATATTTCTTTTGATTCTAAAAATTCGAAAATTACATAATTTTTAGAGTCTGATTGATGAGTAAATAATATTTCAGCTAACTCTTCAGTACCATCTTCATTTATTAAAGTAATTTGATTTTCTTTCATTTTAATTTATTCTCCTTATAATCTAAATAATTTTGTAAAATTATTGTTGCTGCTACTTGATCTTTTTTTTCTTTTTGTTTTTTTCTACTTACACTTTGTGTTACTAAAGATTTAATTGCACTTTGTGTAGATGTTCGTTCATCCCATAAAACTACTTCAACATTTCTTTCACTTTGAATTTCATTAGCAAAATTAACGCTAATTTCGCCTCTAATTCCTAAATCATTATTCATATGTCTTGGTAGTCCTATTATTATAACATTTATTTTTAATTCATCAATTAAATTTATAATAATATTTAAGGCTTCTTTATAATTATCCTCTTCAAAATATAAGGTTTTATAACTATTGGCAATTATACCAGATTCACTTATTGATAGTCCTAAAGATTTACTGCCTAAATCTATTCCTAAATATTTCTTCATAATTCTTCCTTTATAATTTTTAACGAATTATTTAAGTTGGATAAATCTTTCGACCCTCCTTGAGCAAAATTATCTCTACCGCCACCTCTACCATTAGTATGAGCCATTAAAGTTTTTACCAACTTTCCTGCGTGTGTATTTCCATCTGTTTTAACTAAAACTTGAAACTCGTTATCAAATTTATTTATTAAAACTAAAACTTCTAAGTTCATTTTATCATATAAAATATCAATTAATTGTTTTATTATTTCTTTATCAATGTTTTCAACTTCAATTATTTCTTTTTTATCATAAGATTTTGGTATGTAATCATTCGCGTTTTTTAAAACTTCTTGAGCTTTTTTTGTTTCTTTCTCTTTTATTTTATCATGTAAATATTTTTTAGCATCAATTAATTTGTTTTGATTGTTGATGATATCATTATATGATTTATTTTCAAAATCAAAAACAAATTGTTTATTTTCACGAAGATCTATAAGTTTTTCATTAATATCATTTAACTCTTTAAATAAATGATTATATGTATTATTTATCACTTCATTAATTTTATTATTAGTTGATGCTATAATTCTATAAATTCCTGATCCTATAGATTCGATTTGAATAATTTGAAACTCTTCAATTTCTCCAGTTTCTTTTACATGGCATCCACCGCATAGTTCGATACTATAACTCATATTAACTACACGAACTAAATCATCATATTTTTCATTAAAGAGAGCCATTGCTCCAATGTTTTTAGCCTCATCTAAACTCATCTCATTGATATTAACTTTTAAATTTTCTCTTATCTTATCTTTGACAATTTTTTCAACATTTAATATTTCTTTA
>Ga0079225_10001177_pt1 | contig 14557 bp, 19 predicted proteins | sample Poulit2012_FD_76344 | JGI IMG/M metagenome (GOLD analysis project Ga0079225, IMG submission 76344) | Agricultural soil microbial communities from Georgia to study Nitrogen management - Poultry litter 2012 | ecosystem: Environmental > Terrestrial > Soil > Agricultural land | place: USA: Georgia...
AAATAGAACAATATAACAACCTATCATGTGGTGAAGTAGCTAGTCTATGGATGAGTTTTCAATATGAGTCTATTCATAAATGTGGAATCACCTTTTTTCTACAACATGTGGAAGACAAAGTTATTCAAGAATTATTAATGGATGGATTAACTTTATCCCAAAAACGATTGGATAGAATAACGGAGATTTTTACAAAATATGATCAATTAGTTCCTCAAGGATTTAGAGAAGGGGATGTGAATCTTCATGCACCAAGATTATTTTCTGATGAATTATATTTGTACTACCTTTTACAAACATTACAATTGGAATCGACAGACTATGATTTAGCTAGAAGAGAGACGATTAATGAAGACGCACTGGAATTTTTCCATCATGCAATTAAAGATACATTGAAGCTTTCAGAGAAAGTGAAGGGAGTAACAAAAGAAAAGGGAGTCTTTGTTCCGTTACCAACCATACCAAAACAAAAACAGATTGAATTTGTAAAAAAAGATCGTTTTTTAGCTGGTTGGTTTGCGGATAAACGTTCATTACTCGCTGCTGAAATCGCTGAGCTGATTCATCATGCGAAAAGAAATGCATTAGGACAGGCAGTGATTACAGCATTTAGCCAAGTTGCAAAATCAAAAGAAGTACGACGTTTCTTTGAAAGAGGTCGTGATATTGCTGGAAAACATATAGATATTTTAACATCCGCTTTGCATAAGGATTATCTTCCTAATCCTTCGTTATTATTAACTTCACATGTGACTGAATCAACAGAAGCACCTTTTTCCGATAAATTAATGGTTGTGTTCATCACCCAGTTAATCGGAGTAAGTATCGGTGGATATGGATTATCGATGTCGATGAGTCCAAGACGAGATTTAGGTGCGATGTATACACGATTGATTGCGGAGGTTGTTACATATTCTGATGATGGAGCGGAACTTTTGATCAAAAATGGCTGGATGGAACAACCCCCAATGGCTCCTGATCGCAAAGATTTGGCGAAATAGGTTAATGATATGAGTCTTTTAAGGGAAAAGAACCGAAAAACAGAAGTGCTGTTTTGGAGTATTGCTCTCCCAGGATTTGGTCAATTATTAAACCGCTCATATATGAAAGCATTTATTTTAATTGCCTTGGAGTTTGTAATCAATGTCAAAGGCAAGCTCAATGTCGTCATCGTACATAGCTTTCTAGGGGAAATACAAGCGGCGATAGATACAGCCGATTATTTATGGGTGATGTTTTATCCGTGTGTCTACTTGTTTGCCATTTGGGATGCGTATCGAGATGCGGGTGGTGGAGAAAATGTATTTATGTATATGCCATTTGTTATTTCTGCTTACTTTGGAACGCTCGGGGTCATTTATTCAGCACGAATAAAATTATTCGGCTATTTGCTCGGACCAATATTTTTACCGATTATTACAATGATTTTAGGTTTTACTATCGGACTATTAATGAGACGAATAATGGTAATTTATTATAATAAGCTCCGTAATGAGAAATAAACATGTATCTTTAATTGCACAATAAAAAAGCCTAACGACTGATTACTTTAGGATTTTTCTTCCTTATTTTAGATAAGGTTCTAGCAGATGAATTGCTTGTTCTAATCGTTGTGCATTCACTTGATACAATTGTTTCGATTGTTCATTTTTCGTTTCCAACGCATAAAGTTCTAAGTCTGCTTGTGTCTTTTTTAATGTCGCTAATAAAAGTGGCTTTTCAGTGGGACTAGGTACAGATAGTTGGTCATCATATAAATCCAATGTCAGTTGTCCATCCTGATCTGCTTGGGCTAAAAAAACATTTTCAATGGTTACATTTTGTTTAGCCAATTCCGTTTCAAGCCATTTTGGATTTAAATTGAGATTTGCCAATGGTTCAAGTAGCATTTTACCATCCATAATAACAGTTTGCGGTTCTTTTTTTGGTGCTTGTTTTAATTGAATATCTTTGGCTGAAAGAGGACGACTATCCGACTTCGGTAATACACTAAATTTCCCTGTCGGCTCAAGCAAGGCAAATTCAACGTCAGCAACGTGAAATATATCTTTTTCCCGCAACTGCATTAATAAATCGTCTGTAGATAAAGACTCCTTTTTTAAATTATCTTCCATAATTTTTCCATTCTGTATCATGACCGTACTTTTACCATGAACAAAATCTCTGACAATTTTACTTTTTAGCGCTATGTAGTTAATGATAAAAGGAATGATAAACCAAATGAAAATGGCGATGATTCCGTGGATAATAGGTACGTCTTTTTGAACCGTTACGATTGCTCCGATTCCGCCTAAAACAAAGCCGTTAATATAATCAAAAAGATTTAATTGTGAAATATGTTTTTTTCCAAGCCATTTTATTAACAAAAATAAAGTGACGATAAGAAAGAGAGAGCGAAGTAAAATGTTTAGCCAATCTGAGATGTCTGGCATTATTTTCACCCCTTACTTATATTGTGGTTCTTCCCTTGCTAAAAATTGAACTTGTTTTTTCAGATCTGTTTTTACTTCTCGAAGAATTTGTTGAGCTTCAAGAAATGCATTTTTCGATTCATCATCGTTTGTTTTTATTGCAAGTTGTTCCAAAGTCGCTTCTGCACTTTTAATTGTATAGTAAGTCCCTTTTATATTTGTTCCAACGGTCATGTATGATGTTCCTTTCCATTATCCTTTTGGCTTAAAAATGAATGCTCCAATAACACCGAATATAATCGCAGCTGATATTCCTGCACTTGTTACTTCAAATATCCCTGTTATAACACCAATTAAGCCATGTGTTTCCGCTTCAGCCATGGCCCCGTGTACTAACGAATTACCGAAGCTAGTAATCGGAACTGTTGCCCCGGCGCCGGCAAAGTTAACTAATGGTTGATATAAACCAACTCCATCCAAAACAGCCCCAATAATCACCAGGGTTGTTAATGTGTGTGCAGGCGTTAATTTAAAGACATCAAACATAATTTGTCCAATGACGCAGATAAGGCCTCCAACGATAAAAGCCCATAAAAAGATCATGAAACGACACTCCTTGCTTCAATAGAAACAGCATGTGCGATACATGGCATGGTGCTTTTCTGCTGTATCGTCATTGGGGAGTGGAGTGCACCAGTTGCAACAAATAAAATCCGGTTAATTGCACCAGTTTTCATTTTGTTTAGAAAATGACCATACGTTGCAATTGCTGAACAGGCAGTTCCACTCCCACCGGCTTGAACGGGTTGATCGTCAGAATAAACGGTCAAACCACAATCAACATAGGTTTTAGCATCTAGATTAATTCCTTGTTCTTGTAGCAAGTCATAAGAGGCTTCGCGACCGATTTTTCCTAGATCCCCTGTTATAATTAAATCATAATAAGAAGCCTCGACATTTCGATCAGTTAGGTGGCGAACAATTGTATCAGCTGCAGCTGGAGCCATGGCACCACCCATGTTGAGCGGATCAGTTAATCCCATATCGATCACCTTTCCAATCGTAGCTGTTGTAACAACTGGTCCGTCACCAGAACTCGCTACTAGTGCACATCCAGCCCCGGTTACCGTCCATTGTGCAGTAGGTGGCTTTTGTCCTCCATATTCGGTTGGGTAGCGATATTGTCTCTCTGTAGCCGAGTTATGACTAGCCGTTCCACTTAAAATGTAATTTGACCCGCCACTATTAATAATAAAAGCAGCTAAAGCTAAGCTTTCGGCCGACGTTGCACACGCACTAAAGATTCCAAAATAAGGAACCCCAACTGTTTTTGCTGCAAAGGTAGTTGGTGTAATTTGATTGATTAAATCGCCACTAATAAGAAAATCGACTTGTTCTTTTTGGATTTGAGCCTTTTTAATGGCAATTTGGCTTGCTTCTTCCATCAAAGTTTGTTGCGCTTTTTCAAACGAATTTTGTTTTAACCACGTATCTTCATGTAATATATCAAAATCATTGGCAATTTTACCCTGTGCCTCAAAGGGACCTCCCACCACACCAGTCGAAAGAATCGTTGGTTGATTGTGAAACTTCCAACTACTATGTCCCATAAGCATTACAAATTACACCCTTTCTTACGGTCAGCTTTTATTTTCGTTTATCTGTTTTTTACATTCCCATCAATTTTGTAAATATCGTTTTTATTAACGCGATGATAAATGCGGAAAAGACGCCGTACACAATGACTGGACCAGCAAGTTTTAGCATATTGCTTCCGACTCCAAGAATAAATCCTTCTGACCGATGTTCAATTGCAGAAGAAATAACAGCATTCGCAAATCCCGTTACTGGAACAGCTGTACCTGCGCCCGCAAATTGACCGAGATGATCGTAAACGCCAAAACCGGTTAAGAACATTGTAATGATAATAAGTGTGGCAACAGTTGGATTACCAGCGGTTTGTTCGGTAAAATCAAAAAAATAGATATAAAACATAGTAATCAATTGACCAATAAAACAGATGAATCCTCCAATGATAAAAGCTTTTAGACAGTTTTTTAAAATAGGACGTTTCGTTTCTCTCTTTGATTGTAACGATTGATATTGTTGCGCCTCAGGAGGTAACTGTTTCTTTTTTTGATCTGCCATTTATCTTTCACTCTTTCTTTTTTTAAGTTTCTTCTTTCGTAAGACTTTTTATTTTTTTAATTCTGCTTTTTAATTGTTCATCCGAAATATCTTGTGCTTCCATTCTTTTTTCTAATTTTTCTAGTTCAATTAGAATTTTTCGATCAGTAGATAAGGTTACTTTTAAATCGGAAAAATTTTTATTAATTTTTTTTCGTACATCACTTTCAATTGAATCTAGGTTAAATCGATCGTGGTGTCTAACATCAATAGCAATGAGTAAATCTTTGTCGTGATTTACTGCTCGAACACCAGCAATTTCATCATAGTAACTTAACATTTCTTTTGCCTGATTGGAGGCATTTTGATCATGGATTCCATAAGACGATAATTTTACTAACTCAAGATTTCGATTACCTGTTGGTTCAAGTGTAGATTCATTTTGGTCCTTCATACAAGCAGAGAAGAGCAGGAAAGGTGTCATTATCAAAACAAACCAAATTCTACTGAGGAACATTCTCGCATCACCTCACTTTTCACATGACAATCCGAGTAATTTAACTTTGTCGATATTGTGGTTCTTCTTGTTCAATTTCAGTTAGTCTAGGTTCAACTGATTGTAACACTTGTTTTGTTTGCGTTGCGGCGTTATTATACATTTGTTTCGCTTGTTGATTTTCTGTTTCCAAAGCAAACTGTTCAAAACTTGCTTGAACACTTTTTAAACTTGCAATTGCTTGTCTTACTTGAGTGGCAACTGTCATGATTATTCCTCCCTTTTATTAAACATGTATTGTCATATATAGAGTGGGATAATTGAGATGATTTATGCATTTCAAAATCATCCTGTTTTTACCAATGACTAATACATAAAAAATCATTTAACGTTGACTTTTTGGGTTAAATCAAATATTTTAGAAATACATCATTACGATTGAATGAGGAGAAAAAAATTGAAAACATTTAAATTAAAAGGATTGAAGGTTGTAGGAAATGAAGATGATCAAGTAAAATCCAAGAATATCCCGCTACATGATGGCCTTGTTATAAATCGTGAAGACAAATTTGGTTGGTTAATTGAGGCATATATAGACCATGTATTTTTAGATTATTTTGAAGCACTTCAAGATGTAGATGAGATTATGATCCAAGTGAAAATAACACGTAAAGAAAACGATCCCGCTTTTTTCATAACAAAAGTCATTGATATTAACGAAATTAATGAAGAACGAATCAATGTATTGTTCCAAGGAGAAGTTGTTGACCACCGAAAAAGTCGAATTGAAGAAATGTTAGAAATGATTATTGAAGAGGGGTATCAGGGAGAATCATTATTAAAGAAGTTTAAAGAATTAATTTGACAAGTATAAATTAATTATTTATAACAATTGATAAACTCGCTTTTTTGCGTTAGTTATCGCGATTTTCTATGCAATACAAGAATACAGAAAATTTGCTATGAAGATTGAGGGGTAATACGTTTATGTTTGATAAACATCCGTTCATTCGTTGGTTCCAGCAACTAACACCGGCAAAATTATTATTACTTTTTTATTTTTTGGCGATTATTATATCGACAATTGTATTATCGCTTCCGGTTGTTTATCAAGAAGGAGTTCAAGTATCTTTTATTGATATTTTATTTACTGCTGTAAGTGCCTTAAGTGTAACCGGCTTAACAACCATATCAATAGGGGATTCGCTTAGTACAACGGGAATAATTTTACTAGCGATTATTTTACAATTAGGTGCAGTTGGAGTCATGACAGTAAGCACATTTATTTGGCTTTTGCTTGGAAAAAAAATTGGACTTTCGGAACGACGACTTATTATGCAAGATCAAAATCAGACGGCATATGGTGGCATTGTTGAATTAATCAAACAAATTTTACTAGTAGTACTGTTGATAGAATTTATCGGGTTTATCGTTTTAGGTACGTATTTTATGCGCTATTTTCCAACTCCTTTAGAAGCGTATTATCACGGCTTTTTTAGTACAATTAGCGCGATATCAAATGGTGGATTTAGTCTAACGAATGATTCACTAATGCCATATAAAAATGATTATTTTGTTCAAATAATTATTATGCTTTTAATCATTTTTGGAGCAATTGGCTTTCCCGTATTAATTGAAGTGAAACAATATTTGTTAACGAAACGAAAAAAGAAAAAGCAATTTCGGTTTTCTTTATTTACTAAGTTGACTACAGCTACTTTTTTTATATTAATATTTCTCGGTTCAATATTAATTTATTTGCTTGATAATGATGGGTTTTTTAAAGGGAAAAATTGGAACGAGAGTCTTTTTTATGCACTTTTTCAATCCGTGACAACGAGAAGTGCTGGTCTGTCCACGATGGATGTTAGTTTATTAACAGAATCAAATCATCTTTTTATGTCTTTTTTAATGTTCATTGGAGCATCTCCAAGCAGTGCTGGTGGAGGTATTCGTACAACAACCTTCGCACTCGTGCTTATTTTCATCATTACTTATGCACGTGGAGGAAAAAAAATTAAAGTATTCAATCGTGAAATTTATGATCAAGATTTAATGAAAGCAGTAACGATTACTATTTTAGCAATTGGACTAGTCTTTTCATCTTTGTTAATTATTTCATTTGTCGAGTCCTTTACAATAACGGAAATTTTATTTGAGGTTACTTCCGCATTTGGAACAGTCGGACTTTCTCTCGGTATTACGAGTGAATTATCAGCACTTAGCAAAGTTTTATTAATGATGTTAATGTTTATTGGACGAATTGGACTTGTCACTTTTTTATTTTCTTTTCGAAAACAAAATCAACAAGATTATATTCGCTACCCAAAAGAACGAATCATCATTGGTTAACTGGTATTTAGAACTTGTTTTTTAAAAAGTTGCATTATGATTGTATAAAAGGGTATTTTAAAAGTAAGTCATTTCTACCACTGTAGTATTTCTGCATTTTATTTAAGCATATAAATCCTTTCATAATTATGAAAAACTTGATATGATAGAGAGCAGATATACATAAAAGTGAATTGAAAGAGGAAGAGGTGCTTTTTTATGTTGGTTACAGTTTTTGGTATTGTTTGTTTAGTGATAGCTTTATTAAATGTTGGATATTGCCTTTTCGATCATGAATAATTAATAGAAAAAAAGGTCAAACATTTCAAACTGTTCGACCTTTTTTGCCTATCTCTGTTTAATAAACATTCGATTATTACCTTAACGAGTGACCTCCCACTCACTGAATGGATAAATGATAAATTCTGACCTTCCAATGATTTCAGAACGTTTAATTAGTCCTAACCCATTTCTGCTATCTTTACTGATGGCTCGGTTATCACCCATTACAAAGTAACTATCGTCTGGTAGTTGAATTGGACCAAAATTACCAGTTAACAATGCATTATATTTATCTACAAAAGTATCTTTTTGTTCAACTCCATTGATATATAATTTATGATCAATTACTTCGATTGTCTCATTCGGCAAACCAATTACCCGTTTAACATAATTTTTTTGAGGATGTTGAATGATAACAATATCACCACGTTCGGGATCAGATAATAAATAGACTATTTTATTCAACACAATTCTTTCTCCATCTTCAAGGGCTGGGTACATACTATCACCTTCGACTATGGATGTTGCAAATATAAATGTTCGTAAGATGAATGCAAGTATAATTGCGATTATAAATGCTTTTCCCCATTCTAACCATTCATTTTGTTTTTTAAATTCAGCCACTTAAAGACATCCTTTCTTTTTAAAACATCCTTTATAATACTAGCATAGTAAACTATATGTTTCGAGTAATTCGTTTTTTTAAGAAATAGGAATTTTTAACTAAATTAATTGCAATTATTTCTAGAACATTTATACTTTGAATAAGTGATTATTTTCTTATTATTTCTTATCGGAAGGGGAAAAGGGATTCATATGGATGATGAAAAGGCAACATTAAAAAAAATAGAAACCCTACGACATAAATTGGTTAAATTTGCACATTGTAAAGGGTTAACCAATGAAGAAACTGTTGAAATCAGTCAGCAACTTGATCATTGTTTAAATGATTATTCAAAAATAAAACGACACGAAAAATAATATGATTAACCATTTGTAAAGTTGATTTGTCATTAAATCAACTTTTTATAGTCTTTATAACTAAGTCAATAGCCCTGATTGGAAATATTATTATGTTTATTTTCACTCAGTTGAATTATGATAACGGCTACGATAATACTTCCCATTCCGATCATTTGTATGAAACTAAATGGTTCGAAAAAAATGAAAATCCCAATTAATGTAGCAACAACAGGTTCAACTGTTGCAAGAATTGATGCTTTAGAAGTTTCTGTTAATTCAAGCCCGAGTGTATAGATTATATAAGCTACTGCGGTTGGTAAAAATCCTAGTCCAAATGCGTATAAAATTACACTTGAATGAAAAAGTAAATGGTGTTTACTTTCATACGGAAAAAAAGGCAGAAGTGCAATAGCAGCAATCGTAAATGTATAGGTTGTAATTTGTAAACTAGAATATTTTTTCAATGCAAATTTACTAAATATACTATATAGAGCATAACCAAACCCCGACCCTAAACCAATTAGTACAGCGGTAACTGGAAGAGAATCTATTTGCAGGGGGTTTAATTCCACTACAAGCATAACACCGATCAATGTTAAAAAAAGTGCTGTTATTTTATAAACAGTTAATGATTCTTGAAACAGTATGAAAGAAAGAATAATGACAAATGCTGGTGCTGTATATAATAATGCAAAAGCAATTGGTATAGTTGCTAGATTAATCGTTTTAAACATACAATAATTGAAAAAAATAATACTAAAGATACCAGTACCGATAAAGTATTTAATATCTCCTACACTTTTCAACTTTAAGCTTTCAGGTGATTTTACTGCTTGATAACTTAGTAAGATAATTGCGGCGGTACATACCCGTAAAGTAACAACTTCCATGGGACTAAAACCAAGAGCATAAAGGTTTTTTACAAAAAAAGCGATTGTTCCCCATAATCCAGCTCCAATCAATATATATATATATGCTCGATTCATGTTTATTCTCCAATCCAGTTTATCCATGTATAATGTCTGTTATATAAGCGCACACTACTTGTAAAGTAAAGTAGGGGTTTATTATGGTGGAATTTTTGACAAATTATATAAATGTAACTCAGTTAGAAATTTTGGGCTTCACAAAAAAGCATCAAATATTTGTTATTTTCTTTTTCATTTGTTTAGGAGCATATTTAGTTATAAAACCTATCATAACTTTTTTGAGTAAAAAAGAGTATATATTTGTTTTATCTTATTTAATAATTAGTTTACTTATGATTATGCTAGTCTCTATTTTAACACAAAAACAACATGAATTTATATTGATTCAAGTTGTTTTTGACATGGTCGTACTATTCGGATTTGTTCTATCATTTTATTTGCTCTCTCAATTTATAAAACGAATGAGTAAAAATTAAAGGTTTCACCAAAACAAAATAAAAACATAAAGGCATATAGGATAAACATAACCTTTATGTTCTTAATTAAATAATAAACGTTTAAAACTTTTTTGTTGGTGGCCATTCAAACTGTCCGAGTGAGGAAGGTGTGTAATAAGGGGAAAACCGATTTCTTTTCGTTTGTTTTGGAGGTTGCCAACCGATATATTGATAGATTATTTTTTTTGCTTGTGACAAAGACATTTGGGTCTGTGGATTCCGATATTGTTGATCTAATGAACCTAGATGAGGTAGTTCTTTAAAATCTTCTTTCACAGGGGGGATATGAAAAAAATAGTCAGCAACTTTGACGAGCAATGTGGAATGTTGGTTACTTAATTTTGGATTGTTTGAAAAATGCAATCCAATTTTTTCTGCCTTTTTTTCTTTTAATAACTTGTCAATGGCTTGCTTTTTAATGGAATAAAGATGTTGTGGTTTTAGTGCAGCTTTCGCATGTCGATTTATAATAAAAATTGCTTGAGCAAGTTTTGATACATTTAGTTCTTTTTTCATATGTATTCCTCATTTCTGATTATTTTAAGAATGGATCTAGCAATAAAACGATGTAAAATAGAAGATTAATTGGATTAGATTGAGATACGTTGAATGTCCAAAATAAAATCTTCTTACCATTTAACTATATATTGAACAGGTAAAGAAAAAAGAATAAAAGAATTTTTGCTTATTTGAACTGAAAGCATATTTAACAGATGTTACTTCTTTCATATCTATGGTAAACTATAGTAGGAAGATCAATTCCTTATATAAATTGATCATCCCATTGAACTCCGATTTCATGAGCTGGACAGCACGTGTTACATCGTTTGAATGAAAGACTAAACAAAGAGGAGTTGCTTTAAAATGAGTATGACACAAGAAGATAAGCAATTAAGAGATTTGACCGTAAAAGACTTAATGATTCCATCTGAAAAAGTTGCACATGTACAATTAAATAACCCGTTGGAGCATGCTTTACTTGTTTTGGTCGGATCTGGGTATTTTGCTGTACCTGTTTTAGATGACTCGTTCAAATTGGCTGGATCAATTAGTAAAACAATCATTTTAGATCAAATTTTAGGAAATGAACGTTTTGAAGTGGAAAAATTATCCGAACTTAAAGTACATGATATTATGAATAAAGACGTAAACAGTATTCAAAAGGATGCAAGCTTTATCGAAGGCCTAAAATCCGTTATCGATGTTCCGTTTGTTTGCGTTGTAAATAAAGATGGTTATTTCGATGGTATTTTAACAAGACGAGCAATATTAAAAAATGTAAAACGGGATTATTATCGTCGTTAATAGTGAAATAGATTAGGAAAAGTTGGAGTAATGGATGAACAACGATTTAAAACGACCATTCATATTAGCATCTGTCATGTTAGGGATGTTTTTAGCAGCAATAGAAGCAACGATTGTTGCAACAGCAATGCCAAGTATCGTAGCAGACTTACGTAATTTTTCTCTTTACAGTTGGGTATTTTCGAGTTATTTATTATCCTCTAGTGCAACCGTTTTATTGTTTGGAAAGTTAGCAGATATTTATGGGAGACGACCAATCTATGTATTGGGAATATGTATTTTTTTAATTGGATCAACAACTGCAGGACTTAGTACTTCCATGGTTATTTTAATTGGTGCACGATTTATCCAAGGTGTAGGAGCAGGAGCTCTAATGCCGATTGCAACGACGATTGTTGGTGATATTTATACAAAAAGAGAGCGAGCAAAAGTACAAGGGTATTTATCGGCGGTCTGGGGAATTTCGGCCATCCTTGGCCCTTTAATCGGCGCTTTTTTTGTAGATTTTTTAAATTGGCGATTTGTTTTTTGGATGAATATCCCCCTTGGTTTATTATCGATGATTGGAATTATTTTCTTTTTACATGAAAAAGTGAACAAAAATAAGCAGCCGATTGATTATATCGGTGCTGGATTAATTGTCAGTGGAATTAGCATCCTTATGTACATACTAGTTGAGGTAGGCGTATCCATTCCTTGGACCTCGATTCAATTATACATGTTGCTAGTCCTCAGCTTTGGAAGTCTTTATGTATTTGTTGTCTATGAAAAACGTGTAAAAGATCCGATTATGCCAACTTCGATATGGACATTTCGGATGATTAAGTTTGCTAATATCGCTTCCTTATTAACCTGAATGATTATGATTAGCGTATCTAGTTATTTACCTCCTTTTGTTCACGGAGTCATGGGGAAATCGGCAATTATAGCTGGTTTTACTTTAACAACCATGTCGATTGGCTGGCCAATTGCTTCAACGATTGCCGGAAGACTATTACTAAAAATAGGATTTCGCAACACTTCAATTGTTGGCGGAGTTTTTCTATTAGTTGGCACTGGCATGTTTATTTTATTACCAACAATCCAACATTATGTATGGGCAGGAGCCGGATCCTTTTTTGTCGGGGTAGGTATGGGAATGACTAGCACATCTTTTATTGTCGCTATTCAAACAACGGTTCATTGGGAAATCCGCGGAGTTGCAACAGCGATGAATATGTTTATGCGCTCAATCGGAAGTGCATTAGGAGTTGCTTTACTCGGAGGAGTTCTAAATAATCAAATTAATTATAAACTGAAAGAATCAGCTTTAGAATCATCCGTTTCTGTAGATACGATTGATAAGTTACTTGATCCCGAAGAGTTAGCAACCTTACCTATGAAAACGGTTCAAGTGTTACAAAATGGTTTATTGTCCGGTTTACAATATGTTTATGTTGGTATCGGAGTTATCGCTATGATTAGTTTTGTATTAATATTGTCTATGCCGAAAAAAGAGGAACATGATTAACTCAAACAATTTAAAGTTGTATTTACAGAAGTAATGGAGGATACAAGCGATGAAGCGTGAATTTGCTGTAATTGGATTAGGAAGATTTGGCGGAAGCATTTGTGAAGTATTGAGTATGGAAGGGATGAAAGTACTAGCGATTGATCGAGATGAACAGAAAATTAATGAATTTAAAAATATTGCATCCCATGCGGTCATCGTCGATTCAACCGATGAACAAGCCTTAAAAGAATTAGGAATAAAAAATATTGACCATGTAATCGTTGCAATCGGAGATAATATTCAGGCAAGTATTTTAACGACCGTTATTTTGGCTGATTTAGGAGTAAAAAAAATTACTGTAAAAGCGCAAAATGATTACCATGAAAAAATTTTAAATAAAATTGGAGCTCACCAAGTCGTTCATCCAGAAAGAGATATGGGGAGACGATTAGCTCATAGTTTAATTTCTAGCAACATTTTAGATTACCTTGAACTATCGGAAGATCACAGTATGGTTGAAATTATAGCTGGGGAAAAAATGCTCGGTAAAACATTAATAGAATTAAATATTCGTGCGAAATATGGTTGTAACGTGGTTGCTATTAGACAGGGGAAAAAGTTGAATGTATCCCCTACAGCAGATGAAACAATTCAAGAAGACGATGTTTTAATCGTGATTGGTGCAGATCGGGATATTTCCCGATTGGAAAAACATCTGCTTATTGATTAGAAAAAAACCAGCAAAATTGCTGGTTTTTTTGTTGAAGAAGTTATATTTCCATAATGATTGGTAAAATCATCGGTCGACGCTTTGTCTTCTCATACAGAAGAGGTGCAATTGTATCGATGATTTCGTTTTTAATTTCAGACCATTTACTTGTACGACGACGCATTACTTTAGTTAAATGCTCCGCGACAACTTTTTGCGCCTCATTGATTAGATCTTCCGATTCGCGCATGTAAACGAATCCGCGCGAAATAATGTCTGGACCAGCCGCAATTTGAAATTCTTTCATATTGATACTTACGACAATAATGACTAATCCTTCCTCTGATAAGATTCTCCGGTCACGTAATACGATATTACCGATATCTCCAATTCCACTTCCATCAACATAGACAGATCCTGATGGTATTTTTCCCGCGACATTTGCCTTTTCTTTTGTTAAAGCAAGTACTTCTCCATTGTCTAAAATGAAGGTGTTTTTTTCTGGAACACCACAATCTACGGCAAGTTTTGTATGTTCATTTAACATCCGATATTCTCCATGAACGGGCATAAAGAACTTTGGATTCATCAGTCGTAACATTAATTTTTGTTCCTCTTGACTACCATGACCAGATGTGTGAATATCACTCAAAGGACCATGAATTACTTCTGCACCGGCACGCATTAATTGGTTAATAATCCGGCTTACACTTACATTATTTCCAGGGATTGGGGACGATGAAAATACAACAGTATCACCAGGTGTAATTTGTATTTGCCTATGGGTACCGTTAGCGATTCTAGAAAGAGCTGCCATTGGTTCGCCTTGACTACCTGTACAAAGCATTGTAATTTCATTCGCAGGATAACGATTGATTTGATTCGTCTCAATAAACGTATTTTTAGGTGCGGTAATATATCCTAGTTCCCGACCAATTTCAATAGCTGATTCCATACTGCGACCAAAAATGGCAACTTTTCGGTTATGTTTCACTGCTGCATCTACTACTTGTTG
>Ga0079225_10001180_pt1 | contig 14531 bp, 14 predicted proteins | sample Poulit2012_FD_76344 | JGI IMG/M metagenome (GOLD analysis project Ga0079225, IMG submission 76344) | Agricultural soil microbial communities from Georgia to study Nitrogen management - Poultry litter 2012 | ecosystem: Environmental > Terrestrial > Soil > Agricultural land | place: USA: Georgia...
GGGATTACTGTTGTTACTGCTTATTTGTCCAATAATGATGATATTTATGGTGAAAGGACATAATCATGGAGGGCATCATAGTCATGGTTGACATCACAACATTAATTACCTTGAAAGAACAAAAAGAATCTAAGAAGGAATATAAGAAAACATATTATTTTGATTAATGCTGTTGGATAAAGGGGAAATACTGCTTTTCTTAAATTATACCATGAATTTTATGTGACAGATTGAAATTTAACTGAGATCCAATGGTATAATACAATATGAAAACCTAAGTATTATATAGGAGCTGATATAATTGAATAAAAAAATTATGATGATTACAGGGATCGTTGTTGTTGCACTTATAGCATTGTTTGTATTTACTGACAGAAATGATACAGCAAATCAAAATATAGAGGAAGTACAAGATATTAAAAAGTTGGTAGATGATTATACATTAGGTAACGTACAAGCCGAGAACGCTTCGGTTACGTCCGAGGAACTAATAGTAACGGAAAGTGATGGCAACGAGTCAGTCTATGAAATGCCTGAAGATGAATTTTTTGTATCTATTGCACCATACGAAGAGCAAACACATCCTTGTGCGGATCATAGCTTAACCGGCTGCCAGGGTGAGATGGTAGAAGAAGACTTTGAAATCTATATTGAAGATGAGGAAGGCAATATCGTTGTGGATGAAACCATAACTTCTCAAGAGAACGGATTTATTGATCTATGGCTGCCACGTAACAAAAACTATAGTGTTACGTTTTCAAATGCAGGAAAAACTGCAGAATCTAAGTTTTCCACATTTGAAGGAGATAACACTTGTATTACTACGATTCAATTAACAGATGAAGTTAGTGCTTAAAAAAACGCGGCTACCTAAAGTGGGTACATCCATTTCGTAATAAGGTCAGGTGTTAAGTGTATCTTACAATTTAGCTACCCTTCCATATAAGAATTGAGTAAAGGTAGGCAAATGCTATATAATAACGTATAAAGGATAAATTAAAGGAGCAATTAGCATGGCGGAATCGAAGGAAGTTAAACAAACTGTAACGGGCGACAAGAAGACATTGGAACCGAGGACGGATCAAGAAAAGGAACGAGTGATTAATCGCTTAAAAAGGGTAGAGGGGCAAGTTCGAGGACTACAAAATATGATTGAAAATGATCGGTATTGCATGGATATTCTTATTCAACTGTCAGCAGTGCAGTCTGCGTTAAAAAAAGTTGGATTTTCTGTGATGGAACGTCATGCAAAAACATGTATGACACAATCCATTAAGAATGGATATGAAGAAGAAGTCATTGATGAATTATTAGAAGTTATTCAACAATATTCTAAGTAAGAATTTAACGGCATAGGGATTTCGCCCCATTTATTGGCTTATCGAGATAATTAGCTTTATTCTCTATAAGCTTTTTTATTTTCTTTGTTTTGTATGTTACATAAAAAAACGTATATACCATATAGGGGTGTATTATGAGAAAAGAGCATACACAAAGGAGATAAGCCAATTCTTATACCTAAAGAACAAACAGAAGAAAGAGCGCTTCTCTCAACGGAGGTATCTGGTTTGATGCGACAGACAACTTTGAAGCCAACTAATGATTCAATCACTAGAATAATAAATGTTTTTCTTGACATACCTTACCGGGGTATAATAAAGTGAAAGTGTAATAAAAAAGGAGGGATTATTCATGACTAATAAAACATTGAGCGTAAAAGGAATGTCTTGTGGGCATTGCGTCAGTTCAATTGAAGGTAGCGTCGGAGAATTAAACGGTGTGGAAACTGTAAAAGTTCATTTACAAGCAGGAACAGTCGATGTAACCTTTGATGGAGAAAAGATCGACTTGAAAGATATTACAGAAGCGATTGAGGAACATGGATACGACGTTGCTTAAGAAAAAATTCTAATGTTTCATAAATTTGCTATAAAATTAGGATAATCGTGCTTAGCCAGCACGGTTTCCTTTAAATCATTTATATACCCCCATAAGGTATGAGGGAGGAGAAATAATTATGGAAGCACAAAAAGAAGTAAGCTTGCAAATTCAGGGTATGACTTGTGCCGCTTGCGCCAATAAAATTGAAAAAGGATTAAATAAGCTGGACGGCGTGGTTGAGGCAAATGTCAACTTTGCAATCGAAAAAACAAAAGTGGTTTACAATCCTGAGAAAACAAAAATACAAGATTTTGAAGATAAAATCGAGAAATTAGGCTATCACGTGGCACATGATAAACAAACATTTGATATATCAGGTATGACTTGTGCCGCATGTGCGACTAAAATTGAAAAACGTCTTTCTAAAATGGATGGCGTTTCAAACGCGACAGTAAATTTCGCTTTAGAAAATGTCATGGTTGACTATGACGAAGGTCAAGTGACAATTGGCGATATGATTGAAGCGGTAAAGAAGCTGGGGTATACACTAAAAACACAAAAATCCAAGGAAGAAACGGCAAATAGTAAAGAGGAAGAAGTGCGCCATCAGACTGGAAAGTTTATTTTTTCTGCGATTCTAACGTTTCCATTATTATGGACGATGGTGACACACTTTGAATTTACGTCGTTTATTTATTCTCCGGATATGTTAATGAATCCATGGGTACAGTTAGCTTTAGCCACTCCGGTACAATTTATTGTCGGAGCACAATTCTATAGAGGTGCATATAAAGCATTGCGCAATAAGAGCGCAAATATGGATGTACTGATCGCACTTGGTACTTCTGCAGCCTTCTTTTACAGTATTTTTCTGGGAATTGAATGGCAAACAACAGGACAAATAGGGATGCCAGAGCTGTATTTTGAAGCAGCAGCGGTGATTATTACGTTGGTCATCCTTGGAAAACTCTTTGAAGTACGTGCCAAAGGGCGTACTGGCCAGGCGATTCAGAAATTGCTTGGCATGCAGGCGAAAACAGCACGTGTCTTACGCGATGGGAACGAGCAGGAAATAGCAATTGAAGAAGTAATTGTTGGTGACACGATTATGGTAAGACCGGGTGAAAAAATCCCTGTTGACGGGCAAATTATTAAAGGTGAATCTGCAGTAGATGAATCGATGATTACAGGTGAAAGTATCCCAGTTGATAAAAAAATCGGTGATGTTGCCATCGGATCAACAATTAATAAAAATGGTCTGTTAACCATCGAGGCAACCAAAGTTGGAAAAGATACAGCACTTTCGCAAATTGTCAAAGTTGTTGAAGAAGCGCAAGGCAGCAAAGCAGATATTCAGCGAGTGGCTGACCGTGTATCCGGTATATTTGTTCCCATTGTGGTAGGGATAGCGATTGTAACCTTTCTTGTGTGGTATTTCATTGTCGATCCTGGCGAATTGCGTTCCGCACTGGTCCCTTTGATTACCATACTGGTCATTGCCTGTCCATGTGCACTTGGGTTGGCAACACCAACATCTATCATGGCTGGTTCAGGACGATCTGCAGAATTAGGCGTTTTATTTAAGGGCCGAGAGCATTTAGAAAATACACGTTCTATAACAACCATTGTATTAGATAAAACTGGAACGGTAACAAAAGGTGAACCAGAATTAACAGACGTTCTTACAGAACAAGGGTTTTTAGAGGAAGAGGTACTTGCTTTAGTAGCATCCGCTGAAAATAGTTCAGAACATCCGCTTGCTGAAGCAATTGTAAAAGGTGCAAAAGCAATGGGAGTTCAGATAAAAGAAGCTGATTCCTTTGAGGCAATACCGGGATTTGGTATACGTGCTTCTATAGAAGGAAAAACAATTTTTGTCGGCACCAGAAAACTGATGCAACAACAAAATATTGATGTCTCTTCCGTGGAAAACAATATGGCAAAATTGGAATCGGAAGGAAAAACATCGATGTTAATTGGTGTAGACAAACAGTTAGCAGGTGTGATTGCTGTTGCTGATACAGTTAAAGAAACATCGAAAGCAGCGATTCACCGAATGCATAAACTTGGCTTGGAAGTGATTATGCTGACTGGGGATAACCAGCGAACAGCAGAAGCGATCGGGAAACAAGTCGGGATTGATCATGTTATCGCTGAAGTGGTTCCGGAACAAAAAGCTGATCAGATTAAGCTATTACAACAAATGGATAAGAATGTAGCGATGGTAGGGGATGGTGTAAATGATGCCCCTGCATTAGCAGTCGCAGATATTGGTATGGCAATTGGTACAGGAACTGATGTAGCGATTGAAGCAGCAGATATTACCTTAATGCGTGGAGACTTGCATAGTGTAGCTGATAGTGTGCAATTAAGTGCCAAGACCATGCGTAATATCAAGCAAAATCTGTTCTTTGCCTTTGTTTATAATACAGCATCCATTCCAATTGCCGCTGTTGGTTTACTTGCACCATGGGTTGCCGGAGCAGCGATGGCGTTCAGTTCTGTCTCTGTTGTGTCTAATGCTTTACGATTACAGCGCTTGCAGTTAAAAGGAGGACAATAACGCCATGTCAATAAAGAAATGGGTTTCTATAGGTATTCTCTATGTGGCAGTGGTTGTCGCAGGTTATAGTTTGGTTACAGGTGAAAATCCTTTAGCGAGCGGTCAAATGGATCATGATGACCATGCTGACGAAGTCATACAGGAAGAAGAAGCAGTGGATCATGATAAACACGATACCGAAGAATATCGGAAGGAGGACGAATCCATGGATCACGAGCATGGTCATGAGCACGAAGTCGAATCTGAAATAAAAACCAACATCACCTATGAAAACGAAGAATTTATCATTGCATTAGAAGACGATACGGGTGTAGCACCAGAACTAGCTGTAGAACATGAAAAAGAGATGCATGTTATTGTGATTTCCAATGATTTAGAGGAGTATTATCATCTACACCCTGAAAAGGAAGAAGAAGGAACATTTCGGGCAAGTCAAGCTTTAAATGAAGGAACGTATCAAGCCTTTGTTGATATTGTACCAAAGAATAAAGCGTACCATGCTGCACCTAATCCATTACAGATTGGTGAAGCTGCAACAGCAAAGGCAAGCCTGAGTGCTGAGGATGATTGGACAAAAGAAGTCGACGGCAAGACAGTCACCTTAGAAGAGGTGGAGACAATAGCCGGAGAGGAAGTACCATTAGTTTTTGATACGCATGGCGAACAGCCAGAGACTCATCTCGGCGCTTTAGGTCATGTAGTGATTGTCGATGAATCAGTGGAAGAATATATTCACGTTCACCCAGTTTCCGAGGATATAACGTCATTTAATGCCCATTTAACTGACCCAGGCATGTATAAAGTGTGGGCGGAGTTTAAATTTGATGACCAGATTCACATTTATTCATTTATCCTGGAAGTAAAAGAATCATAGAAAGGAGGCAGGCAGACTCAATGGCTAACTATCAGCTTGAAATCTACACAAGACCTACTTGCTCGGATTGCCAAGACTTGAAAAAATTCCTGAACAAGTATCAAATCCAGCACAAACAATATGATTTAGAGGAGCAGCCAACTAAAGAAGAAGAAATGAAAAAGCTGACAGGAACCCGGATTGTTCCCGGAATTGTCTTCTCGGACTCCTCTGTTTTAGGTTTGCGGAAAAAGACAAAAAGTATGACTGGTTTTGAGCAGAATAAAGAAGAAATCAAAAAGCTTTTGGAAGTTGGATAGTTTAAGTTAATTCTTGTAATTTCAGTATTGTAAAATGTGATGGTATTTTTGACATCTCATTTTACAAGGAGGTGATGAAGATGACAAAACCAACATGTTCTTGCTGCACACCAAAACAGTCTACTAAACCTGAAAATGCGAAAGTAGATCAACAAAATAAACCTTCAAAGAAGTAATACAAAAAAATCAAATATAGGAATCACTTAACTGCCAAAGAATCTCAAGGTTTCCCTCCCTCAAAATAAACAGGAAAGGAATCAGCTTAGATGGAGGGATCAGTTTTACTAACATCCAGTGGGGGAAAGTTCTTATCCTCCACTGAATTTTCATTTTATATACTTTAATTCATCTGAAGAGTAAAGATGTGAATTATGTAAAAACGGTTATTTTAGAAACTCTATGTGATGCCATACTTTCTTACGATGAATTTGCCGGAATTCAAACAATTGAAAACAAAGCACACGATCAGTGCTTTCAGCCTCTGGGAAGCGTAGCCCAATGATCGTAACATTGAATACATTTATTCCGCTACAGTTTGCCTGTTGTGCTCAGTGGAATTCCGTTGCGATCAAGGGTTGCGAACCTAGATTGTCCTCGATAATCAATCTGCCCATACATGTAAAGAATAAATGTGAGCCTACCCAGAAACATTCCTAACCGATTTGAATTTGTTTTTACATCTTAAGACTGAATATCATAGATTCATTTTGTTAAATATTAGAAATTAAGCATAGCTTAAACCGTAATGATTACTATTTACAAACCGTAATCATTACGATATAATAAACAGGATTAAAAATGAAGGAGGAGTAGTATGCTTTGAAACTTATAAAAATATTTTCGATGATTTTTATCGTGTTGTTTATTTTTTCAGGCTGTTCTACAGATAGTGAAATTTCAACGATTGATAGTTCAAGTGATGACTCAAGAATTAAGGTTTACACATCCATATATCCAATCCAGTTTGCGGTTGAACAAATAGGGGGAGACGGTATTTCAACTGACACTGTTTTTCCTCCGGGAGCTAACGAACACACATATGAGCCCACCTCTAAAGAAATAACGGAGATAGCTGAAAGTGATGCATTTATTTACTTAGGAGCTGGACTGGAAGGATTTGCAGAAACTTTATCAGATTCTATTAATAATCAAGATGTAAAATTACTAGAGATTGGTGAGTTTAAGGAGCTTTTTATAGAAAGTGACGAAGATCACGAGGAGGGTGAAGGAGAGCACGAACATGAAAAAAGTGACGTTGATCCACATATTTGGTTAGATCCATTGAGAATGATAAAAATAGCAGAAATAGTTAGGGATCATCTTGTTGCATTGAATCCGGATGAAGAAAATACGTATAATGCCAATTTTGCTGCATTGAAGTCTGATTTATTAGAGTTGGATCAAATGTTTATAGATATACTGGAAGAAAAAGATAATAAAAATATTCTTGTATCCCATGCTGCATTTGGATATTGGGAGGAGAGATATGGAATTAAACAGTTATCTGTTAATGGAATTTCATCAACCCAGGAGCCTTCTCAAAAAGAAATAGTTGAAATAGTTGAGCAGGCGGAAGAATATGGTATAGGTTATATAATTTATGAGCAAAACGTTTCCAATCGCGTTACAAAAATCATTGAAGAATATATTGGTGCAGAGTCGCTATCGATTCATAATCTTTCTGTTCTAACAGAAGAAGATATTACAAATAATGAGGATTATTTTTCTTTAATGAAAGATAACTTAGAGGTTTTGGATAAGGCTACTAATTAATGGTTAATGGAAAGCGTCAGATTGAAGTGTTTGAAATGGAGTATTTTAATAGACTGTATTAGGGGCAGGGGAGTATGCTCCTTAAATGGCTCATTCTCATATAAGGTGATAGGTACCGGGAAATGGTTTCCGTTTATTGACGCAAACGCCCACAAGGTGGCAAGGAAACGAGAACTGATTCTAATGCCAGATGGGCTTAGCTGTCTATATCATTGGATTTGAGAATGAGCGCCTTAAATTACAATTTCAGCATGGTTAATCCCTGCATAAAGCAGGGGTTAACCAGTAATTACTTTCGTTTCCTATTCTTATTCTTTCTCTTTTTTGCATTTGTTTTTTTCTTCGATGTCTTTCCTTTTCTGACTTTTTGATCTCTGCTATGTTTCACGATGTTATCATACCTGGTAGTAATGGTTTTGCGACGGTAGATAATAAGTATAACCGCAACAATAATTCCAATTATAGAAACTAATTGAGCTGTACGAAAATCAGCAAATACATATAAACTATCCATTCGCATTCCCTCAATAAAGAATCGGCCAATTGAATAGCCGATAGCATAGGTTAAGAATACTTTCCCGCGTAAAGGATTGTTCCTTCTTAGAATTAGAAGGGTTATTAAGATCAGAATATTCCATAATGACTCATATAAAAATGTTGGATGATAGGTAATGCCATCAATGGTCATCTGATTAATAATAAAATCGGGAAGTAATTCATATAAGAAAGATTCATTCAGAAGCGGACCGCCATATGCTTCCTGATTCATGAAGTTTCCCCAGCGTCCAATAGCCTGTCCTAATATTAAACTTGGTGCCACAATATCAGCCAGCTGCCAGAACGATATTTTTCGTACCCGGGAATATACGATGGCAGTTAAGACACCGCCAATGATAGCGCCATGAATTGCTATGCCGCCTTCCCAAATGGCAAATACCTTCCAAAACGGCTGATCTGCAAAATGGCTCCATTCAAAGAGAACATAGTAAATTCTAGCACTTAATATTGCAATAGGTATAGCATATAAAAGGAAATCCAGCAGAAGATCTTTTTTAATCCCCAGCCTGTCAGCTTCTTTCACAGCCAGCCATAAACCCAGGCCGGCACCTGTAACAATGATCACACCATACCAGTAGATGGTCAGGGGACCGATTTCCAAAAATACTCTATCTAATTGTGCAGTTAGAATCATACTTAACCACTACCTTATTCAGTAATATTTACTATTTTCCACTACCTGATCTATCTGGGTGGGATACTATAAAGTCGTTGGCAGCATGAATTCGCTAATCCATGTAAACCCCCCTTTATCATTTTACTGCCTCCGATTGGATGAAAAAGAATGGTATCCGGATCATTTGCAGTAGAGATTCATACAATTGATGATTCATCTTGCAATAAAGCATCTTGTGTGTGGAGTGGGAATAAAGTGCCAATAAATAGAATCAATTTCTTCCAATTTATTAGTTGATTGAAATTACACTAATTACCCTTCTTCAACACGAATTCTTACAGCCGAAACAGTACCGTTATAAGTCCAGGCAGTTATCGTATTTTCCTGTCGTTAATTCTACTCAAGATTCCTGTTTAAACTTGTTAAGCTTTTTACCATAAATATATTCTGCGTTAGCCTGTACTCCTTCCTGATAAGTGAGTCCCCCCTGGAGGTCCTTTTTCAGTAAATTGTTGGGAACATGCTGCTAAAATGCTAATATCAATAATGAAAATTATTGTAACAATCTTTTCATTGCTTAACCTATTTCCGCAGGATAAGTATACAATATAAATATGGAGAAATTATGCAAAAAAAAGATATTTATTATGTCAAACGCGAAAAACGAAGGGAGGAGAAATGTCTGTCTTGATGTTTTTTGGAAACCATAAATTTTCATATGCATGAACATGTACATATGCCTCATATAATGAAACATCAGGACAAGTTTCCAAAGGAGAATGATAAAAAATGACGTTTTCATTATATGTTACTTTATTCGGTGCTGCCATGTTAACGCTGATTATTATATGGAATACTAACTATTACCGAAACAAAATAACGGTTATGACTGGTATGATGATCTCAATGGTATTAGGAATGAGTATTGGGTTAACAATTGGAGTGATAGCTGGAGTTTTGTTGTCCGGAAATTTATTTTACTCAACTATACTGGCGATGATAATAGGAATTGCTGCGGGATTCTTAGCAGGTTTACCAATTAGTTTAATGGCAGTTTTAGATGGGATATTAGCCGGTATTATGGGCGGTATGATGGGTGCAATGTTAGGGGAGATGATTTCTCCTGAATTTCAGGATTCAATAATAAGATTGATGTTTTTGTTATTTGTTGGAATAATTATGATTTTGTTCCGTATGATGAAGCAGGAATTTAATAATGACAAAACATTCATAGGACATCCTTTTGTATTAGTGATCTTATATATACTTCTCATTATTAGTTACAACCAATTGGATCCATTAATTGATATTTCCCAACCAGACAGTAACAGTCATCAACATAATATGAATACAGATAATATCGTGATCCAAGCAAATGACTATTCTTTTTCTCCAAGTCAAGTCGAGGTAAAAGCTGGTGATTTGGTGACAATCACTTTAGATAATATTGGAAAAGCCGAACATGATATAGAAATAATAGGAATGGAAGCAGTTATTGAGGAACAGTCATCTTTGCACGACCATGCACAGAATAATAATCAAATACATGTACATAGTTATCCGGGAGAAAAACAGCATATATCATTTACTCCAATTAACCCAGGCACTTATCGTTATGTATGTACAATACCTGGACATATTGAGGCAGGAATGACAGGTGTTTTTGAGGTCGTATCATGAGAGGCTGAGACGTAAACTAAAAAGATCATATTTTTGCCTGATCCAATCGCGAATAAATAGGAAGTCCAGTTCATTTCAGCAGGAAAGTCAAAATCAACCAGCTTTTGATTAACAATTGTCTCGTGCACTTCTTGTTCCTGATTTTCTGTAAGGTGACGAGTTTACCAGGTATTAGTCCTGCCAAACCATTGGACTTCTAACCGTTTACGTAGTTGTATACTGTTTTCTCTTTGCCCCAAGAAGTTTACAATAACGTTTACCGGCTGCTCATTTAAATATTTTAAAATTGCTTGATATCGTTTAAATAAATAACCGAATTTTTTTGTTTCATTCATGGTCTTCTGTTTCAGCTTGAATTTCAGGATTCAGATTATCATTTTGAAGAGTATTTTTCACTTTGTCTTCCCCCTCCATAGGTTAGTAAAAAGTTAATGAAATTTTTTTTTCATTTATCTCGATGTGAGATGGTTTTTTAGGAGAAGTATTTATAAGTTGGTTCTACTACTCATTAGGGAACAACACCTCCTAGTACCGTCAGCTCGTGTTCTCTTTTCTAAGGGTAACTAATTGTTTGTCAATGCCGGTCAGCCAATGTTCTTAAGGGGGTAATTAATTACTCGCCTCTTTGCATTTCAAGCCGCTAACACCACTCCAAGAGGCACAATTATGCAAAATGTAAAAAAGGAACTGCCGATAGTTCCTTCCTTTCTATTAATTACTCGTCAAACCATCATAAATCATATCAATATTATATTGGAGAAATTTGAGATATGTGCCGCCTTCCTCGCCTGGTTTTCCGATTTCATCAGAGAAAACCTCACCGTATATTTCTATTCCTGTTTCACTGGAAACAGTCTCCATCGGACGGGGGTCCACGTTTGTTTCCAAAAACAAAACAGGTGGTTGCCTTTCTTCAATAAATTCAATTATTGACGTTATTTGTTCTGGTGAGCCATTTTCTTCCGTATCAATAGCCCAAATATAGCCTTCTGTTAAACCATAACGTTTGGCTATGTATTGGTAAGCTCTTTCGCTCGTTATTAAAATTCGATCCCCTTCGGGAATATCGTTAATCCGTTCATGATATTGTTCATCCATATTCTTTAATGCAGTCAAATATTGGTCAGCATTTTCTTCGTAATACTCTTTATTATTCGGATCGACTTCAATCAATGCGTCCAATGTATTTTCGGCCATTTGAATTCCAACGGTCGGATCTAAAAAAGCGTGTGGGTTGATTTCTTCATCTTTTCCATCTTCGTTGGTCAAATATAATGGTTCAACACCTTCCGTAAGTTCAAAAGCTACATCCCAATCTTGCTCGACAGAGTACATCATATTCGCAAACCACCCGTGATCTCCTCCTTCTAAATTGAACCCATTATAAAATAATACGTCTGCATCTGTGGCAGCTTTGATACCATCAGGAAGTGGATCATATTCATGTGGATCCGTTCCAATCGGTACAAGGTTCCGTAACTCTACCTTGTCTCCGCCGATTTCTCTGACCATGTCTTCAATTAATGTAAAGGACGTCACAACTTGAATTTCACCATTTGAATTGCCTGTATCCTTATTCTGATTAGTTTCCTCATTGGCCGCCTCATTATTGTTTCCACCACATGCCGCCAGGAAGATGACTGTCAGAAATGCTACAGTCATCAACTTAATTACTTTTCTCATGAAAAAAACTTCCTCTCTCTTTTTAAAATTATTATATTTTAAATGTGTCAATGCGTATAACATTCATGGAATTGAGAATAATTCTCAGTTAAAGGTGTAAATAAAGAATCTTCCTTTACACTTATATTAAATGTTCAGCTTATCCTGATCAGTCTTCAGCAACTCTTGTTTTCATTGAACGAATAGCACGCAATAATACTCCCTGTTTTGGTGAAAATATAAAAGCAAGGATAAAAAAAGTTGTTGCCGCAAGAACGATTACTGCACCTGATGAAAGGTTATGTTGAAAACTAATGTATAACCCAATGACAGATGATAATGCGCCCAGGAAGGAAGCTAAAGTAATCATCATCCAAAATCGATTCGTAAGTAAATATGCTGTTGCTGCTGGAGTGATTAGCATCGCTACAACAAGAACGACTCCAACCGTTTGTAAGGAAGCGACGGTTGCCATTGTTAAAAGAAGCATGATTCCATAATGAATCATTCTCGTTGGTAATCCATATGCAGCTGCCATCGTTTCATCAAACGTGCTAACTAATAGTTCTTTAAAGAAGAGTATTACAACCAATATAATTATCCCGCCCGTAATCAGGGTCATTACCATGTCGGACGTCCGGACGGATAATACATTTCCAAATAAAATCTGTGTCAAATCGGTTGCTGTCTGGGCTTTGGCAATCAAGATGATTCCTCCAGCAAAAAAAGCGGTAAAAACGATTCCAATCGAGGCATCATTTTTAATCCGACTATTTTGACTCACAACACCAATACCAACCGCAGACAACACCCCGAAAACAACTGCTCCATAAAAATAATTAATTCCGATCATATAAGAAATGGCAACCCCCGGCAGGACAGCGTGGGATATTGCGTCCCCCATTAGCGCCATGCCGCGCAGGATGATGAAGGAGCCGATGATTCCACAAATAATTCCGACTGCAATAGAGGTCACTAACGCTTTTTGTAGAAAGTTATAATGCATAATGTCAGCTATAAATTCCATTACACTCTGACCTCCATTTTATTAAGCGAGAAAAAATCCATGTTGTACGCCTTCGTCATGAGTTCCGGTTTAATTACTTTTTGAACTGGTCCTGATTTGATTAATTCTTTGTTTATTAAAATAAGTTCATTGAAATAAGCTTCAACTTTTGATAAATCATGGTGAACGACAAAGATTGTTTTTCCTTGGTCTCGTAACACCTTTAATGTTTTGATAATGGTTTCTTCGCTGGCCGTATCAATTCCCGCGAAAGGTTCATCCAAAAAGAAAAAGTCTGCTTTCTGTGCCAAAGCGCGTGCTAAAAAAACACGCTGCTGTTGTCCACCTGATAATTCGGCAATTTGCCGCTTGCTAAATTGCTCCATACCTACTTTTTTCAGACATTCATGTGTCCATTCTTTTTCCTTTTTACCGGGTAGGCGGAATAGTTTTATGTTTGGATACGTACCGAGCAGTACGGCATCACGAACTGTTATTGGGAAGTCCCAATCAATATTGTTTCGCTGTGGAACATAAGCGATTTTTTTTCGTCTGTATTTGATCGGCTGGCCACAAATTTCCACTGTGCCACTATCTTTTGGGATGAGGCCAAGTACTGCTTTCATTAGCGTTGATTTTCCCGCACCATTCGGGCCAACAATTCCGATTAAGTTTCCGATATCAAAAGAAAAGGATATATTTTTCACGGCTTTATTCCCATAGTAGGATACGTTTAGATTATTTACACGTAATGTATCCTTCATTACTTTCACCCTTTCGCAAATTTGAATTTATATATATATATTATCCTCGCGCTAAAGTGTTCACCTAGCGCAACATTCATTAACCACATAGTAGTATATTTTTCTCAATTTGTAAATCATACCCATTATTTTATTAAATATTCTCGTAACTTCCCCCATTTGTTCTGTGTTCTGCTATTTCCTAATACCTGATTTGTGATAAGAGCATCGACAGCACAAGCGTGATACTTGGTATTCAAAACCTTTCAGAAGGAGCAGCAGTTTCTTTTATTGAACCAATTATGCCAAATGCCCTTAGCTTTGCAACCATTTTAGATGTGGTCCCTCGTATAGAAAATTAATCAGTCAATTGATGAAGGAGTGAAAATGATAACCAGCTGATAAAACCAATCTTTTTTCATACTCAATCTAAACATGATAGAAAAACCAATTTTTTAATCATGTTTTTAATTTTGTTGTTTTCAACATAGGAACATCATTACAGATGGACCGTTTATGGTTTCATCATTCTCTTAGTTTCAAAAAGCCTTCATTAAAATTAAAATTTGATCACGCAAAGGCTTTGTTTTTACAAGATTATTTTACATTTATGATAGAAAGAAACAATTAAATGTGACAGATTTTTAAATAGATCAAAATGCTGTTGACAAATATCGTTTACAGTTGTAAACTTTAATCATACAGTAATTACATTTGTAAACGAGAAAGGAGGCCTACCTTAATGATATTGGAAGACAAATCTAAAATTACTGATGCAGAATGGGAAGTGATGCGGGTTGTTTGGACATTAAAAAAAGTAACCAGCAGAGAAATTAGTGAGGTATTAGAAGAGAAGAAAGACTGGAAACCAGCAAC
>Ga0079225_10001182_pt1 | contig 14531 bp, 9 predicted proteins | sample Poulit2012_FD_76344 | JGI IMG/M metagenome (GOLD analysis project Ga0079225, IMG submission 76344) | Agricultural soil microbial communities from Georgia to study Nitrogen management - Poultry litter 2012 | ecosystem: Environmental > Terrestrial > Soil > Agricultural land | place: USA: Georgia...
CAAATGGATCAGTTGGTTCATTATAATCCGGCCTATGCTAGTCACGAACAATTGATTACGTTAGCAGAGAACCTTGTCCAAATAACGCCTGGAGATTTTTCAAAAAAAGTGACGTTTGGATTATCAGGTGCGGATGCAAATGATTCGGCCATGAAGTTAGCGCGCAGTTATACAAAACGGTCTAAAATCATTGCATTTACTCGGTCCTATCACGGAAATACGTACGGTGCATTAAGCGCTTCAGCAGTTAGTTTGCCAATGCGACGTGGAATGGGTCCAGTTGTACCTGATGTGTATCATATACCTTTTCCAGATCCATATCGTCCAGCATTTGATGCAGAGACAGAGAGTGGGCGGTGCATGCAAGCACTTGAGCATCTATTTGAAACGACATGTCCACCGGAAGAGGTGGCAGCGATTATGATCGAACCGATTCAAGGAGATTCGGGCGTCATTGTTCCAGAACAAGCCTATATTGATTCGTTGAAAAAAATCTGCAAAGAGCATGATATTCTTATTATTGCGGATGAAGTGCAGACTGGATTTGGCCGGACAGGAAAATGGTTTGGCAGCGAACATATCGATTTAGAACCAGATTTACTCGTGTTAGGAAAAGGGATTGCTTCGGGCATGCCTTTAAGTGCTGTTGTAGGTAGAAGTGAGATTATGATGGCTTGGGATGCCCCGTCTGGAGCCTTTTCGTTAGCTGCTAATCCACTAAGTTGTGTAGCAGCACAGGCGACGATTGATATTATCGAACAGGAGCAATTAGTCGATCGTGCAGCGACATTAGGGGCGTATATGAAAGAACGCTTTTTAACATGGCAGGAACGCTTCGATTTCATTGGTGATGTTCGTGGGGAAGGTTGTATGTTAGGGATTGATCTTGTCAAAGACCGCACGAGGAAAGAAAGAAATCATACAGTTGCAGCAAAAGTGAGCTGGCGTTGTTGGGAAACAGGTTTATTTTTAACCTTTTTCTCTGGTTCGGTTTTACGTATCGCTCCGCCTTTAACGATTTCAGACGAGGCATTAGAAGATGCGCTCGCTATTTTAGAAGGGGCGCTAGAAGATGTAGCGATGGGGCGTGTGCCAGATAGCGTGTTAGAACATGTGCAAGGATGGTAATAGGAAAAATAGGCTACGCATGGAACCTTGAGTGGAGGTTGCATGCGTATTTTTGTTCGTTTTGTACAGTGTGACGGGGTCTGTGTTACACTAAAGAATATAAGGAAGCGATTGATTTTTTCTAAGGAGGTTATGTTTATGGGCAGTTGTCCGATTGATCATAGCTTAAGTGATGTGAAGAAAAAATTGGCGGAACAGCGTGAATTTTTGCCAGAGAAAGTAGCAACTGATTTGGCGGCTTTTTTAACGGAAGAAAAAGAGCAGAAAGTGTTGAATGATGTGTTTCATTTGTTAAAGAAATACGATTTAGCATCTGTCGATGAACGGCGTGAACGCGAGCAAAAATTATTACGTTATGTTTGAATAACATTGATATAAAAAGCAACGAGATGGAATGACTCTGTCTAGTTGCTTTTTTATTATTCATTTTATGGGTAAAATTTCCTCATTAATTATGATGCTGTGTAGGTGAAAAGAACTATGAATTCATGGTATACTATTTTAGATTATTGGGATTTGCGGCTTGTATGAATGAGGTTGATGGAACTGGAGGATGAAGGATGAAGCGAATAAGTGTATTTATTTTATTATTAGTAGTGTTATTCGGTTGTTCGAATAATTTTGAAGAATCGAAGGAAAAAGCTGATGCATTGTTTGCTGATAGCAAGTTTACAGAAGCGTTGGCGGAGTATGAGATTGCTAGAGAGAACAAATCAGATGACGAAGTAACCATGCGAATCGAGCACATTAATACATATGTAGCATTAGATAATCTTATAGAAGATGAAGATTGGCACAACGCCAATGAATTGTTGGAAAATATCGATGAAGAAGATATAGTTGATTCCCCGTTAAAGGAAGTGATGGAGGAAAAAATAGAAATTGCATCCGCTATGTTTGCAAATCAGCAAGAAATAGTTAATGAAATTGCTAAAATAGAAAAACTCATAGAAAATAAGAAAATAGAGGAAGCAATCGACTCCCTTGAGATCTTTAATGAACATGAGATGGCAGCGCAATTCCGCCATGTTCAAGAAGAATTAGAGGAAGAAATCGAAGCGGCCACCGCTGAATTACAAGAAAAGGAACGTAGGGATCAAGAAGAAAAGGCGGAGCAAACTAGACAATGGAAAGAGGAATTTTTGGCTAAGTTTGATGAATTGGAGGAAATCTCACAAAGAGAAATCGCAAGCGCACAACAAGGGGATTCTTTTTCGATGTATGTAAATGAAGTATATGATCGCGCCGACCAATGGGATGTTTATATGAATGAAGTGTATCAAATCTTGAAAGAAAATATGAGTGAAGCTGACTTCGCTTTGTTAAAACAAGAACAGTCTGCCTGGTTACAGCACAAGGAGCAAGAGATGGCAGATGATGCAATAAGTTTTGAGAATACAGGACAAGCAGGTAGTGAACCAAGAGCGTGGATCCATTATGATCAAACTCGTGATCGTTGTTATGATTTAGTGAATGATTATTTTTAAATATGCGTTTTGTACAGCGTGTGTAAGTGTAATATTAACTGTGTAAGTAAGAATGCGTACGGTATGTTTCAAGTGAGCGAACTCCGCCCTTGGCTAGTTAGCAACCGACATTGTCCAGCCAGATAGTGCCCTCATCGCCATTCGTTTCGTACTCGCTCTCGCACCAGCACTCGCCTTTATTATCGCTATCCTCTTCACACTAAAATTAGATATTTCTGAATTCCGACTTGAAAGAATCATTACCGAATTGAAGCGACGAAAGGGAACTTAAGGTAGTAGTTCAGCAGCTTAGTGTCCCTTTTTAAAGTGTCCTTGACAAAAGGTATAGATTAATTGGTTTTGTTTCCCCTAAAATGGAAGTTCTTATTTAGTTAAAATTTTTTTATCTACTTCAATTTAATCAATCCTAAATATCCATAAGAATATAAAGTCTATACCATTAAGATTGGACAAACTCTCATCATTGAGTGAAATTAACTTAGAAGACTATTTCATATTTTTATAAATCCAAAATTATATCGATTATTAATTTAAGAATTCATTGCTGTGTAAAAAAATATAGTTCTAGGTGTCTATTTTTATAAGACATGATATAGAACGACGCTAATTAATAGGAACCTTGGCCATCCCATTGACAGCTTGCATTCGCCCTCTATTTATCAAACCTCGTCAATAGTTCTTTGCCCTTTCGTTTTCTAAAAAATTCTTTATAGGGTAGATTCATTGAATAAAGAAGAAAAGTAGGATTTAATATGTTTGTATGAGTAATTAAAACTAGATGTCATGAAGTATACTTGAAAGTAGGTTATAAAATGAAAACAGAAAAACAAAAAATGTTGGCCGGAGAAATGTATAATCCTGATGACCCAGTATTAGTTAAGGAACGTGAGGAAGCGAGAAGAAAGGTTAGGATATATAACCAAACGTTAGAAAATGAAGTAGAAAAAAGAACGTACTTATTAAAGGAATTACTTGGATCGACTGGAGAAAACGTAACAATAGAGCCAAACATAAGATTTGATTATGGCTATAATACATATGTTGGAGAAAACTTTTATGCTAATTTTGACTGTACGATTTTAGATGTTTGTGAGGTTCGTTTTGGAGATAATTGTATGCTTGCCCCTGGTGTGCAAGTCTATACTGCAACACATCCTCTTCACCCAGCTGAACGTAATTCAGGCAGGGAGTATGCTAAACCGATTACGGTTGGAAACAATGTGTGGATTGGTGGAAGTGCGATAATCAATCCAGGAGTAACGATAGGAGATAATGTCGTTGTTGCATCAGGTTCCGTCGTTACGAAAGATATAGAAGATAATGTTGTCGTTGGAGGGAATCCTGCCAAAGTAATAAAGCGAATTGATCTATAATCTAGCAATTCAATAAAAGATTATTTCCTTCCTGCATTGCTTTTTTCTACTAAAGTAGATTAGAATGATATTCTGGATACTCTCATAAACCTCCAAAAAAACAGCTGCACTGGCATCGAGCAGCTGTTTTAAAATGTTACAAGTATGTTTAAAAACCCTATGCGTTATCCTGTTCTACAAAACTCATCGTTGCCCAGTGTTGCTTTTTCCATCTTCTCAACATAAACACACCCCTTAGCCATTCATCAGCGATAAAGGAAATCCAGATTCCTGTTAATCCGAGACCAAGATAGATGGCAAAAAACCATGCAAAGGTTACCCCGACACCCCACATCACGATAATACCGATATATACAGGGAATTTAACATCACCTGCTGCGCGTAATGAATTGATCATCACTAAGTTAAATGCTCGACCAGGCTCTAATATAATAGTAAGTAAAAACAGAAACACACCTAGTTCGATAATAGAGGTATCATCCGTGAATATACCTAGAAGTGGCTTAGCAAAGACAAATGCAAGACTGGCCATAGTCAATGAGACAATGAAAGATAGCCGTAAGCTTTTAAGTCCACGTTCATAAGCTTCTTTTTGTTTACCTGCACCGATCATATGACCAATCATAATTTGGGTCCCTTGGCCGATAGCAATCGAAAAAAGAAAAATAAACATCATAATGTTTTGTGCATACACTTTTGTTGTAATGGCAATCGTCCCAAGTTGAGCAACGAAATACGTAATCACCATCTGACTCGCGTTATAAGATAATTGCTCCCCTGCTGAAGGAACGCCAATCTGAAGAATTTTTTTCAAATATGCCTTACGATAACGGAAGAGGTTCTTATAATCCAATTGACCTTGACTTCGTTTCACTAGTAGGAAAATGAGTGCGATAAAGCCTAATAAACGGCTGATTGCTGTGGAATAAGCTACACCTGCGACACCAAGGACTGGAAATCCAAATGGCCCAAAAATAACGAAATAGTTTCCAATCACATTAAGGATATTCATTACAATCGTTACTGTCATCGTATCTTTTGTATGTCCATAACTTCTTAAAATAGCACCGGTCGTCATAATTAATGCTTGAACAAAAATGAGACCACCGACAATTTGAATGTATGTTGTTGCTTCTCCCATAATTTCCGTTGGTAAATCCATTAAATTTAAGATAGGAACGGCCCATACAAATAAAGCGGCACTTAATGTAAGAGAGAACAATAAATTTAAGCTGATGGACATCATGGCAATTTTTCCAGCAGTTTTCGGTTTGTCCGCTCCCAGGTTTTGAGCGATTAAAATGGCTGCGCCTTGAGCGACAAATCCAAACATGACGATGATGACGGACAAAATTTGATTGGTCACACCGACGGCGGCAACCGATTTATCGGAGTATTGGCTGAGCATCAAAGTATCTGCATTACCCATTAACATATGAAGTAATAATTCTATGAAAATAGGCCAAGTAAGTGCATATAATGTAAGTTTTTTAGTGTTCGTTGCATTCAAAGGAATTCCTTCTCTCCTTAAGGTTTAATGAATTTTATCATACGTATTTATCATTCCCACCCATAACATGTAGTTTCGTTAATTCGTTTATAACTGTATGTTGTGGAAGGTGAGCGGGAAATGATGAAATAATAAAAAGATTGCATTGCTAAACTATGTAAGATCATCTTTTTTAATGTACGTCATGTGCAATAAAGAAAACGCTATGCTTGTCCATTGTACTATGTTAAAAAGAGAGAGGCTATATGCAAGGGAGATCATCTTCTTGCATATAGCCATATTTTAAAAGAATTATTTTAGGTAATATACTCTCGTTTCAAAAGGCTTCAATATCAATGTATTCTCTAAGTTTTCATCAACATCTTTATAGTTGCCAATCATTAAAGAGCTGCTAGAATAATCCATTAGTTTTGCTGGAACATCATAGGAAAGCTCATTTTTAGTAAAATTACTTAGGACAAGCAGTTGTTCCCCTTCATACGTTCTTGTATATGCAAAAAGATCTTCGCTGTCTGGGTCTAATAGCTCGTATTTTCCATAAACGATAATTGGGTGCTTTTTCCGTAGTTGAATGAGTTCTTTATAGTAATGGAAAATGGACTCTGGATTTGCTATCGCATCATTCGCATTAATCGCCTTGTAATTGGAATTGACTGCAATCCATGGCTCCCCATCTGTAAATCCAGCGTTCTCACTGTTATCCCACTGCATTGGTGTTCGTGCGTTGTCACGTGATTTAATATAAATGGATTCCATGACATCCTCAACATTTTTACCTTCTTCCATTTTCTCCTTGTACATATTCAAAGTTTCAATATCTCGGTAATCATCAATCGAAGGGAATTTGACATTCGTCATGCCGATTTCTTCTCCTTGGTAAATATAAGGAGTCCCTTTCATCATATGCAATGTCGTTGCAAGCATCTTTGCAGATATTTCACGATATTCTTTATCATCGCCAAATCGGGATACGACACGTGGTTGGTCATGGTTGTTCCAGTATAGGCTATTCCAACCATCGTTCTCTAATTCGACTTGCCATTTAGATAAAATGTCTTTTAGTTCAACAAGGGACCATGGTTGCACGTCCCACTTGCCACCTGATCCAGAGCCGAGATCCATATGTTCAAAATGAAAGACCATATTTAATTCATTTCGGTCTTCACCTGTATATAACAATCCTTCCTCTGGTGTTACACCAGGCATTTCTCCAACGGTCATGATGTCATAATGTGCTAATACTTCCTTATTCATTTCTTGTAAAAATTCATGTACACGTGGTCCATTCATGAAATATTGATGACCTGAAACATATTTTTTCCCTTCAACAGGTTCTCCATCAGGAAAACGTTGGTCTTTCGAAATGAAGTTGACAACGTCCATTCTAAACCCATCGATCCCTTTATCGAGCCACCATGTCATCATGTCATACACTTCGTGACGTAACTCAGGATTTTCCCAATTCAAATCAGGTTGTTTTTTAGAGAATAAATGTAAGAAATATTCATCTGTTGTTGCATCATGCTTCCAAGCAGAGCCACTGAAATTTGCTTCCCAGTTATTCGGTTCCGCACCATTTTTTCCGGGGCGCCAAATATAATAATCTCGGTAAGGATTATCTTTCGACTTCCGTGATTCAGCGAACCAATGGTGTTCATCAGATGTATGATTGACTACTAAATCCATAATAAGTTTCATGCCTCGTTTATGAATTTCACTTAGCATGTGATCCCAGTCTTCCATCGTACCGAATTCGTCCATGACTTTTTGGTAGTTGCTAATGTCATATCCATTATCATCATTGGGGGATTCATAAACAGGCGAAAGCCAAATGACATCGATTCCAAGTTCTTTCAAGTAGTCTAGTTTTTCTATAATCCCACGAATATCCCCAATTCCATCCCCATTGCTGTCATTAAAGCTCCGTGGGTAAATTTGATAAACAACACTTTCTTTCCACCATTGTTTTGTCATTGTAATGCCTCCATTATGTTAAAATCTATGATTAATAAATAGCTTGAAGTTCTAGTTGTGGTCTTACTTAGGCTGTGAGTGTGCTTATTCGACCAGATTTGTTCATCAACAACCGAAGCATCTCAAATTTGATCACTATCAACGAAAATCATGTCACATTATACCTTAAAGTTATTTAAAATACCTTGTAACTCCTCTGACAACTCTTTCAATTCGTCGGAGGTCATTACGAGGGTGTTACTTATTTTTGTTTGTTCCTCTGTTGATGCGTTTACTTGTTCACTAATAGCAGAAGATTCCTCGGCAGTCGCACTTACTTGTGCAATGCTAGAAGCAAATACTTCATGTGATTCACGTAATTGATTAATTGAGGTAGAAATATAGCTAATTTTACTTGTAAATTCCCTCATATGTGTCCCAACATTGTTTAATATTTTATCTGTTTCTTCCGCTTTCGTAACTTGTTCTGTGAATATTGGGTTTGCTTCATTTAAAACAGTTAATGTATCGTTAACATTATTAATAATATCCGATGTAATCGTACCAACCGCATCGATGGACTCTTTTGATTGTAAAGATAATTTTCTGATTTCATCGGCAACAACACCAAAACCTTTTCCAGCTTCCCCAGCACGTGCCGCTTCAATAGCAGCATTTAAAGCGAGTAAATTTGTCTGTTCTGATATATCTGTCATCATTTTCATAATGTCACTTATTTGATTTGTGCTTGCTCTTAGTAAGTCTGTTTTATCTTGTAGAGTTTTCGTCATTTGTTCTCCATGTTGTGTTTGTTCTACAAGTTCGTCCATTTTTTGAATACCATCATTGCTACTTTCTACTATTTCCTTCACATAGTTTTCCATTTCTTGATTGTTATGGAATACATTTTCTACTTCTTCGTTAATTTTAACGGTGAGACTATTACTATTTTCCGCTTCTTCCGTTAAGTTCATCGCTCCACTTGCAATCTCTCCAGAAGCTTCGGAAATTTCTTTGGCAGAATCGAGTTGAACGTTCGCTATATTCGTTAGTTCCGAAGCAGCATGTAAAACTTTCGTTGAAGCTTCCCTCGTTTTCGTCATCATGTCACTTATCTTTTCGAGCATCTCGTTAAAATTAATTGCCAAAGTACCAATTTCATCCTGACGTTTAGAAGAGTTAGAACGGACGGTCAAGTCTCCTTCTTTCGCAGCTGTCATGAGTTCAGATATTTGCCCTAAAGGCGTACCAATCATGTTGACAATCCGTTTTCCAATAAACAGTGAAACGATAATAGACAAAATAATAGTTGCAACGGTAATAGTGAAGATAATTCGCGTATCTTGTGTTAACTCTTTTGCGGCTAGTGCTCCAACTAGGTACCAGTCGGTTTCATTCATTTTGTATTGATGAATTAATTGTCCGTCTTTTTGAAAGACATTTTTTTCAGAGTCCGGTGCAATAGGGAAATTGTTTTCCGCATTGATTTCCTTATCATCATAGGAAAAGACAATATTGTTATTACTGTCTACAATTTTTACGAAACCATTTTCTCCAAAAGTTACGTCCTGCATCTCGTCTTTGAATAATTCATTATCCATATCCAAAACAATAACATATTTGTTGTTATTCATATTCAATGTTTGGGCAAACCGAACAGTATATGTATCTTCTCCATCTAATTTTTTTCCTCCACCAATCCAATTGATGGACTCATCGGAATCTATCGATTGCTCATACCATTTGGAATCCAAAATTGTTTCTTGTTCTTCTGCCGATAGATAAGCAGAGGAAACCATAGCCGAATGATCTGCATTGATTAAATGGATATCCAAGTATTTATCTGCTGAAACAGTCTCAGATAAAAGATCTCTCACTTGACTAAGTTCATATGTTTCATTGCTACTAAAGTCATCAAGAGAATCTATGAAGTTTTTATTCAAAAATAATTCTTTTACTCTTGTTTTGTAGCTGTTAAAAATATAATCAAGCTTGTCACCTGCTTGAATAATAGTTTTTTCCGAGGCATCTGTTACTTTTGACTCAATAATATTATTCGATATGACATAGGAAGAAATACCAACGATAGATACGCTTAATAATACAGCCGTAATAAAATTAAATAAGATCTTTGTACTGATTGATTTTCTTTCTTGTTTAAGAATAGATAACTTTTTACTTGTCTTTTCATTCTTTGGTACACGTTGGGATTTTTTCCTTTTCAAAAACTTTCTTTTCATGTTGACTCCCCCTGTTCATATATAAGGAATAAAATGTTATAGCTGTCTATAAAAAAATGATTATTGCTATATAATAGGCGTGATTCCGAAATAAGCAGTCAGCAAAACGAAATATTTATGTGACAAGTTTTCATTTCATAGGACGGTAATGCTGACCTTGTTCATTCATCTCGTGTTTTCTCAAAAACCCGGAATCCATATGGTGACAATTGAATGGAGCTATCTTCTGTTATTTCTACTCTATTTCTTTCGTAGATGATCGTATTTTCATCATTTGCATCCAGAAATTGGAAAGAGTTCCGTTTGCATATACATCATTTGATTTTCTTAGTGTGACAAGACCTTGAATCACGATGAATAAGATATGTAGTGTCTCGGCATCATAAGCATAAGCTAAATTACTTTTTGGTTGATGGTAGATTACTTCTTTAAACAAAGGTCGTCCTCCTTTTGAACAATCGTTTGCATTTAAATATTAAAAATATAAATGAAAGATCTTTCCTGTTTCTAAGCATATCAAAAGTAAGTTAAAAATGTAAGCGTTAGAGTTACTGTCATATAAACATTATTCCTCTTGCATTTTTTAAAATACGATGTATAATTTGAATTAAAGCGATTGCGCAACCGTTTTCACAAATGTGCACTCACTTTATAATAATCCCCAGGGAGGTTAATTTAGATGAAAAAATGGTTAGGAACTTTATTTGCATTCATGTTAGTAATTGGTGTACTTGTAGCTTGTGGACCGGATGATGAAGTGGAAGAAAACTCTGGTGATTCAAGTGATGATTCAGCCAATGTAGAAGATGCTGACAAGCCTGAAAAGTTACTCGTTTGGGAAGATGATGATAAAGGACCAGCACTTGAAGATGCGGCAGAGAAGTTTGAAGAAGAATACGGTATTGAAATTGAACACCAAGAATATAACATTACCGAAATTGAAGAAAATTTAGCATTAGATGGTAATACAGATGCAGCACCAGATGTTGTCACATTACCACATGACCGTATTGGGTCAACAGTTGTTAAAGGGTATATCACACCAATTGAAGTAAGTGATGATGTACTAAGCCAATACACAGATTCTTCTGTTGAAGCGATGGAATATGAAGGTCAATTATATGGATTACCGAAAGCAACGGAAACACCTGTTTTTATCTATAACAAAGAATTGTTACCAGAAGTTCCAGAAACAATGGATGAAATGTACGAGCTATCTGAAGAAGCTGTTGAAAATGGAGATTATGGTTTCTTAGCAATTTGGGATGACACTTATCATGCACATGGTATTTTTAAAGGATTTGGTGGCTATGTATTTGGTGGTGAAGATGGCGATGATGTAACCGATATCGGACTTGACAACGAAGGAGCCGTCGAAGCATTAGAATACATGGGCAAGTGGTATAACGAAGGATTATTTCCAAGTGGAATTATCGGTGAAACATCAAATGACCAAATGAACGGACTATTTAAAGAAGGTAATACAATGGCTGTACAAAATGGTCCATGGGCATTTAATGACTATAGTGATGCTGGTATTGATATCGGTATCGCACCAATGCCTAAATTACCTAACGGAGAGCCAGTTGGCACGTTCATGGGTGTGAAAGGTTGGCATGTAACGAACTTTACAGATAACCAAGAATGGGCACAAAAGTTTGTTGAGTTCCTTACAAATGAAGAAAACGCTCAAATTAGATATGACTTGACTGGAGAAATTCCACCATTAGCATCTTTATTAGAAGATGAAGAATGGGTAGAGGAAAACGAAGGAGCAGCAGCTGTCATGGAACAATCAAAAGACGCGGTTGCAATGCCTTCCGTTCCAGAAATAGATGAAGTGTGGGATCCAATCACTTCAGCAGTACAAGCGGTTGCGACGCAAGATGCCGATCCGAAAGAAGCACTTGATGACGCGGTTAAGTTAATTAAAGAAAATATTGAAATGAATCACGGTGGAGAGAACTAATAGTAACTAGGCGGTATCTTGTTATGAAAGATACTGCCTTCCTTTTAAATCAATCATTCATACCACCATAATTGTTCAACAGATAAACGTATTATTTCTCCTGAACGTTTGAAAAATGAATTGAAGGCCGACGGAGTTTTCAAGTAGAGAAACGTCCTAGGTGAGGGAAAAATAAAAGGAATATTTAGACATTTATTAAAGTTTTTAAGAGAGAGGAGTCCCTTGCAGTGGATAACGAATATCAATCAAACCATCGAAAAATTGCAACGTTACTCTCCATCATTCCAGGGTTAGGCCAATTTTATAATCGTCAATTTTTTAAAGGGTCTATCTTTTTAGTGTTGGCTGCAGCATTTGTCATTGCTTTTGCAGATTTTATTGACCTAGGACTATGGGGAATTTTCACTCTTGGTGAAAAGTTACCAAGAGATAATTCCATATTCCTTATGGTATATGGAATTATTTCAATCTTTTTACTGTTAATTGCAATGATCATTATGATTATCAACCTTCGCGATGCATATAAAAATGGAAAAAGGCGAGATAGTGGACAGCCGCTGAACACGATTCGTGGCCAATATCGAAACTTAATCGATAGTGGGTTCCCTTATTTAATGTTAAGTCCTGGCTTTTTCTTGTTACTATTTGTTGTGATTTTGCCAATCATATTTGTATTCTTACTAGCCTTTACAAATTATGATTTATACCATAACTGGCCTGCTAGTTTAACAGATTGGGTCGGGTTAGCAAACTTCAAGAAACTATTTACAATGGATATATGGCGCAGGACATTCTTTAGTGTATTTGCGTGGACAATTATTTGGACACTAGTCGCAACAACGCTGCAAATCGCTCTTGGGGTATTTTTAGCTATTCTAGTAAATCAAAAGGATTTAAAAGGGAAGGCGATTATTCGTACTCTGCTTATTTTACCATGGGCAGTACCAGCGTTTGTTACAATCTTAATTTTCTCAGGTATGTTTAATGAATCGTTTGGTGCAATCAATACAACGATTTTAAGTGCACTTGGTATTAGTCCAATTCCATGGATGACAGATGCGATGTGGACGAGATTTGCTTTAATTATGATTCAAACATGGCTGGGTTTTCCGTTTATCTTTGTCATGGTTACAGGAGTGCTACAAGCCATTCCGGATGAGTTGTATGAAGCGGCAACTGTGGATGGTGCAAGCATATTCCAGAAATTCCGTCAAATTACATTCCCGCTTATTATGTATTCTATTGCACCAATATTGATCACCCAATACACGTTTAATTTTAATAACTTTAATGTGATTTACCTATTCAATAACGGTGGTCCGACAATACAGGGACAGAATGCTGGTGGAACAGATATCTTGATTTCATGGATTTATGATTTGACGATGAGCACTCAACAATATGGTATGGCTGCTGCGATTACGATGATTATGTCTGCTGTTGTCATTACGATTGCCATTTGGCAATTTAGAAGAACAAGCTCATACCAAGAAGAGGATATGATGTGATATGAATACAAAACAAAATAAAGTCGTTCGTTTAACCATCACTTATTTTATTGTCGCAATCATGGCGGTTGTCATTATTTATCCGCTTATTTGGGTCTTTGGTGCATCACTGACACCTGGAACGAGTATTTCTAGCTTCAATATCATTCCAAAAAATCCGACATGGGATCATTATAAGGAATTATTTAATCCAGAAGAAAGTTTATACTTGAAATGGTATTGGAATACGTTGAAAGTATGTATTATTACTATGGTTGCTTCTGTCATTACGATTAGTTTAATGGCCTATTCCTTTTCCCGTTATCGTTTTGTCGGTAGGAAAAATGGACTCGTTACGTTTTTAATCCTGCAAATGATTCCAAACTTTGCAGCGCTTATCGCTATTTTCGTATTAGCTAACGTTACAGGATTAATCAATACCCACTTCGGTTTGATTCTCATTTATATCGGTGGTGCGATTCCGATGAACACATGGCTAATGAAAGGGTATTTAGATTCTATTCCAAAAGAATTGGATGAAAGTGCTCGCATGGATGGAGCCGGACATTTCCGGATTTTCTGGCAAATTATTATGCCTTTAGCGAAACCGATGATCGCTGTTGTGGCAGTGTTTGCTTTTATCACTCCGTTCACCGATTTCATTTTGGCGAAAGTTCTGTTAAGGCAGCCTGAACAATATACACTTGCTGTAGGATTATATGAACTTGTTTCCCGTCAATACGGCAGTGAGTTCACCTTGTTTGCTGCAGGGAGTATTTTGATTGCTGTACCAATTGCAATTTTATTCCTATCTTTACAAAAATATTTCGTGTCTGGTTTAACAGCTGGAGGAACGAAAGGATAAGCAATCCCATCTCATGATAAGATAGAATAAAGTATAAGGTCGTAGTGTGAAAAGAGGTGCTTACATGGTTACGATTAAAGATGTTGCTAAAAAAGCGAATGTATCTCCTTCAACTGTCTCACGCGTTATTTCAGATAGTTCCCGCATTAGTGAAAAAACAAAACGAAATGTAAGACGTGTGATGGAGGAGATGGGATATCATTTAAATTATAATGCACGAGTACTGGCCCAGCAAAAAACTCGTACCATTGGAATTGTCATGAAGAAATCAAGCAGTGACTCCCTTCATGACCCGTTCTTTCCTGAAGTACTGCGTGCGATTAGTGCCTACTGTAATAAGGAGGACTACAGCATTACATTAACAACAGGAGAATCAGAGGAAGAAATTTTTGAAGACGTCGTCAAAATGGTCCGGGGCAAACGTGTGGACGGCATGATTGTGACGTATTCGAGGCGAAATGATAAAGTCATCCCTTATTTAATGGAAAGCAATATTCCTTTTGTATTAGTAGGAAGTCC
>Ga0079225_10001183_pt1 | contig 14526 bp, 12 predicted proteins | sample Poulit2012_FD_76344 | JGI IMG/M metagenome (GOLD analysis project Ga0079225, IMG submission 76344) | Agricultural soil microbial communities from Georgia to study Nitrogen management - Poultry litter 2012 | ecosystem: Environmental > Terrestrial > Soil > Agricultural land | place: USA: Georgia...
AATAAGTTGGCTGGTGAGATTAGTGAAGAAGAGATGCTTAAAATGAACGCCCGTGTTGATATAGATGAAGAAAAACCTGAAGATGTAGCGAATGATTTTCTTGTGGAAAAAGGGTTAATAGAGATTGAATGATTATCTATCTTTTGAACTGGTAATAAGTATGATAAGATTATTATATAGAAAATTTTCTGTCATCTTTAACAGTTTTATGTTTAATTGTGACAATCGACGGGAACAGGTAATCTAATCTTTGTTTTATCGAAAACCTTTTCCAGTTGTTGTGTTTGATTGTCAAATTACTGGCTATGAAGGGGTGAGGTCATTTTGAAAAGATTAACGAGAATGAAGTATTTTAAGCCGGTTGAACGTTATTCTGGAGACTGGTCTGCTTTAGAAGCGAAGAACCGGGACTGGGAAAACATGTACCGGCAACGTTGGAGTCATGATAAGGTTGTGCGAACAACGCATGGGGTTAACTGTACAGGGTCATGTAGTTGGAAAGTATTTGTAAAAAATGGTGTTATTACATGGGAAAACCAACAAATTGACTATCCGTCTTGTGGACCTGATATGCCGGAATTTGAACCACGGGGATGCCCAAGAGGAGCATCGTTTTCATGGTATGAATACAGTCCACTGCGAGTGAAATATCCTTACATGCGTGGGAAACTATGGACGATGTGGAAAGAAGCGATGCATGAGTATCATGATCCTATTAAGGCATGGGCTAGTATCGTGGAAGACCCAGAGAAAGCCGAAACATATAAAAAAGCCCGTGGAAAAGGGGGCCATGTGCGGGTGGATTGGCGGGAAGCTACTAAACTGATTGCCGCACAATTACTGTATACAATTCAGAAATATGGCCCTGATAGAATTGCAGGATTTACACCAATACCAGCAATGTCCATGGTAAGTTATGCATCGGGTGCTAGATTCCTTTCATTGCTTGGTGGGGAGATGTTGAGTTTCTATGATTGGTATGCTGATTTACCACCATCTTCACCGCAAATTTGGGGAGAACAGACAGATGTTCCTGAATCAAGTGATTGGTTTAACGCCGGTTATATTATGATGTGGGGGTCTAACGTACCACTTACGAGAACACCGGACGCACATTTTTTAACCGAAGTTCGTTATAAGGGAACTAAAGTTGTGTCGGTAGCACCAGATTATGCAGAGAGTGTCACTCATGCAGATGATTGGATTGCAGCTAATCCTGGTACAGATGCTGCCGTAGCACAAGCAATGACGCATGTTATTTTGGATGAGTTTTATGAGCAACGACAAGAGCCAATGTTTATGGATTATGCTAAACAATATACGGATATGCCGTTTTTACTCGTTGTAGAAGAGTACGAAGATACATATAAGGCAGGCCGTTTCTTGCGTGCAAGCGATTTAGGTATGGAGGAAGTGCATGCTGATTGGAAACCAGTAATATATGATAGCAATGATAGTAAAATGGTCATTCCGAATGGAACAATGGGACAACGCTGGGAAGAAGGTAAGAAGTGGAACCTGATTTTGGAAAATGATGATGGGACTACGATTGATCCACAAATGTCTGTTTTAGGTGAAGACAGTCAGTGGAGTGAAATCATTTTCCCTTACTTTGACAGTAATGGTAATGGCACATTTAAGCGTTCGATACCTGTTAAAGAAGTGACATTTGCTGATGGATCAGTTAAAAAAGTTGCCACGGTTTATGATGTAATGCTTAGTCAATATGGTATTAAGCGTGATGGTGCATCATATGTGGCTAAAGGCTATGATGATGAGCAATCAATTTATACACCGGCTTGGCAAGAAGCTATAACAAGTGTGAAACCAGAATTAGTTACTCAAATCGCCCGTGAATTTGCACAGAATGCGATTGATACTGGTGGAAAATCAATGATTATTATGGGGGCTGGAATTAACCATTGGTTTAATAGTGATACCATTTATCGTTCCATTCTCAATCTAGTTATTTTGACTGGTTCCCAAGGTAATAATGGTGGTGGCTGGGCACACTACGTCGGTCAGGAGAAAGTTCGTCCAATTGAAGGATGGAATAATATTGCTTTCGCTCGTGATTGGCAAGGTCCACCAAGATTACAAAACGCAACTTCATTCTTTTATTTTGGAACGGACCAGTGGAAGTACGAAGAGGCGGGAATGGACACATTGCGTTCACCAATAGCAGATGAATCACGTTATCAACATCCTGCAGATTATAATGTGCTAGCAGCCCGCCTCGGATGGATGCCGTCTTATCCACAGTTTAATAAAAACAGTTTATCCTTTACGGAAGAGGCACGAGAAGCAGGTAAAACAACGAATGAGGAAATCATTGAAAGAGCTATTGATGAATTGAAATCTGGAGAAACTGATTTTGCAATAGCTGACCCAGATGCACCAGAAAATTTCCCGCGTTCTTTGTTTGTTTGGCGTTCGAATCTCGTTTCAAGTTCAGCAAAGGGTCAAGAGTATTTCATGAAGCACTTATTTGGTGCTACAAGTAATTTATTAGCAGAGCCGAATGATGAGATGAAACCGGAGGAAGTGCGTTGGCGTGAGGATGTTGAAGGAAAACTAGATTTGCTCGTAGCACTGGATTTCCGGATGACAACGACGCCGATATATGCAGATATCGTTCTTCCTGCAGCTACTTGGTATGAGAAGGAAGATTTGTCATCAACAGATATGCACCCATTCGTTCATCCGTTTAACAGGGCGGTTGATCCGTTATGGCAGGCTCGTTCTGATTGGGATATTTACCGCTCTATTGCAGAGGATGTTTCCGAGTTAGCTAAGACACATTTTCCAGGCGTTTATAAAGATTTAGTAACTTCCCCGTTAGCACATGATTCGCCACAAGAAATCAGTCAACCGATGGGAGAGGTGAAAGATTGGAAAAAGGGAGAAATAGAAGCGATACCCGGAAAGACAATGCCTTCTTTACATGTTGTCGAACGAGATTATACACAAATACATGATAAGTATGTGTCGCTTGGACCTAATATGGAAAATGGTAAAGTCGGTGCCCATGGTGTTAACTTCAGTGTAAAAGAAGAATACGACATGCTCCGCAGTATTAACGGTGCTTACTTTGATGAAACAATTAAAAATGATTTACCCAAAATTCATACAGCAAAACAAGCTGCAGAAGCAATGCTCACCGTTTCTTCAGCGACAAATGGTAGAGTCTCTCAACGTGCGTTTGAGATGCAAGAAGAGGTCACAGGTGTAGAATTAAAAGAAATATCGGCTGATCGTGCAGCAGAACGATTTACGTTTCAAAGTATTACTACACAGCCACGTGAAGTAATTCCGACACCAGTCTTTAGTGGTTCGAATAAATTGGGACGCCGTTATTCACCATTTACGACAAATATTGAATATCTAGTGCCATTTAGAACATTAACAGGAAGACAACATTTTTATTTGGATCATGAAATATTTAGAGATTACGGCGAATCATTACCGATTTACAAACCTACTCTACCACCAATGGTCTTTGGAACTCGCGATAAACAAGTAAAAGGCGGACAAGATTCATTAGTATTACGTTACTTAACGCCACATGGTAAGTGGAATATTCATACAACTTATCAAGATAACCAGCATATGATGACCCTTTTCCGTGGTGGACCGACTGTATGGCTATCGAATGTTGATGCGGAAGCACATGACATTGATGATAATGATTGGCTTGAGGTATATAACCGAAACGGGGTTGTTGCAGCTAGAGCGGTAGTAAGTCACCGGATGCCAAAAGGGACAATGTTTATGTATCATGCGCAGGATAAACACGTACATGTACCAGCTTCAGAACTAACAGATGCAAGAGCCGGCAGCCATAATGCACCAACGAAGATTCATATGAAACCAACGCAAATGGTCGGCGGTTATGCACAATTAAGTTATGGTTTTAATTACTACGGACCAATTGGAAACCAACGAGATGAATATGTAGCGGTTCGAAAAAAGAAGGAGGTCAATTGGCTTGAAAATTAAAGCACAGATTGCAATGGTCATGAATTTGGACAAATGTATTGGATGTCATACGTGCAGTGTGACATGTAAGACAACTTGGACAAACCGTGAAGGTGCGGAATATATGTGGTTCAACAACGTAGAAACAAAACCAGGCATTGGTTATCCGAAGAAATGGGAAGATAATGAAGGCAAGTACAAAGGCGGATGGCAAATTAAAAATGGAAAATTAGAACTTAAAACAGGTTCTAAGTTTTCTAAAATTGCTTTAGGGAAAATATTTTATAACCCTGATGCAGTCCAAATGGACGATTACTATGAGCCGTGGACTTATGATTATGAAAGACTGACGAATGCACCAGACAGTGAAAATACACCTGTTGCAAGAGCAAAATCATTAATTACAGATGAATATATGGATCCAGAATGGGGGCCAAACTGGGAAGACCAGCTTGCAGGTGGCCATGTTACTGGACCTACTGACCCTAACATAGAAAAAATTGAAGAAGAAATTAAGTTTAACTTTGAAAATGCTTTTATGATGTATTTACCGAGACTTTGTGAACATTGTCTCAATCCTAGTTGTGTTGCTTCTTGTCCATCCGGTGCGATTTATAAACGGGATGAGGATGGCATTGTATTAGTTGACCAGGAAGCATGCCGTGGTTGGCGTTATTGCATGACAGGATGCCCGTATAAAAAAGTATATTTTAACTGGAAAACAAATAAAGCTGAGAAGTGTACTTTTTGTTATCCACGTGTGGAGTCAGGCTTGCCAACAGTTTGTTCTGAGACTTGTACAGGAAGAATTCGTTACTTAGGTGTACTCTTATATGATGCAGATCAAGTGCTAGATGCAGCAGCAACTGAAGATCCACAAGATTTATATGAAGCACAATGTGATTTATTCTTAGATCCTCACGATCCCGAAGTAATTGCACAAGCAAGAAAAGATGGTATTGCAGAAGACTGGATAGAAGCAGCACAAAACTCACCGGTTTATAAACTGGCAATTGAACATAAATTAGCTTTTCCACTTCATCCAGAGTACCGGACATTACCAATGGTTTGGTATGTACCACCATTAAGTCCAATCATGAACTATTTTGAAGGTAAGGATTCTATTAAAAATCCGGATATGATTTTCCCAGCAATTGAGGAAATGCGTATACCTATACAGTATTTAGCAAATATGCTGACTGCAGGGGATACGGAATCTGTGAAACATTCCTTACAACGGATGGCCATGATGCGTTCTTACATGCGAGCAATCTCTGCAGGAAAAGACTTTGATGAAACTAAATTAGATCGTGTTGGTTTAAAGGCACAGCAAACAAAAGAAATGTATCGTTTACTTGCAATCGCAAAGTATGAAGATCGTTTTGTGATTCCAACATCGAGAAAAGAAACACATATGAATATGTACCGTTCCCAAGGTTCTGCGGGTTATGACGAACTTGGTACAATGAACACTGGAGCAGAACAGACGCAAAATCCAGATCAATACAACTATTCCATGTACGATGAGAATGGCAATTGTAGCGGTTGTGGACCTGTACAACCAGCACAACAAGGAATGACAGGCCAGGATATTTACAAAGAGAACTTCTATGGAGGGATCTGGCGTGATTGATCTGGACCGGTTGTATGAAGAAAGGAAACTGTTCGGCTTTTACGCCGAACAGCTCTCTTATCCGGAAGAAGAAAATCTCTATCCTGGTATTTTGGATGATTATTTAACCGAAGACCATCCTAGTTATGATTTGTTATTGGAATATCTCACTCAAATAGAGCACAAAACGCTTTATGAACGTCAGACAAAGTATACAGAGACGTTTGATTTTCAAAAAGACTGTACATTGTTTATGACTTATGTAAAATTTGAAGATTCCAAGGGCAGAGGCCAAATGCTAGCAAGATTAAAAGTGTTATATGAAATGTTTGGTTTAGAGATGCCCGAAGGTGAACTGGCGGATCTTTTGCCACTCATGTGCGAATTTGTTGAAGTGGCTGAATGGAAAGGAGACCCGCGAGCACAACAAAGCTTTTCTTTACTTTTAGCTGTTCTGGAAGATGGTTCTTATCATTTAATGAACGCACTTAAAAAGTATGAAAGTCCTTATTATCCACTTGTACGTGGAATGAGAGAAACTTTTAAAGCATGCATTGTCCAAAAGGAGGCAAATGCCAATGATTGATCAGTTGCTGTGGGTTATTTTTCCATATGTTTGTATTGTAGTTTTTGTACTAGGCCACATCTTTAGATATCGTTATGATCAGTTCGGATGGACTGCAAAATCAAGTGAGTTTTTTGAAAAGAAAAGACTTATTGTCGGTAGTCTTATGTTCCATTTAGGGATTATACCAGTGTTTTTAGGGCATGTATCAGGGCTTGGTATCCCAAAAACATGGACAAGAGCATTAGGTATTAGCGATGAGTTGTATCACTTTGGAGCTGTATATGGCGGTGGTTTTTTTGGAATTGTTACTTTAATCGGTATGTTCATTTTAACTACCCGTAGGTTTTCGCATCGTACGGTACGCATGCACTCATCTAAGTCAGATATGATAGTGAACACTTTGTTATTATTTATTGTATTTATGGGTGTATATAGTTCACTTGTAACAAATCATGTTGTTGAAGGTTTTGATTACAGAGACAACTTATCTATTTGGTTTCGTTCCTTATTTACGTTAAGCCCAAGTCCAGAGATTATGTCCGTTGTGCCAATTGCATTTAAAATGCACGTACTTACTGGTTTTTTAATTTTTGCAATATGGCCATTTACAAGGCTTGTTCACGTATGGAGTGTGCCACTGAATTATGTTGGTAGAAGTTATATTTTATATAGAAAAGATGCGCCAAGAAATAAGCACGTCGGTTAATACGAGGTGAACAGGTAGATGAAGAGATATTCAGAGTTTACATTTAAGCTTCCTGCATTACGTGTATTAGAAAATGAACATCATCTTATTAGACATTTAATGTCCGAATGGCATCCAATTGTGCTGGCATTTGAAGATGATGCTTATTCCATTGAAGAAGCACATGCAGCGTTACAGGAACTTAGAAAAAAGATTATTGAATTTTTGGATCCCTTGAAAAATCATACAGAAAAAGAAGAAGCACATATGTTTAAAATGTTAATTAAATATGTCGGGGATGAACAAGGGCCTGTCAAAGCATTACAAGATGAACATCAAGATATTGACGCTTATCTCGGTCATTTTTTGCACCATTTACGTGGTGATACTTCAAATTTATCTTTAGAAGAAATGAAAACAATTGTTCAAGATGCTGGTGAAGCTTTTGAAGTTATTACTTTTCATTTTGTAAAAGAAGAATCTACCATATTTCCAATGGTTAAAGATATCCTGACAGAAAAAGAGCAATATGAGCTCTTTGAAAATATTTATTCTCCTATTATTTAAGAATTTTGATCATCCAACAGCTATATGCTGCTTACATATATAATCTTAAATAACATTGAAATAGGTGATGAACTTGATTAAAAAAGTACAGCTACCACTACAGACTATTAATCTAGTTGTTGGCTTTATGGTATGGGTGTTGATTTCTTCTTTATTGCCATTTATCAGAGAGGACATTTCGATTGCAGCTGAACATGTGGCAATTGTGACGGCAGTTCCAGTAGTACTTGGTTCCGTATTAAGAATTCCTCTCGGATACTATGCAAACGTTATTGGAGCAAGGTTGATTTTTCTACTGAGCTTTATTGTATTACTTTTTCCGGTATACTATATTAGCATTGCTTCTAGTATGCTAGATTTAATTATTGCAGGGACTTTCCTCGGGATTGGTGGAGCCATATTTTCCGTTGGGGTTACTTCCCTTCCGAAATACTACCCGAAAGAAAAACATGGACTGATCAATGGTATTTATGGAATGGGGAATGCAGGAACAGCCGTAACAACTTTTGCAGCACCAGTACTTGCAGCTAAATTTGGCTGGACAACGACGGTTCAGTTTTATTTAGTACTATTACTTGCCTTCGCTCTTTTAAACTTTTTTTTAGGTGATAGAAAAGAAGAAAAAGAAAAAACGAAGATCGTTGAACAAATCAAGGGTGTTTATAAAAATGAAAAGTTATGGCTTTTTTCACTGTTCTATTTTGTAACATTTGGTTCTTTTGTTGCTTTTACCGTATTCCTGCCAAGCTTTCTGGTAGACTTTTATGCTTTAGACAAAGTGGATGCAGGGATGAGAACTGCAGGGTTTATCGCGTTAGCTACTCTAATACGTCCTGTTGGGGGATGGCTAGCTGATAAATTCCAGCCACTTCTCATTTTGATGGGGGTTTTTGCAGGTATTACGATTGCAGCTATTATTTTGGCATTTACACCAGCTATACATATGTACACGGTTGGTGCGCTGCTTATTGCAGCTGCAGCAGGAATTGGAAACGGGGTTATTTTCAAACTTGTCCCCTATTATTTCCAAAAACAAGCTGGAACTGCAAACGGTATTGTATCGATGATGGGTGGTCTTGGAGGCTTTTTCCCACCACTTCTTTTGTCAGCGATATTTTCCATAACTGGTTCTTATTCTATCGGGTTCATGGCATTCTCTCAGTTTGCACTCGTTAGTCTATTACTCGTTTTATGGATGTATTATATGGATCGAATCAATCTTTCGCAAGATGTCTTTAATTCCGCTAATCAAGGAATTATTGTAACGGATCAAACAGGGAAAATTGTCTCTGTGAACAATGCATTTGTGAAAATTACCGGTTATGATGAGAAGGATGCAATTGGTGAACGGGCAAATATCCTCAGTTCTGGTAATCAAGATAAAGAACTCTTCGCTGAAATGTGGAAACAAATTACATCTAAAGGAGAATGGCACGGGGAAATTTTAAATAAACATAAAAATGGTGAAGAATATAAACAAGCAATGTCCATTAGTGCTGTCTATGATGCAAGTGGGGAAGTAATGCGCTATGTTGGAACGCTTGCTGACATGAAAGATAAGCAAAGTGTAAAGACAACATGAAAAATGAATCTAAAGATATGAATCAATGATGTTTATACCCCTGCCTTTAAACAAGCATTCGCAGGGGTATTTTACTTTTATGATAAAATATAGTTAAAAGATAAGGGAGTGTAGTCAATTTGAGAACACCAATACCAGTAAAAGAAGCAGTTCAGCTTGTAACAGGCCATAGTAGGCCACTAGGTAGTGAAATGGTTCCACTTGAGGAGTCTTACGGTCGCATTCTGGCTGAAGGATTAATTGCAAGTCATGATGTACCACCATTTAATCGTTCTGCTTTTGATGGCTATGCTGTCAGAGCTGAAGACACAACGGGGGCTACAAGTGATTATCCTGTCCATTTTCACGTGCTCGGAAATATCGGTGCTGGGCATACAGCAGACAAACCGCTAAAAAAAGGCGAAGCATACCGTATAATGACAGGTGCAGCATTACCTGAAAATGCAGATGCCATCATTATGTTGGAAGCAACGACTCAGACTGAAAATGGATTTCATATAGAGCATCCCTTTGAACCAAACGATAATATTTCATTTCAAGGAGAAGATGCCAAAATAGGCGAAGTACTTATTGAGGCTGGTAGTAAAATTCAACCTGGTACCGTTGCACTGCTTGCAACATTCGGTTATGCAAATGTCAAAGTAGCTAAGCGGCCGAAAGTGAGTTTGATATCTACGGGTACAGAATTACTAGATGTAAAAGATAAATTACAACCAGGAAAGATCCGCAACTCAAATGGTCCTATGCTAGCGGCACAGCTTGATAGAATGGGAGTAAGTTATGAATCGTTTGGGATGATGGAGGATGATTTGGATGCCAGTACAAAAATTATAAAATCCGCTTTGGAAACTACTGATATCGTCATTACAACCGGTGGAGTATCTGTAGGTGACTTTGATTATTTGCCAGAGATTTATAAACGACTTGGCGCAAAAGTGTTATTCAATAAAGTAATGATGCGACCGGGTAGTGTAACAACTGTAGCTGTACTTGGGGATCAATTATTATTTGGTTTGTCAGGTAATCCTTCTGCATGTTTTTCTGGTTTTGAATTATTTACACGACCAGCTATTTTATCCATGATGGGGAATACAACTCCTTTTATGCCGCATATAAAAGCCGTTTTGGCAGAGGATTATCCAAAGAAAAATCCCTTTACTCGCTTTATTCGTGCTATTTGGGAGCTTGATGGAGGAAGAATTGTTGTTCGTCCAGCAGGATTTAATAAATCAAATGCTGTCACTTCTATTGCAAGAGGAAATTGTTTAATCGTGTTGCCGAGTGGTTCAGAAGGATACACAGCCGGTATGACAGTCGATATTCTTTTACTTGGGCAAGAAGATGGGGTGCAAGAGTGGAACCTGTGAAGTTAATCCATATAGTCGGTTTTAAAAATAGTGGAAAAACAACGCTTATTAATAACTGGATTCAAATAATTAAAAGTTTGGGGCTAAAAGTAGCGGTCATTAAACATCATGGGCATGGTGCAAAGCTAGCTATGCCAGATGAAAGTAAAGATTCTATGCAATATTTAAAAAATGGAGCAGATGCATCAATTGTAGCAGGAAGTGGCCATACACAGCATATAACTGCTGATGAAATGGATTATGCAAGTTTAAAACAACTCGCATTACTAAAAAAACCTGATGTCATTTTAGTAGAAGGCTATAAGCAAGAACCAGGAGAAAAAGTTATTTTAGTCAAAGATGAAGCGGATTGGCGTGGGTTGGAGGACTTGGGAAATATCCAACTTGTCGTAGGATTGAAACGCCATATTTCTTACCCACAAATTGCTGATCGGGAGCACATTGATGCTTTAAATAATTGGCTAAAAAAATGGCTACAATCTTCAAAAGAGGATTTCTATGAGTAATCAAACAGTGGGCATTCTACTTGCGGGTGGCATGTCTAGGCGATTCGGTACACCGAAAGCATTCCAAGATTGGAATGGGATTCCGTTTTATGAGTATGTTTACACAGCTTTACAGGCTGTTTGTGATGATATAATTATTGTAACGCGACCCCAATTAAAGAGACGATTTCCAGACAAATATCACACTGTTGTAGATGAAGAGGTATATGCAGGATGTGGACCACTTGCTGGGATCTTTACAGGCATGCACCAAAAAGAAGCTGATCAATACATTGTACTGCCTTGTGATATGCCATTGATTAATGGTGATATTATGCGAGCATTGTTTCGAAAACACCAATTATCTGTTACAGTAGTACGTACGAAGGAAGAATTACAACCTCTTGTCTCTATATGGGATAAAACATGTGAACCCATTCTAGAAAATGCACTTATAAAACAACAGTATGGAATGAAAAAGTTGCTTACTAAGTTGCAGGTACATACTGTTTCGGATATTAGTTTAACAGGGGAACCGGGGCGTTTTATGAATATAAATACGACCCGGCAATTAAAGGAGATGACAGAATGGTTAATGTCCTAGATAAGTTTGGTAGACCAATCCGTGATTTGCGTATTAGTGTTACCGATCGTTGTAATTTTCGTTGTACGTATTGTATGCCGAAAGAAATATTCGGAGATGATTATGTTTTTTTACCAAAAGAATCATTACTTACTTTTGAAGAAATAGAACGTATGGCAAAAATCTTTGCAAGTATTGGTGTTAAAAAGTTACGCATGACTGGTGGTGAGCCGTTACTTCGAGAAAATATGCCTGATTTAATCGAACGTTTAAATAATATAGACGGCATTGAAGATATTGGCTTAACAACGAATGGGGTATTACTTGGGAAATATGCCGAACCACTTTATGATGCTGGGCTACGAAGATTGAATTTGAGTTTGGATGCACTTGATCCATTTGTGTTTGGGGAAATGAACGGAAGAGGAACCAACCCACAAATTGTGCTGAAAAACATTGAATTAGCGAAGGAATTAGGATTCCAAATTAAAGTGAATATGGTCGTTAAAAAAGGTGTTAATGAACATGAAATATTGCCAATGGCGACACATTTTAAAGAACGAGGCATCACACTTCGCTTTATCGAATTTATGGATGTTGGTAATGATAATGCTTGGAGTTTTGAAAAAGTAGTCACAAAAAAGGATATTTATAAGATGCTAGCAGAAGAATTTGACCTTGAGCCCGTAGACCCTGATTATTTTGGAGAAGTAGCACAGCGTTATCGTTATAAGGATAATGGTGCAGAAGTAGGCTTTATTACGTCCGTATCAGAATCATTTTGTTCAACATGCACAAGAGCCAGAATGTCTTCAGATGGCAAATTATTCACTTGTTTGTTTGCAACAGAAGGTTTCGATTTACGTGAATTAATTCGTAGTGGTAAATCAGATGAAGAAATACAAAGTGCAATCACAGGAGTATGGGCTGGCCGTACAGATCGATATTCCGACGAACGAACAGAAGAAACTGCTAAGAAGCGTAAGAAAATAAATATGAGTTATATTGGTGGCTGAAGAAAGTATATATTGATAAAATAGAAACGTTGGACATTGTTTTTTGATAATGCCAGTCGTTCTCTTATATAAACACTGCTCGATAGAGTAGTTCAATTTCGGAGTACAAGGCGTGAAATATTCCTTGAAATTGAACTGCTTTTTTATTAACGCTTAATATGATAATAAAATGGAAATTAACTTAGTATGTATTTTCATGTTATGGGTTTGAAGGAGAGTTTTAAAATGGAAGCAAAGGAATTTCAAAAATGGATTGCTGAATATTATAAATCAAGAGGGTGGTCTGATTTAGATATTTTCGTACGTATTGGCTTCTTATCAGAAGAAACAGGAGAAGTTGCTAGAGCGATAAGATCTCTTGAAATCGGACGAGATAGACCAGATGAACATACGGCTTCACTAGCTGAGAGTAAGAGAAATTTAACAGAAGAACTTGGTGATGTATTAGGTAATCTAGTTGTTATTGCAAATAAATATAATATCGATTTAGAAGAAATTTTTTTAGAACATAAAAGAAAACTTTCTGAAAGATATCAATAAAGGATATAAAGACAAAATAAAGGTGTGAGCACAATGGAAATTAAAAATCTTGCTGTTTTCTGTGGTTCTAGTGCAGGTTCAGATGCTATTTACATAGAAAATGCAGAAAAACTTGGAAAAGAATTAGCCGATGAAAATAGAACATTAATTTATGGTGGAGCACAAGTTGGCTGCATGGGTGCATTGGCTAATACTTCTCTAAATAATGGAGGAAAAGTAGTAGGTGTCATTCCTCAAAAACTCAAAAATGTCGAAATTGCTCATGATCATTTAACAGAACTCCATGTAGTTAATACAATGCACGAACGTAAAGCGAAAATGGCTGAGATGGCAGAAGGATTTATAGCACTTCCTGGAGGTGCCGGAACACTGGAGGAGTGGTTTGAAGTATTTACCTGGTCACAACTAGGTTATCATGCTAAACCATGTGGATTATTAAATGTAAATAATTTCTTCGACCCGTTAATTGCTATGTTAGACCATACTATCAAAGAAGGATTTATGAATGAAGATTATCGGGAAATGATCATCATTTCTTCTGATCCTAAAGAATTATTGGAAAAAATGGATTCCTATACGCCTAGTTATGCAGTAAAATGGAGTTAACAATAGAACTATGGCTGATGTAATAGTTATAGGTGGGAAAAGGTAATTATGCTGGGAATTTAATCTATCTCAATAAGAAAGTAGAAGCCCCATCATTGTCTATGGAGCCTACACTATTTACATTATAAAAAAACACGGAAATCTAATGTGTACCCCTAAAGTTAGACCAAAAATCTAATTCTAGGGGTACTTTTGTATGGTGAAATATGATTTAGTGTTCAAATTAACTGTAGTTAGGACTTATTTTGCTGGTGAAAGTGAAGTTCATTTTCAAGTTGTTTTTCTCGACTCAATGAATATCCACAGCCTACAAGTAATAAAAAACATCCTGAAGTTCGTCTATTTTTTGCATGATGAACATACGTAATAGAATATAAACCAATAGCAGGTTAACCAAGTATACACCAACTGCTGCGTATACCTTTTGTGGTGTAGACCGATAAAGTGTAACTTTGTCATAGATAAATATGGCGCCATATATAAAAGTAGTAGTAAATAATGACAGTAATGCCAAACTGATGGCCAAACCAAATGAGCCACCTAAACCAGTTAATACGATGAGTAAATTAACTGCAATAAAAGGGGTCAAAATGCCGGCATATTGAGTTAATTGCTGTTTAAAAGTCATTTGTTTCACAAACAATTTTTCAATCATTATTATACAAATCAAAGTACATGCTAGTGCAATAATTGCTGTCAAGGCTACCCGTATAAAAATCGGGAAAAATGGCATTCCTTTTTTACCATGTAATAGATGAGATAATTCTCCCATGGTTATTGTATCTAAAGCGTTTATTGTATAGTAAATACCTATACCAAATGTAACAGCATATAAAATAATATTGATAATGCCATTGATAAATTCATTTTCAGTATGTCGAAGTGCTTCCGTCGGGTTTTTGAATAATTGAATAAAATAATTCCAGTATTCTGTAGA
>Ga0079225_10001185_pt1 | contig 14512 bp, 14 predicted proteins | sample Poulit2012_FD_76344 | JGI IMG/M metagenome (GOLD analysis project Ga0079225, IMG submission 76344) | Agricultural soil microbial communities from Georgia to study Nitrogen management - Poultry litter 2012 | ecosystem: Environmental > Terrestrial > Soil > Agricultural land | place: USA: Georgia...
CTGTTCGGCACGTTCACCCCCGAGGTGTTCCGGCCGCACTACGGGCTGACCACCCAGGTCGACACCTACAACATCTGGACGCTGCAAACCTACGAATACGTGGCGATGGCCCGCGACGTGGCCGCCGCGACCCGGTGGCGCGACCGGCTCGGCCATGTCTTCGGGCCACCCGGTTGGCAACCGGCCCGAGCGAAGGGACCCCCATGGCAGACACCCTGCGCCCCGGCGACACGCTGACCTCCGGCGACTCGTTGGTGTCGAAGAACGGCGCCTACACACTGACCCTGCACGACAACGGCAACCTGGTGCTGGCCGAGAATGGAAAACCGGTGTGGGCCAGTGGAACCGGCGGTCAAGAGGTGGTCCGCGCGGAGGTGCGCAACGACGGCGACGTCGTGCTGTACACGCCGAACGAGCCGGTCTGGCACACCGGCACCACGGGCAGAAAGGACGTCAGGCTGGTGTTGCAGGACGACCGCAACCTGGTGCTCTACGCCGCCGACGGGCCGGCCTGGTCGACCAAGACCGACACCACCGCCAAGCCCCAGGCCCCGCAGGCCTAGCCCAGGCCTAGCCCGCCGCCGAGAGGCCGGCCGCGGCACCCGCGGCGCCGGGCCGGTAACGCTGCGGGCCTGCCCGCCGATATTCTCGACAGCAATATCTCCGGTCGGCACCACGCCGACCCGACGGATCGGAGTCGAGGGTGCGCCGGATGCTCCTGCGGATCGGTGTGGTGGCTGCCGTGCTGGCCGGCGCGGCCTCCGGCGGCGCGGTCGGCCGCGCCGGCGCCGACCCGGTGCTGGTGTATCCGGGCATGGAGATCCACCAGGACACCGCCGTGTGCACGCTCGGCTTCGTCGACACCGCCGCGCGGGTCGGGTTCACCGCCGGGCACTGCCGCGGCAGCGGGCCGGTCACCGATGTCGCCGACCACGTCATCGGGACGCTGGCGGCGTTCCGGGACAACACCCCCGACGGTGCCACCGTCAACACCGATGAGGTCATCGCCGACTACGAGGTGATCCTGTTGGCTCCCGACGTCGCGGTCAACGACATCCTGCCCGGCGGCCGGGTGCTGCGCTCGGATCCCGACCTGACGGTGCAGCCCGGCGACGGGGTCTGTCACTTCGGGGTGATCACCGGCGAGAGCTGCGGGGAGGTGCAGGCCGTCAACAACGGGTGGTTCACGATGACCAACGGCGTGGTCAGCGCCAAGGGCGACTCCGGTGGGCCGGTCTACGTGCTCACCCCGGACGGCTCCGGGCGCATCGTCGGGCTGTTCAACAGCACCTGGGGCGCCTATCCGGCGGCGGTGTCCTGGTCGGCCGCCCACGCCCAGATCCGCGAGGACACCGGCGGCGGGTAACCGGGCGCGGCTGGGTTATCCTGCCCCACGATGCATGCAGCTGCCCAGACACCTGTCCAGTCCAGTGCCGGGGCGGGCTGTGCCGTGACCGCGACCCGCCCCCACGGGCGGGTCGGTCCCCGCCGACAGGAGCAGCAGTGAGCACCGAGATCCCCGCAACCGTTCCGGCCGGCGACGTGTCGGCGTACTCCGACGACGTCGACGTGGTGGTGATCGGCTTCGGGATCGGCGGCGGCTGCGCCGCGGTGACCGCCGCGGCCGCCGGGGCGCGGGTGCTGGTGCTCGAACGCTCCGCCGCCGCCGGGGGCACCACCGCCATGGCCGGCGGGCACTTCTACCTCGGCGGGGGCACCGCGGTGCAGCAGGCCACCGGGCACCCCGACACCCCCGAGCAGATGTACAACTACCTCACGGCGGTCTCCCGCGATCCCGACCCCGCCAAGATCCGCGCCTACTGCGACGGCAGCGTCGAGCACTTCACCTGGCTCGAGGAGCTCGGTTTCGAGTTCGAGCGCAGCTACTACCCGGAGAAGGCGGTGATCCAGCCCGGCACCGAGGGGCTGATGTACACCGGCAACGAGAAGGTGTGGCCGTTCTTCACCGAGGCGACCCCCGCCCCGCGCGGGCACAAGGTGCCCGCCCCCGGTGACACCGAGGGCGCCAAGATGGTGATCGACCTGCTGGTCGCGCGCGCGCAGACACTCGGTGTCGAGGTCCGCTACGAGACCGGGGCCACCGAGCTGGTCGTCGACGAGGCCGGCGCGGTCACCGGGGTGTGCTGGAAGCACTTCGCCGACACCGGGGTCATCAACGCCAAGGCGGTGGTGATCGCCGCCGGCGGGTTCGTGATGAACCCGGCGATGGTGGCCGCCCACACCCCCAAACTCGCGGAGAAACCGTTCGTGCTGGGCAACACCTACGACGACGGGCTGGGCATCCGGATGGGCATGTCGGCCGGCGGGACCACCGAACACATGGACCAGATCTTCATCACCGCTCCGGCCTATCCGCCGGCGATCCTGCTGACCGGGGTGATCGTCAACTCCGACGGCAAACGGTTCGTCGCCGAGGACTCCTACCACTCGCGCACCGCCGGGTTCGTGATGGACCAGCCCGACAGCGCGGCGTTCCTCATCGTCGACGAGGAGCACCTGCGCCGTCCGCACGTGCCGCTGGTGCCGCTCATCGACGGCTGGGAGACGGTCGCGGAGATGGAGACCGCGCTGGGCATCCCGGCCGGCAACCTGGCCGCCACCCTGGAGCGCTACAACACCTTCGCCGCCCGCGGCGAGGACCCCGACTTCCACAAGCAGCCGGAGTTCCTCGCCCCCCAGGACACCGGGCCCTGGGGCGCGTTCGACCTGTCGCTGGGCAAGGCGATGTACGCCGGGTTCACCCTCGGCGGGTTGGCCACCTCCGTGGACGCCGAGGTGCGACGCGCCGACGGCAGCGTCGTCCCGGGGCTGTACGCGGTCGGGGCGTGCGCGGCCAACCTCGCCCAGGACGGCAAGGGCTACGCCAGCGGAACCCAGCTGGGGGAGGGGTCGTTCTTCGGCCGCCGCGCCGGGGCGCACGCCGCGGCCCGCGCCGCGCGCGGCTGACCCGCACCGGCCGGCCTGCCCGCGTGTGCGGTGGGGGCGATCGGTTGTGCGGTCACGGCGGCCCGCGCGGCGTCTGCGCCACCGTCGGCGCACAAACCCCCGGCGGGGTTGGTCACTCCGCGGCGGCGATGCGGCCCAACCGCCAGCCACCGCCGCCGGTGAGCTCCAGGTGGCGGCGGTGATGCTGTTCGACGGTGCCGCGGTGGCTGACGCTGACCAGCGTGGTCGCCGGCAGCGCGGTGCGCAGCAGCCGGTAGAGGGCGAACTCGAGCCCCTCGTCGAGGGCGGAGCTGGCCTCGTCGAGGAAGACCACCTCCGGGCGGCCCAACAGCACCCGGGCGAACGCCACCCGCTGCTGTTCGCCGGGGGAGAGCACCTTGACCCAGTCGGTGACCTCATCGAGGCGGTCCACCAGGTGCGGCAGCGCCACCGTGGTCAACACCTCGCGCAACGCCGCATCGGGGACCTCCCCGGCGGCGGCCGGGTAGGACACCACCGCACGCAGATCCCCCAGCGGCACATAGGGCAGCTGGGACAGGAACATCGTCGCCCCGGGCTCGGCCGGGCAGTGCAGGGTGCCCGAGGCGTACGGCCACAGCTGCGCCAGGCTGCGCAGCAGGGTGGTCTTGCCGCTGCCCGACGGACCGGTGATCACCAGGGTGTCCCCGGCGGCCAACTCCACGTCGAGGGTGTCGATCAACGCCTCACCGGCCGGGTTGCGCACCTCGACTGCGTCGATCACCACCGCGCCGTCGGCGCTGGGCACGGTGCGCAGTTCCGGCAGCGCCCGCGACTTCGCGTCGGCGTCGACCAGCCCGTCCAGCCGGATGATCGCCGCGCGGAACCCGGCGAACTCGTCGTAGGAGTTGCGGAAGAACGACAGCGAGTCGTGGATGTTGCCGAACGCCGAGGCGGTCTGCACCACATCGCCGAAGGTGATCTGGTTGGTGAACAGCCGCGGCGCCTGGATCACCCACGGCAGCGGCACGATCGACTGGCTCACCGACGGGTTCCAGCCGGTGAACCCGATGCTGCGGTTCACGAACCGCAGATAGTTGGCGATGATCGCGTCGAAGCGGGCGCGCAACTGGCGGCGTTCGGCGCGCTCCCCGCGGTAGAAGCCGACCGCTTCGGCGGCGTCGCGCACCCGCACCAGCGCGTAGCGGAACGCGGCGTTGGTCAACTCGTTGCGAAAACTCAGCCGGATCAGCGGCCGGCCGATCCAGAACGCGATCACCGAGGCGGCCAGCACATAGGCGAACACGATCCAGAACATCGCCCGCGGCACGCTCACCCCGAGCACCGTCAGCGGGCCGGACAGATTCCACAGGATCGCCGCGAACGAGATCACCGACACGATCGAGTAGACCGCGCCCAGCAGCAGGGTGCTGGTGGTGTTGTTGACCGGCTGGTTGGGCGAGGCGCCCACCCCGGCGGTGAACACGTCGACGTCCTGCTGGATGCGCTGATCGGGGTTGTCCATCTCGGTGTCGATGAACCGGGTGCGGTAGTAGGCGCGGCCCTCCAGCCAGTCGCCGGTCAACCGGTCGGTCAACCAGGTGCGCCAGGCCACCATGAACCGCTGGGTCAGGTAGATGTCGGTCATCACCCGCGCGACGTGCAGCGCCGCCATCACCGCGAAGATCCCGATCGCGACCCAGAAGCCGTGCACCCCGGAGTTCTTCACCGGATCATCGCCGGCCGCGGCCCCCTCGAAGGCCACCTGCAGCGAGGTGTACATGTCGTTGCCCTGGTAGCTGAACAACACGTTGAGGCGCACCGCGACGATCACCGACGCCAGCAGCACACCGAGCATCGCCCAGACCCGCACGCTGGACCGGCCGGTGAAATAGGCACCGGTGATGCGCCAGAACTGCCGTCCCCACGGCGTCAGGTAACGCAGCGCCACCAGCACCGCCACCAGGCAGGCCGCCGTGATCGCCCAGGCCATCGCCACCCAGGTCAACGAATCGGGCAGCGCATGCGCCCAGTCGATCCGGGGCGTGAACGGTTTCAGCGTGCCCACCGGCTATCACTCCTCGCCCGGGGCGCCCCGGCGACACCCCGGAGCGAAAAACTACCGCACCGGGCGTCCCGGCAGCCGCCTTAGGCTCAGCCCATGCGCACCCTGCCAGCCGGACACCTGGCGGCCCGCCGCCTCACCGCCGCCGGCATCGACACGGTGTTCACCCTCTCCGGCGGCCACCTGTTCCCCCTCTACGACGGCTTGCGGGCCGCCGGCATCCGACTGATCGACACCCGCCACGAGCAGACCGCCGCGTTCGCCGCCGAGGGCTGGGCGAAGGTGACCCGCCGGCCCGGGGTGGTCGCGGTGACCGCCGGGCCGGGGGTCACCAACGCGATGAGCGCGCTGGCCGCCGCCCAGCAGAACCAGAGCCCGCTCCTGGTGCTGGCCGGCCGGGCCCCGGCCGCCCGGTGGGGCATGGGCTCGCTGCAGGAGTTCGACCCCGTGCCGGTGGTGGCGCCGCTGGCGCGGTTCGCCGCGACCGCCGCGGCCCCGCAGCAGGTGGCCGGCCTCATCGACGCCGCGCTGCAGGCCAGCGTCGCCGCCCCGTCCGGGGTGGGCTTCGTCGACGTCCCGCTCGATCATCTGCTCGGCGAGGCCGCCGAGACCGACGGCCCCGGCGCCCTGAGCGACCCGCCCGCGCCCGCGATCGGCCCCGACGCGGGCGTGCAACGCGCCCTGGAGGTCCTGGCCACCGCACGCCGCCCGGTCATCGTGGCCGGCACCAACGTGTGGTGGGGTCACGCCGAGGCGGCGCTGCGCGTGCTCGCCGAGAGCCGGCGTATCCCGGTGCTGGCCAACGGCATGGCCCGCGGGATGCTGCCCGCCGATCACGAACTGGCCTTCTCCCGGGCCCGCGCCCTCGCGCTGCGCCAGGCCGACGTCGTCGTGCTGGTCGGGGCCCCGATGGATTTCCGACTCGGGTTCGGCGCGGTGTTCGGTCCCGACACCGCGGTGATCGCCGTCGACCGGGTCGCACCGTCGTCGCCGTATCCGCGCGACGTCGCCGCCGGGGTCTACGGCGACCTGACGGCGGCGTTGACCACGCTGGCCGACCCGCCCACCGGACCCGCCGCCGGCGCGGACTGGCTCGCCACCCTGCGGATCGCCGAGAAAACCGCCCGCCGGATGGAGGGCACCGAGTTGGCCGACGACCGGGCTCCGCTGCATCCGATGCGCGTCTACGCCGAGCTGGTGCCGCTGTTGGACCGCGACGCCATCATCGTCGTCGACGGGGGTGATTTCGGCTCCTACGCGGGACGCATGATCGACTCCTACGTGCCCGGGGCCTGGCTGGACGCCGGCCCGTTCGGCTGTTTGGGGTCGGGGCCGGGCTATGCGCTGGCCGCCAAGCTGGCCCACCCCGACCGCCAGGTGGTGCTGCTGCAAGGCGACGGCGCGTTCGGATTCTCCGGGCTCGAGTGGGACACCTTGATCCGCCACGACGTGGCGGTGGTGGCGGTGATCGGCAACAACGGCGTCTGGGGGTTGGAGAAGCATCCGATGGAGCAGCTCTACGGGTATTCGGTGGTCGCCGAGCTGCGCGCGGGCACCCGCTACGAGCGGGTGGTGAGCGCGCTGGGCGGTCGCGGCGAGCTGGTCGCCGAGCCCACCCAGCTGCGCCCGGCGCTGCAGCAGGCGTTTCGCCGCGGCGTGCCGGCGGTGATCAACGTGCTCACCGACCCCACCGTCGCCTACCCGCGGCGCACCCCGCCGGCGTGAGCCCGACCGGCCGGCCGCCGCGGCGCTCAGGCGCACGTTTGAGTGCATTTTCGCGCCGTAACCGCACCCAAACGTGCGTCTCGACGCAGCCAGCGGGCCGGCTCCGCGTACGGTAATCGTGTGGCGAAAACCCCAACCAAACCCGGCCGCCTCAGCGCCAAGTTCTGGAAGCTGCTCGGGGCGAGCACCGAGAAGAACCAGTCCCACTCGTTGGCGCAGGTGCACGCCGCGGCCGACTACGACGCCAAGGCGGCCAACCTCGACGACGAGAAGCTGCGCAAGGCCGCCAAGCTGCTCAACCTCAAAGACCTCGCCGACTCCGACGACATCCCCCAGTTCCTGGCGATCGCACGCGAGGCCGCCGAACGGACCACCGGGCTGCGCCCGTTCGACGTGCAGCTGCTCGGGGCGCTGCGGATGCTGGCCGGCGACGTCATCGAGATGGCCACCGGGGAGGGCAAGACCCTGTCCGGGGCGATCGCGGCCGCCGGCTACGCGCTGGCCGGCCGCCACGTGCACCTGATCACGATCAACGACTACCTGGCCCGCCGCGACGCCGAGTGGATGGGCCCGCTGCTGGAGGCGATGGGGGTCAGCGTCGGCTGGGTCGCCGCCGAGTCCAGCGCCGACCAGCGCCGCGCCGCCTACCGCTGCGACGTCACCTACGCCTCGGTCAACGAGATCGGCTTCGACGTGCTGCGCGACCAGCTGGTCACCGACATCGCCGACCTGGTGTCGCCGAAACCGGACGTGGCGCTGATCGACGAGGCCGACTCGGTGCTCGTCGACGAGGCGCTGGTGCCGTTGGTGCTGGCCGGCACCAGCCACCGGGAGACCCCGCGGGTGGAGATCATCCGCTGGGTCGGCGAGCTGCGGCCGGGCCGCGACTACGACACCGACTCCGACAGCCGCAACGTGCACCTGACCGAGTCCGGCGCCCGCGCCCTGGAGGCCAAACTCGGCGGGATCGACCTGTACTCCGAGGAGCACGTGGTCAGCACCCTCACCGAGATCAACGTCGCCCTGCACGCCCACGTGCTGCTGCAGCGCGACGTGCACTACATCGTGCGCGACGACAAGGTGCAGCTGATCAACGCCTCCCGCGGCCGGATCGCGGCACTGCAGCGCTGGCCCGACGGGCTGCAGGCCGCGGTGGAGGCCAAGGAGGGCATCGAGACCACCGAGACCGGCGAGGTGCTCGACACGATCACGGTGCAGGCTCTGGTCAACCGCTACCCGACGGTGTGCGGGATGACCGGCACCGCGCTGGCCGCCGGCGAGCAGCTGCGCCAGTTCTACTCGCTCGGGGTGTCCCCGATCGACCCGAACACCCCGAACGTCCGCGAGGACGAGCCCGACCGGGTCTACATCACCGCCGCGGCCAAACACACCGCGATCATCGAGCACATCGCCGCGGTGCACGAGACCGGCCAGCCGGTGCTGATCGGCACCCACGACGTGGCCGAGTCCGAGGACCTGCACGAACGCCTGGTCCGCGCCGGGGTGCCGGCGGTGGTGCTCAACGCCAAGAACGACGCCGAGGAGGCCGAGATCATCGCCGAGGCCGGCAAGCTCGCCCGGGTGACGGTCTCCACCCAGATGGCCGGGCGCGGCACCGACATCCGCCTCGGCGGCTCCGACGAGGCCGACCACGACCCGGTCGCCGACCTCGGCGGGCTGCACGTGGTCGGCACCGGCCGGCACCGCACCGCCCGGTTGGACAACCAGCTGCGCGGCAGGGCGGGCCGCCAGGGCGACCCGGGATCGTCGGTGTTCTTCGCGTCCTGGGAGGACGAGGTGGTCACCGACTACCTGGAGCCGGCCAAACGCCCGCTCGACACCGACGAGGACGGGCGGATCCAGAGCACCAAGGCGGCGTCGCTGCTCGATCACGCCCAGCGCGTCGCCGAGGGCCGGCTGCTCGACGTGCACGCCAACACGTGGCGCTACAACCAGCTCACCGCCCAGCAGCGCGCCATCATCGTGGAGCGGCGCAACACGCTGCTGTCCACCGACACCGCCCGCGAGGAACTCGCCGAGCTGGCCGCCGACCGCTACGCGGAGCTGCGCGACCGCCTCAGCGAGGAGAAGCTCAGCCACATCTGCCGCCAGATCATGCTCTACCACCTCGACCGGGGGTGGGCCGATCACCTGGCGTATCTGGCGGACATCCGCGAGAGCATCCACCTGCGGGCGTTGGGCCGGCAGAACCCGCTAGACGAATTCCACCGGATGGCCGTCGACGCGTTCGCCTCGCTGGCCGCCGACGCGATCGAGGCGGCCCAGCAGACCTTCGAGACCGCGGCCAACATCGAGGACGAGCCGGGGGTCGACCTGTCCAAGCTGGCCCGCCCGACCTCGACGTGGACCTACATGGTCCACGACAACCCGCTGGCCGACGACACCCTCGCCGCGCTCAGCCTGCCCGGGGTGTTCCGCTAAGGTCGCGCCGTATGGACCCTGCCGTGCACGACCGGGTGCTGACCGTGCCCAACGCGCTCAGCGTGCTGCGTCTGGCGCTGATCGGGGTCTTCCTCTATCTGCTGCTGGCCGCCGACGCCGAGTTCGCCGCCGCGGTGGTGCTGATCATCGCCGGCGCCTCGGATTGGGCCGACGGCAAGATCGCGCGACTGTACAACCAGTCCTCGCGGCTGGGGGAGCTTCTGGACCCGGCCGTCGACCGGCTCTACATGGTGATCGTGCCGCTGGCGTTGGCGGTGCACTCGCTGGTGCCGTGGTGGTTCGTCGCGGCGCTGCTGGGCCGCGACGGGCTGCTGGCGGCCACGCTGCCGCTGCTGCGCCGCCGGGGGTGGACCGCGCTGCCGGTGACCTACCTGGGCAAGGCCGCCACCTTCGCGCTGATGGCGGGATTCCCCCTGCTGCTGCTCGGCCAGCAGGAGGCGGTGTGGAGCCGGGTGCTCGGCGCCGGCGGCGGGGCGTTCCTGTGCTGGGGGCTCTACCTGTACCTGTGGACCGGCGTGCTGTATCTGCTGCAGGTGGGCCTGGTGCTGCGCACACCGCCGGCGGTCCGCACCGGGGGTGGCGGTGGCTGAACCGTTCTTCGCGCTGAGCGGCTACGACAACCAGGGCCGCCGCGCGGTGCCGTCGCTGCTGCGGTCCCTGCTCTCGGAGCACCTCGACCCCGGCTACGCCGCCGCGGCGCAACGCCGCCACGAGGCCCCGCAACCGCGCCCGCTGCGCTGGGGCTGGCAGCTGCTGGGGGCGCTGCTGATCACCGTGGTGTTCGCCGGGGCGGTCGCGCAGGCCCGCTCGGTGGCCCCGGGCATGAACGCCGCGCAGCGCACCCTGGCGGCCAACGTGCGGGCGGCCAAACACTCCGCCGACGAGCTGACCGCGCGCCGCAACACCCTGGCCGCCGCGGTCAGCGACTCGCAGCGCCGCCAGTTGCGCGCCGACAGCGAGGGCCGTCGGCTGCTCACCGGCCTGGACGCACTCGCCCTGGCGGCCGCCGACACCCCGGTGATCGGGCCGGGGCTGACCGTCACCGTCACCGACCCGGGGGTGAGCCGAAACCTCAGCGACGTCTCCAAACAGCGCGTCGCCGGCAGCCGGCAGATCATCTTGGACCGCGACCTGCAGTCGGTGGTGAACTCGTTGTGGTCGGCCGGGGCCGAGGCGATCGCCGTCAACGACGTCCGGGTCGGCCCGAACGTGACGCTGCGCCAGGCCGGTGGGGCGATCCTGGTCGACAACACCCCGATCAGCAGTCCCTACACCATCCTGGCGATCGGCCCGCCGTCGATGGGCAAGGCCTTCGACCGCACCGCCGGCCTGCGCTGGTTGCGCCGACTCGAGGTCACTTACGGTGTGGGGGTCACCGTCAGCGCCGGCGACGGCCTGGCGCTGCCGGCCGGAACGATGCGCGAGGTCACCTACGCCCGGAACAGCACCGAGCCGGGCGGGCCGTGACCACCCCGACCGCCCCGCCCCCCGTCCCCCCAGTCAGGAGTTCACAGCGCCCATGATCGGCATCGCAGCACTGGCCATCGGCATCGTGTTGGGGTTGGTGTTTCATCCCAGCGTTCCCGAGGCCGTCCAGCCCTATCTGCCGATCGCGGTGGTCGCCGCCCTCGACGCGGTGTTCGGCGGGTTGCGCGCCTACCTGGAGAAGATCTTCGACCCGAAGGTGTTCGTGATCTCGTTCGTGTTCAACGTCCTGGTGGCCGCCCTCATCGTCTACGTCGGCGACCAGCTCGGTGTCGGCACCCAGCTGTCCACGGCGATCATCGTCGTGCTCGGTATCCGCATCTTCGGCAACGCCGCGGCGCTGCGCCGCCGGCTGTTCGGGGCGTGAGCGATGAACCAGGATCCGACGTCGCACAGCACCTCCGCCGACCCCGGCCACGGTCGCCACGAACTGCCCGCCGACCATCCCGACCGCGAAACCGGTCCGGCCGGCACGCTGCTGCGCCGGGGCCGGCGCCAACCGGTCTTCGCGGTGCTGGCGGTCCTGCTCTGCCTCGCCCTGGGGGTGGCCATCGCCACCCAGGTGCGCCAGACCGACACCGGCGATTCGCTGGACACCGCGCGGCCGGCCGACCTGCTGGTGCTGCTGGATTCGCTGCGGCAACGGGAGGCCACGTTGAACACCGAGGTCGCCGACCTGCAGCGCACCCTGACCGCGCTGCAGGCCGCCGGCAGCGGCGACCAGGCCGCCATCGAATCGGCGCAGGCGCGGCTGGCGGCGCTGTCGATCCTGATCGGCACCGTCGGGGCCACCGGGCCGGGGATCACCATCACCATCGACGATCCCCGCCCGGGGGTCAACCCCGACGACCTGCTCGACGTGATCAACGAGTTGCGGGCCGCCGGCGCCGCGGCGATGCAGGTCAGCGACGACCGGCAGGCGGTGCGGATCGGCGTCGACACCTGGGTCGCCGGGGTGCCCGGCGCGCTGGTCGTCGACGACAGCACCCTCACGCCGCCCTATTCGGTTGTCGCGATTGGCGATCCGCCGACGTTGGCGGCCGCGATGAAAATCCCCGGCGGCGCAGTCGACAGTGTCGAGACCTCCGGCGGCCAGATGGGGGTGCAGCAGGCCGACTTCGTGGAGATCACCGCCTTGCGACAACCGAAACCCCGCCAATACGCTCAGCCCGTCAAGTAAACCGTCCCGAGCCAAGGAACAGATCGCTGTGAGCCCTGCCAGTCACGTCCCCGATGACCTGCGTTACACCGCCGAGCACGAGTGGGTGCGCCCGACCGAGGCCGACGTGCTGCGGGTCGGCATCACCGACTACGCGCAGGCCGCGCTCGGCGACGTCGTCTTCGTCCAACTGCCCGAGGTCGGGGCGACGGTCACCGCAGGCGAGTCGTTCGGCGAGGTGGAGTCCACCAAGTCGGTCTCGGACCTGTTCGCCCCGGTGACGGCGAAAGTGGTTGCCGTCAACGAGGATTTAGCGGGCAGCCCGGAACTGGTCAACACCGACCCGTACGGCGGGGGCTGGCTGGTGGATCTGCGGATCGACGCGGGCTCCGCCGAGGAGCAGGCGGCCGCCCTGCTCGACGCCGACGGCTACCGGGCGACCCTCGCCGAGTGAGCATTGTTAAGGTTTGACCGCCGAACGGCCGCCGGATCGTGGCGTGGCGGGTACATTCCCGCCCGCGGCGCGGTACGGTCGACACTGCGACGGAAACGCCGGCAACGATGCCGTGGGCGGGCCCGGTCAGCGCGTATCTTCAGCCAATAAGGAGGAGCGGGTGACGGAGAACGACAACGATCAAGACTCCGACGACGTCACCGCGGAGACAACCTCGGTATTCCGCGCTGATTTCCTCAGCGAACTCGACGCCCCCGCCCAGGTGGGTTCCGACAGCGCGGTCTCCGGCGTCGAGGGCCTGCCGGCCGGGTCGGCGCTGTTGGTGGTCAAACGCGGCCCGAACGCCGGATCCCGGTTCCTGCCGGACCGGCCGATCACCTCCTCGGGACGTCACCCCGACAGCGACATCTTCCTCGACGACGTCACCGTGAGCCGCCGGCACGCCGAGTTCCGGCTGGAGGGCGAGGAGTTCCAGGTGGTCGACGTGGGCAGCCTCAACGGCACCTACGTCAACCGGGAACCGGTGGACTCGGCGGTGTTGTCCAACGGCGACGAGGTCCAGATCGGCAAGTTCCGTCTGGTGTTCCTGACCGGCCCGAAAGCCGACGACGGGGGATCCGCGAGCCCGTGACCGCGCCCGAAACGCCCGCGCTGCCCGGGATGTCGATCGGGGCGGTGCTGGCGGCGCTGCGCCCGGACTTCCCGGACGTCACGATCTCCAAGATCCGTTTCCTGGAGGCCGAGGGTCTGGTCACCCCGCAGCGCACGGCGTCGGGATATCGCCGATTCAGCGCCTACGACTGCGCGCGGCTGCGGTTCATCCTCGCCGCCCAGCGCGACCAGTATCTGCCGCTGAAGGTGATCAAGGTGCAACTGGACGCCCAGCCGGACGGGGAGTTGCCGGCCACCGGCTACGGGGTGCCGCGGCTGGTCCCGGCCGCCGGGCAGAGCCCGGACACCACCGCGGTCGCCCCCACCGAGGTGCGGCTGCGCCGGGAGGATCTGCTGGCCCGCTCCGGGGTCGACGAGACGCTGCTGACCGCCCTGCTCAAGGCCGGGGTGATCACCACCGGGCCGGGGGGGTTCTTCGACGAACACGCGGTGACGATCCTGCAGTGCGCCCGCGCCCTCGGCGACTACGGCGTGGAACCGCGCCACCTGCGGGCGTTCCGTTCGGCGGCCGATCGGCAATCCGACCTGATCGCCCAGATCGCCGGACCGGTGGTCAAGGCCGGCAAGGCCGGCGCACGCGACCGCGCCGACGACCTGGCCCGCGAGGTGGCGGCGCTGGCCATCACGCTGCACACATCGTTGATCAAGTCCGCGGTACGCGACGTCCTGCACCCCTGAGGACTAGACTTCCGGTGACGGTCTTGGAGTTGGCACCGCACGGGCGGAGGGCAGACACTGATGGGTGAAGTGCACGTCGTCGGCATTCGCGTCGAACAACCACAGAACCAACCGGTGTTGTTGCTGCGCGAGGCGGGCGGGGACCGCTATCTGCCGATCTGGATCGGGCAGGCCGAGGCGGCGGCGATCGCGCTGGAGCAGCAGGGGGTCGAGCCGGCCCGGCCGTTGACCCACGACCTGATCCGCGATCTCATTGCCGCGCTGGGCCATTCCCTCAAGGAGGTCCGCATCGTCGACCTGCAGGAAGGCACGTTCTACGCCGACTTGGTCTTCGACCACGAGGTGACGGTCTCGGCACGCCCTTCGGACTCCGTGGCCATCGCGTTGCGCACCGGGGTGCCGATCTACGTGGAGGACACCGTGCTGGCGGAGGCCGGGCTGCTGATCCCCGACGAGAGCGACGAGGACGAACCCGGCGCCGCCCGCGAAGACGAGGTGGAGAAGTTCAAGGAGTTCCTCGACAGCATCTCACCCGACGATTTCAAGGCCACCTGAGCCGGCCCGTAGACTGCCCGCGGGACCGTCGGTCCGGAGTCGGCCCGGAGTCGGCCGAGTCACGGATGGGTCTCACGATGTCCGACACGCCCGACATAACCCCGGGATCGGTGGGGCGACACCCATACTTTCATAGCGACCGCAAGCCAACAGCCCGCCGAAAAGCGTATGCTCAGAAAGCACTTGAGCAGCCGCACGCGATGCCGGTGACGCCGACGGCCAGGGATTATCAGCGTGATCAGCGAGAGGATGCGCCCGTGGGTGAAGGACCCCGCCAAGAACAGCTGGACCTTGCTGACCCCCTCGGCGCGGCTCCGGCCGCGTCGGATCA
>Ga0079225_10001186_pt1 | contig 14507 bp, 9 predicted proteins | sample Poulit2012_FD_76344 | JGI IMG/M metagenome (GOLD analysis project Ga0079225, IMG submission 76344) | Agricultural soil microbial communities from Georgia to study Nitrogen management - Poultry litter 2012 | ecosystem: Environmental > Terrestrial > Soil > Agricultural land | place: USA: Georgia...
GCTGCGAGATCATGAAGGCCTTGCCGTCACTGATACCACGTTCCGTGATGCCCACCAGTCCTTGTTAGCGACTCGCATCCGTACGCGGGACATGTTGGCTGCAGCCCCAGCAGTATCGCACCTACTACCACAACTGTTTTCCGCAGAGGTTTGGGGTGGTGCAACTTATGATGTCGCCCTGCGCTTCCTCTCAGAAGACCCCTGGGATCGCTTAGCACGTCTTCGTGAGGAAATGCCAAATATTCCACTGCAGATGTTGCTTCGCGGCCGAAACACTGTGGGATACACGCCCTACCCACAACGTGTTACCGAGGCCTTCGTTGAAGAGGCCGCTCAAACCGGTGTCGATATCTTCCGCATATTCGACGCCCTCAATGACGTCAACCAAATCATTCCCGCGATTACTGCGGTGCGAGACAACACGGAATCTGTCGCTGAGGCGGCCCTGTGCTACACGGGCAACCTGCTTGATCCCAACGAGAAGTTATACACCCTGGATTACTACCTCAATCTGGCGGAAGAAATGGTTCAGGCAGGCGCTCACATCCTGGCCATCAAGGATATGGCGGGTCTATTGCGCCCAGCTGCCGCAAACAAGCTGGTCGGTGCGTTACGAGAGAACTTCGACCTCCCAGTACACTTGCACACCCACGATACGTCCGGTGGTCAACTTGCCACACTCATGGCGGCCTCGGCAGCAGGCGTGGATGCTGTAGATACAGCGAGCGCAGCCCTGGCAGGAACTACCTCTCAGGTTTCCATGTCAGCTCTGGTAGCAGCCACCGATAACACCGAACGTGAAACCGGACTCGACCTGGAACACGTGGCCGGACTCGAACCATACTGGGAAGCCGTACGTGAAATTTATGCACCGTTTGAATCCGGGTTACCGGCACCAACTGGTCGCGTGTACGCCCACGAAATCCCTGGCGGCCAGCTATCGAATCTTCGCCAACAAGCGATCGCCTTGGGCCTGGGGGAGCGCTTCGAATCCATCGAGAACATGTATGCAGCAGCGAACGATATCCTCGGTGACATTGTGAAAGTCACGCCCTCGTCCAAGGTCGTGGGCGATCTAGCGTTAGCACTCGTGTCCGCGGATGCCGACCCAGCTGATTTTGAAGCAAATCCACGAAACTACGACATCCCGGACTCAGTCATCGCATTCTTATCGGGTCAGCTTGGTGATCCTCCAGGAGGCTGGCCAGAACCGTTCCGGACGAAGGCGCTAGAAGGTCGTCAAGCCACCGGAATTGAGCTTGAAGACATCTGTGAAGAAGATGCAGCGAAATTGGCCGAACCTGGTGAGACTCGCCGGCGGACTCTCAACCGGTTGTTGTTCCCTGGCCCGACCGCAGAATATGAGGAACACGTTCGGTTGTATGGCGACACCTCCGTCCTACATACCCGGGATTTCCTGTATGGCATGGTAGAAGGTCAAGAACATGTCATCTCGTTGGGCAAAGGTGTGCGCTTACTCACCACCTTGCAAGCCGTCTCTGAAGCCGACGACAAGGGGATGCGCACCGTCATGGTGACACTCAACGGCCAACAACGCCAGGTTGAGGTCCGCGACCGTTCGGTGGAATCCAATGTTCACGAAGCTGAAAAGGCAGACGCCTCCAAGCAGGGCCATGTACCGGCTCCATTCTCTGGCACCGTCACAGTGTCTGTCGAAGAGGGGGAAAAGGTTGAAGTCGGCGATACTGTTGCCACCATTGAAGCCATGAAGATGGAAGCAAGTATCACCGCTCCGGTGGCCGGCACCATCTCACGAGTCGTGTTGCAAAACCCGACCCCGGTAGAAGGCAATGACCTCATCGTGGTGATAGACCCGGCATAACGTCGGATTAACCAGGAAGCCGAGACCGGATTCGGAACCATTACACTGATGGCATGAACATCGAACACTACGATCTTGCCATTATCGGTTCCGGATCCGGTAATTCCGTTATCACCCCCTACTGGGATAATAAAAAAGTCGCTATCATCGATTCCGGTATCTTTGGCGGGACCTGCCTCAACGTTGGGTGCATCCCAACCAAAATGTTTGCTTATCCGGCTCAGCTGGCCTCCAATTCAGCAGATGCTGCACGGCTCGGAGTGGAGCTAAATTTCACTTCCGCAGACTGGCCAGGTATTCGGGACCGAATCTTCTCGCGCATCGACGCGATTTCTGAAGGCGGCAAAGTTTACCGTGATAAAGAGCTGGACCACACCACACTTATCACTGAAGAAGTACAGTTCTCAGGTCCTAAGCAACTCACGACCTCTACTGGAAGAATAGTGGAGGCCGACCAGATTGTGATCGCCGCCGGCTCACGTCCGAGCCTACCTGACGTTCCGGGTCTGGACCTGCCGGGGGTTCATACCTCTGACACCATCATGCGCATCGATAGGTTGCCTAAACGCATCATTATCGTCGGCGGAAAGTATATTGGCTCTGAATTTGCGGCCATCTTTTCGGGACTTGGCTCAGAAGTCATCCATATCAACCGCTCAGGGCAACTCCTGTCGAATCACGACAACACCATCTCTGACGAATTTACACGTATCGCCAAAGAACAGTGGCAGGTCGCGCTCAACCGGACCCTCCATTCGATTGATCAGGAGCATGGCAGACTCCGGGTGAATCTCAGTGCAACGGGGCATGAGACCAATGAGGTCGTGGATTATTTTACTGGCGATGTTGTGCTGCTCGCTACAGGCCGCGTACCAAATACAGACCGCTTGAACTTACCGGCGGCGGGTATTGATACGGATGCTGGATTCATTGCTCGCGATGAGTACTTGCGAGTCTTATCCGATGGCGAACCACTCGAGGGGGTCTGGGCGCTTGGAGATATTGCGAATCCGCAAATGCTCAAGCACGTCGCAAATCATGAACAGCGGCTGGTTTCTCACAACATGGAAAACCCGCACGCCATGAAACCTGACACGCTGGCTCCAGTGCCGGCGGGAGTTTTTACTCGGCCGCAAATCGCAAGTGCCGGGATGACCGAGGAAGAAGCAAAAAGCCAATATGGTGAAGATGCCATCACCGTAAAAATCCAAGACTACGGCGATACTGCGTATGGGTGGGCTATGGAAGACTCTGACGGTTTCGTCAAACTTATTGGCGAAAAAGCCACCGGTCATATTCTTGGCGCGCACATTCTGGGTTCTGAAGCCACAAACCTTATCCAGCCCGTTTTGACCGCCATGTCGATGAAGATCCCAGCTCACCACATGGCACGGGGGCAGTATTGGATTCACCCTGCGATGGCGGAAGTCGTAGAAAACGCACTGCTTGGCTTAGAAGTACCAGATTCAGGCTGCATTTAGACGCCCATCCCACGCTAGAACGCTCCGAACCAGGTAAGCGGACCGGAGCGTTCTAGGGTGAGTTAACTGCGGAGCGTTACTTACTTGCCGGCTGATATATATCGTCGATGAGTTCCGAGTAGTCTCGTAGGATCGTTTCACGCCGAATCTTCATCGAAGGTGTCATATGTCCGCCCTCGATTGTAAAGTCACGGTCTGCAATGCGGAATTCCCGAATCGATTCGGCACGTGATACTGAGTCATTTGCTTTATCAATCAGCCCTTGGACATGCTGCAACACAGCAGGATGGGTCGCCATCTCGGTCATGCTCATATTGGGGTCAAGATGTCGCTGTTTCAGCCATGCCGGCGCGGTCTCTTCGTCCAAGGTCACGATCGCGGCCACAAATTTCTGGTTGTCGCCGATCACCATGACTTGGGAAATAAGCCCGTCGGCACGAATCTGGTCTTCGAGCTGAGCTGGGGCGACATTCTTGCCACTGGCGGTGACAAGAATTTCTTTCTTTCGCCCGGTGATCGTCAGATACCCATCGTCATCCAGATAGCCAATATCTCCGGTGTAGAGCCAACCATCGACAAGCTCTTCGGCGGTTTTGTCCGGCAGATTGTGATACCCCTTGAAGACACATACCCCGGTGGCAAGAATTTCACCATCATCAGCTATGCGAATGCCACAGCCCGGAGCTGGGAGACCAACTGTCCCGACGCGAGTCTTGCCGGGCCGGTTAACCGTGACGGGGGCCGTGGTTTCTGTTAGACCGTATCCTTCTTTGATATTGACGCCAATACCCCGGAAAAAGTGGCTGAGATAAGCACCTAAAGGCCCACCCCCTGAGATCGCATCCTTGACATGGCCACCCATAGCTGCCCGAATTTTTGAATATAGCAACTTGTCGAAAACCCAGTGCTTGAGTCGCAAGCCCATGCCTATATGGCCGGCTTCTTTGGCCTTGGAGTATTCGACAGCGGTCTCGGCGCCGCGTTCGAAAATATTGCCTTTGCCACCTTCCTGCGCACTCAGCAACGCAGAATTGTACACTTTTTCGAAGACTCGTGGCACGGCAAGCAAGAAATCAGGTTGGAAAGACTTTAAGTCCGCCACCAGATCTTTAACATTAGGCGTGTGGCCGACCTTCGAACCTGAAGCTAGGGTCTGGAACGAGATGAAACGCGCGAAAATATGAGCTAAGGGAATGAACAGGATCGTTTTACTCTGTCGCGTGAGCACCTCACGCATTTCGGAATGCAACACGTTTAACGACAGGTTGACTAGATTGCCGTGGGTGATCATGCATCCCTTTGGAGGGCCCGTGGTCCCAGAGGTATAGACGATCGTCGCGACATCGTCCAGATTTGCTTGGCTACGTCGTCGTTCCATTTCTTCTTCGTCCGGGCCTCGTTGGGCTAAGCTGCGTAAATCATCAAGCCCGTTTTCCATGATCCACATGCCATGAAGTTCGGGGAGGGCTTCGCGTTGAATCGCGGTCTCAACCGTCTGGGCGTGTTCAGGTTTTTCGACGATAACTGCTTTGACCGCGGCGTCTTGGACGATCCACGCGATTTGCGAGGCGGAGGAAGTTTCATAGATGGGCACCGTGACGGCACCGGCATACATGATCGCAAGGTCAATTAAGGTCCACTCATAACGCGTCGGACTCATAATCGCCACGGAATCTCCAGGTTTGATCCCCACTGCGGCAAGTGCACGAGCTATAGTTTTGACGTCGTCTCTGAACTCTTGGGTTGATACGTCGGTCCATTGCCCGGGCTGTAGCTGTCGAGCAAAGAGTGGATGATTAGGGTCGTGCTTGAACTGATTTTCAACTAGATCTGTTGCGTTTTGATCGTGCGGTGCTTCTGCAACCGGTGGAATGATGATCTCTTTCAAAGTGGCTCCTTTGTCAGCGGAGTGATGCGATGTAAATCACATTCTACTGGCAGGTAGCCTAAATAACGAGACGCTTTGTAACCGGCACGCCCGGTATTAAAGCTTGGCTCCGCCGCCGTAGTTCTCGTCGTCGAAAGGATCGCGATGTGCCCATGATTTCGGCAACAGGAAGAACAAGCTTACTGCTCCGCCTAGGAGCCCTACCAGAGTAACCGTAGCCAGCCACCATGGAAGTGGCCAGCGCAGCACAGCCGCGAGGATCCATACCGCAAGGGCACCTATAACTCCGAACCACGACAACACTGCGCGGGGACTGCGACTTGCTATCGGCTGTGGTTCCGGGGGTTGAAAATCTTCAACGATCTCATCGGCGACCTGATAATCGCGTGGGCCAGCCGGGGAGTCTTCAGGTGACTCCTCCTGGTGTGATGTAGGAGGTTCTTGAACAGGTTGAGCGTGGGCTTGTTCCGGGGTGCCGCCCAATCGACGTACAAGGTCTTCCCATTGTTTGTCCTCATTGGGCTCAAGAGGTTTCATGACGGTCTCCGGACAACTCGAGCAGTTGGTCAATACTATGGCGATAGATGAGAGGAGCATCGTAATCTAAGGTCGCAACGTGAAAACTATCTTCCAACACAACGGTCGTCAACAGCTCTGGAGCCAGACTCCGACGCAAAATTCTGGCCGATGACTTCGGTACGATTTGATCACGCGGCGACCAATAATGCACAACTGGTGACTCGATTTTATCCAATCGCCGTCTCGTGGTCGCGAACAGGCGAGCAAGCTGATGGACCGCCGCTACGGGCGTTCGCTCGTAAGCCTCTTCCGTGACACCGGGCTTATTGATGTCACCGGCAAGCGGCCCAACGGTGGGGATTATTTGGTCAATGAGTGGGGCGAAAAACACCCCCAGCTGATCCTTGGGTTTGAAGCTCAAAGCAGGATTGACCACCAACGTGGCATCGACCGGTCGATGCCTTGCTGCGTCAAGGGCCAGCGTGCCACCCATTGATAATCCAGCCACAGCGATTTTATCGAAACCCTCCGTGAATATGGCATCTAACGTTCGTTGTACCCCTCGACGCCATTGTTCTGCCGTAGTCTGAGCCAAATCGGCAATACGGGTCCCGTGGCCGGCAAGCAGAGGTACCCGCACGGTCGCTCCGGCATCGGCTAAGGTTTCTGCCCAAGGTAGGACTGACTGCGGGCCCGCAGTAAATCCATGCAGCATAAGGACAGCCCACCGGGTGCCGGATTCACCCAAGGGACCAGACATGTTCGGTTCAAGACACTGTGCAGCCTGCAGGTTAGCCATTAGCTCTAGCATAGTGGCGGTGCCAGTAACGGTGAATAGTCCGCATGGGACAGGTAAATTTCGAGTGCCAATGCAGCAGAACTTTGGGCTATTAGCGTCATGAACTACCCCGGCCCGGTGGGAGCGCCGTATGCTAGTCTGCATGATGTTTGACACTGCGGAAAAGAACCGGGCAATCGAGCCCTTCGGGACCAACCTCTCCCAAGGTGCCGCCGACTATCCTGGCCTGGATGAATGGCGGACTCTTGATGTAAAACAAGCCCCGCAGTGGTACGACCAAAACGTTCTCGATGACGTCCTTCAAGATCTCTCGCATGTCCCACCGCTAGTGTTCGCTGGCGAAGTTGACGTGCTACGTCAACGGCTGGCGGAGGCGGCAGCCGGTAAAGCCTTCGTATTGCAAGGTGGGGACTGCGCAGAAACTTTCGCGGGCGCAACTGCTAATAAAATCTCCTCACGCATCCGCACTATCTTGCAGATGGCGGCGGTATTGACGTACGGGGCCTCTATGCCAGTTGTGAAGATGGGCCGAATGGCCGGTCAATTCGCTAAGCCGCGCTCCTCGGATATGGAAACTCGCGACGGCGTGACGCTCCCATCCTTTCGTGGAGAGATCGTCAACGGCTTCGACTTCACGGAAGAATCGCGCCGCCACGATCCGCGCCGGATGATGCAGGCTTACCACACGTCTGCTTCCACGCTAAATCTCATCCGAGCCTTCACGACCGGTGGTTTCGCTGATCTGCGCACCGTGCATTCCTGGAATAAAGGCTTTATGTCGAATCCGGCTTACGCGCGATTCGATGAACTGGCTGCAGAGATCGATCGAGCTGTCCGCTTTATGGAAGCCGCCGGGGCAGATTTTGATGCGCTGCGCACCGTAGAATTCTTCTCCGCGCACGAAGCGTTACTGTTGGAATACGAACGGGCACTTACCCGGCTGGACTCGCGGACGGGGCTGCCATACATCACCTCAGCCCACTTTGTGTGGATCGGGGAACGCACTCGCCAGATTGATGGCGCTCACGTCGATTACTTATCACGAATTCGAAATCCCATTGGCGTGAAACTCGGGCCAACCACCACAGTTGCCCAAGCCATGGAACTCATTGAAAAACTTGACCCTGAGCGTGAGCCAGGACGCCTGACCTTTATCGTCCGGATGGGTGCCGGAACAATCCGTGAGAAACTGCCGGAGATCATGGAAGGCGTAAAAGCCGAAGGTGCCACCCCGCTATGGATCACCGACCCAATGCACGGCAATACCATCACGGCCGCCAACGGGTATAAAACTCGCCGTCTCGAAGACATCATGAACGAGGTTCGTGGATTCTTCGAGGTAGCACACGCGACCGGAACTCACCCGGGCGGCCTCCATATCGAACTGACCGGGGACGATGTGGCTGAATGTCTCGGTGGCTCCGTTGCCATCGATGAATCGGCCTTCGATGAGCGGTACGAAACCTTGGTAGATCCCCGGCTGAACCACCAACAGTCCCTTGAGTTAGCCTTCTTGGTTGCTGAATCACTGGCTAAAGGGAGCGCTCACTAACTCAACGCGTGCGTCGGCTGCGGCATTTCTGCTGCAGTCGACGCGTTTTTATGTGCTGAAACAATGCGTTGAGGCGTGCTTCCTTTCCAGGCAGAAGCTCCAGCTATTTGCAGTAAGACTGAGTCTGGGCAGTCATGTTCACCACCGGGCACTGGGTGTGTTAACCCGCTCCCAAATACTCCCGGGCAAGCCGCTGAGCGGAGATGGTGGCCCCTTACCCGAAGAGCCAGCTCATGAGGGCGGAGCCAGCCCAGTGGCCCAGCAGAATGGTCGCGGCTGCAGCCATAATAATTAATAGCGTATTGATCGCAGCTCGAGATACCTTTATGGGTGCCAGTTCGCGAACCGGTTCATGCGGTTTTTTATTACTGAAATCTCGAGGCTGCTGGGAGACGGCGGACTCAGTTTGGGGTCGCTGATAGTGATCGATATGGCTCATCGGGGTTGCTTCAGCAGTCACAGCGGGCGGCAAAATGGAGACATTTGGTTGCTGTGGGGGAGCAGGGTCAGCCTCGTGACCCGGGCGCGACTCATCTTCAAAAGTATTAAACGCTACCGTAGCGTCTGGATCATAAGCTTTGGTACTTTGAGCGTTATAGACTTGCGTGGCAGCTGAGTGGGGATCGGACTGCTCGGCCAGCTGTTCGGCGGTTGCCGGGTTTTCCAGCAGGTGTTGAATGAGTATCAACACCTCACTGGCATCCGCGGGGCGGTCCTCCGGTGATGGCTCAGTCATGTGCAGCACAATGTCATCAACGGCCGCACTGATACCAGGAATCACCGTCGACGGAGCTGGAACGCGCGAGTTGGTGTGCTGGACGGCGATCGATACTGCAGAGTCTCCCTTAAAGGGGCGTTGACCAGTCAGCAATTCAAAAATAAGGATTCCCAGAGCATACACATCAGAACGCTCGTCGGCTTGCTCGCCGGTCACGAGCTCCGGAGACATATAAGATACGGTGCCCATCAGGGCCATGCCCGTCCCGGTGTGGTTGGAGGCAGCGCGAGCCAGCCCGAAATCTGCCACTTTGATGTCGCCGTCATGCGACACTAAGACATTTTCTGGTTTAATGTCTCGGTGAATAAGTCCCACCCGGTGGGCAGCAGCCACGCCTCGAACGATCGGCAGGGCGATATTCCAGGTATCTTCCACGGACATGGCTCCGGCAGCACGCATGACCTCTCGCAGCGTGTGGCCCTCGATAAACTCCATTGCCAAAAAAGCGACTTTGCCATCGCCAACGGAGCCTAAGCCTTGATCATAAATATTGATCACGTGCGGATGATTGATCTTCGCCGTGTTCTTGGCTTCTGCTTCGAACCGTTCAATAACGGCGGGGTCTTCTGCCATATTAGGCCGAAGAATTTTCAGCGCGACCTCGCGGTCCAGCCGAGTATCCACGGCACGATAAACCGTAGCCATGCCACCGTGGGCGATCCGCTGCGTGATGTCGTAGCGGTCATCGACGGTCAGGCCAACGAGCGAGGGTCCTGCTGGGGTATTCACGTCACATAGAATACCCGGTCACCAACGGCAACCGGGTATTCGTTTCCTTCTAGAGGAGTCCACTAGAAGCGGTCCATTGCGGCCTTGACCTTTTTCACGTAATCCTTGGTATCAGAATACATACCGTATTTGCGGACCCCACCTTCACCTTGGTAGTAGCCGGCGATGCCAATATCGCCTGGGTTTCTGCTTTGCAGGTGCCGGATAATAGCTACCCCGGCAGTGATATTATCCTGCGGATCCAGCAGGTTGAGTTTGCGCCCAACAAGCTGAGAGGCCCATTCACCCGAGGCGGGGATCACCTGCATCGTTCCGATCGCATTGGCGGGGGAGACCGCCGTCGGGTCGAAGGCAGATTCTATTTGAGCATGTGCTAATGCTAGACGAGGATCAACCCCCATGGACACCGCGGTATCATGAACCATTTGCCGCACTTGGCTGCGCGATGGCATCGGAGAATCCAGCAGCGTTTGCTTATTTACATTGGCATTCGCCACTACCTCGTCAGGGTAGGTGCGGTGCAAGAACGTGTTACCAACGAGTTGTTGATTGTTCCCAGACGATGCAGTCGATACAGACGAGGACCCGCTCAGCTTAAGAGTTTGTCCCGGATAAATAATCGAGGTTGTCTTCAGCCCGTTTGCATTCAGTAGCGTGTTGAGGCTTACTCCATTTCTTGAAGCAATTCCTGACAACGTATCACCAGATTTTACAGTGTACGTCGACGCCGTCGTCGAGCTCGATGATGAGCTACTCGAAGTGTTCGAGCTGCCAGTGGCCGATGACGACGAGCCGGACAGTTTGAGTTTCTGTCCGGGATAAATAATCGAGCTTGTGCTGAGACCATTAGCCTGCAGGAGCGTCGACAGGCTCACGCTGTTTCGTGCAGCGATACCGGACAGGGTGTCACCAGCTTTGACTGTATAGCTGGAGGCTCCGGACGTGCTGCTGGACGAAGAAGTGCCAGATGAGCTCTTTGCGCTCGACGCGCTGCCGGACAGCTTGATGGTCTGACCGGGGAATATGGTTGATGATAAGGACAAGCCATTGGCCTTCAGGAGCGTAGATAAGCTCACACCGTGGCGTGCTGCAATTCCTGACAGAGTGTCGCCGGCTTTGACCTTATATGTTTTCGAGGAACTCTTCGAGCCAGATGAGCTCGATGCTCGTGCGGCAGATGAAGAACTCGTAGAAGAACCACCTGAAAGTTTGAGAGACTGTCCTGGATAAATTACCGACGACATGGACAAGCCATTGGCTTTGAGCAAGGTCGACAAGCTGACCTTTTGCTTGGCTGCAATGCCGGAGAGGGTGTCGCCGGATTGAACTCTGTAGGTACCCGCAGACTTCGTCGAGGAAGCCTTGGACCTCTTAGCCGACGAATCCGAGCTACCGCCAGAAAGTTTTAGGGATTGTCCAGGATAAATGACGGACGACATCGATAGGCCATTCGCCTTGAGTAAGGTTCCCAAGCTCATCCCATGCTTTGCAGCAATAGCAGAAAGAGTATCTCCTGCTTTGACCTTGTAAGTCTTGTTTGAGCTGGAAGAGGCCGTGGATACCGAAGCGGAACCCGTAGAGGACTTGGAAGAGCCAGAGGGCCCTAACTCTAAAACGTCGCCGGGGTAAATCGTCGAGGACGCTTTGAGACCATTCCACTTCAGAAGGTCCGACAAGGGTACTTTGTGTTTCAACGCGATGTGGCCCAGCGTATCACCAGACTTGACCTTGTAGGTCTTCGGAGCCGTTCTGGCAGCTTGGAAATTCTCCTGCGTGAAACGAGCTGGAAGTGCCACCGCGAGTTGATCGGCGGGTATGAGGGTCGATTGTAAGTGCTGCTCAGCTGCAGCTACGTTGGCGGCGGTTGCCGATCTCGGACTTAGATCCGTACTCGGGGCGTCGGCTGCTGCTGGAGCAGCCGCTGCAGTGGACCCCAAAGCTATAAACGGCAGAGCCGAGGTGGCAACAGCTGATTTGTAGAACCGGGATGCACCGGAAGTACGGTCAGTCATGAAACGTATCCTCTTTGCGTCAGGCACCCGAGCCAGGGGAAGTTCTTGTGCACTGTGTGACAAAAATAGCGTCGAGGTGTACGTGATAAAAATGTTACATGAGTGAATATACATGACTCATGCGACAAATGTTAATATAGGCAAGTCATTCAACCTATTTGATGCCCGACGGAACAGAAGAAAGAAAATCAATCGCGAAATACGGAATACTTGCGATAATCTGGAAACGTGACTCAAACAGACGATTTAGAAGCACTGGTTGGTAATTGGTTGACCCTGCCCGAAGTGGCTGAGCGGCTTGATGTAATCGTGACCCGCGTTCACAGAATGATAAAGGAACGCCACCTAGTCGATGTTCGACTCGGTGAGGGCAACGTGCGCTATGTACCGGCAGAGTTCTTGACTGACACCGGTCTCCTCAAATCTTTGCGCGGTACAGTGATGGTGCTAGACGACGCCGGTTTCAGCGATGCAGAAATCATCCGTTGGTTATTTACTGAGGACGAATCGCTGCCTGGGCGCCCAATCGATGCGTTGCATGCGGGTCGAAAAACTGAGATCCGCCGGCGTGCCCAGGTCTTAGCTTGGTAACAATTTAGCTCTGCCGCCCCAGCAAACCGGTTACTAGTTGCTCTAGCCCACCTCGAATATGGTCGGGCGCGTTGAGACGTTCAAGAGCAGCATAAGTCTGTTCGCCCAGGCGCTGTATCTCGGCTTCAACGGTCGCTCGAGCCCCTGAGTCTTCTACAAGTTGCTGAATTTGTTCCACGCTGTAAGGACTATTGTCGGGCCGCATGAGGAAATTGTTGAGCATTTGAGCTTTTTCAGAATCCAGATTATTTAACGCATGCGCGATCAGTTCAGTTCGTTTACCTTCAAGAAGGTCGTCGCCAGAAGGTTTGCCGGTGAGCTCAGGGTCGCCAAACACCCCTAATAAGTCATCACCAAGTTGAAATGCCAACCCAAGCGGTAACGAGAACTCCCGATACGCGGAAAGCGTCGTCTCATCAGCTCCTGCGAGAATGCCGCCAATTTCGAAGGGCCACACAGCAGAATAATGCGCAGATTTGTACTGCAGCACCGTCCGAGCTTGTTCCAATGCAGTCGTGGGATCATCCGGGATATTCGACTCGGCCAAAATATCAAGATACTGCCCGGTCATGACTTCAAAGCGCATCGCATTAAAGGCTTCGCGGGCAGGGGTTGCAAAAGCGGTGGCATCGGCGGTGGTTGAGAACACCTCTTCGCTCAGACCAAGAGCTAAATCACCGGCCAGAATAGCGGCCGAAATACCGAAGTGTGCCCCGTCTTGAGCCCAGCGCTGCTCACGGTGAAGCTGTTCAAAACTCTTGTGTACGGACAGCTGACCGCGGCGGGTGTCCGAACGGTCAAGCACGTCGTCGTGGATGAGCGCAGCTGCTTGGAATAGCTCAAGCGATACCCCGGCATCAATGATCCGGGGGTCCGAGGCTTCACCTCCGGCAGCCTGCCAACCCCACCAACCCAAAAGGGCTCTTAAACGTTTTCCGCCTTCAACTAAGGTCGCAATGGATGCCACCAACTGCTCCGAGGATTCTGCAACAGCCCTAGCACGTTGTCGATAGTCCCCAAGAAGGTCCTGCATCCGTTTTTGGAGTTCGTTCCGAAACCAGGGGGCATCCAGAGTCGTCACTGTATTGATTCTCCTGCCTGTGAAATCATCGGCCCAAATCATCTTCGACTCAACCTTACCGGCCCAAGCGCTTAGTATTGATATATGGTCGCAGCGGGTCCAACATCCACACCACGCCCCTCGTGGGCCGATGCCTCCTGGGATTCAACTGTGCTGCATCTTGATATGGACGCCTTCTTCTTGTCGGTAGAACTCTTAGATCGCCCAGAGCTGCGCGGCGTCCCCGCCGTCGTTGGGGGAAGGTCTGGACGCTCGGTCGTGACGTCCGCTTCCTATGAGGCCCGAAAATTTGGTATTCAATCTGCCATGCCAATGGCTCACGCGTTGGCGTTGTATCCACAGTTAGTCGTCATCGAACCAAGTCGAGAGAAATACACTCGAGTATCTCGGCAAGTGATGGACGTATTGCACGAAGTCACACCGACCGTCGAACAACTCTCCATCGATGAAGCGTTTCTTGACGTTTCCGGTTCGCGCAGGCGGTTAGGGACTCCCGCGCAGATCGCGAGAATGATCAAAGACCGCGTCCGAGAAACTACAGGGCTGACTTCTACCGTGGGTGTCGCGGCGAATAAATCCGTCGCAAAAATTCTGTCTGATCGGTCTAAACCCGACGGCCTCGGAGTCGTGCCCGCTGAGCAGACCCGCGAATATCTAGCCCCCTTACCGGTGAATGTGATCTGGGGGGTTGGACCAAAACTTCTCCAGCGCCTCAAGAACGCCGATATCCATACGGTAGGAGATCTTGCTGCCAGAGATCCGGAGCGGATGCATCGTTGGCTTGGGGCTGTGGGCTCACAAATTGTAGCGTTAGCGCGTGGTGAAGATAACCGGAGTGTCGAACCACGCCAAGAGGCCAAATCCGTGTCGGTAGAGCACACCTTTGAATACGACGTCACCAATCCGACTGAATTAGAGCGATACTTACTGGATTTATCCTACGAATGCGCACGCCGCGTAAGAAATGATGGTTTAGTAGCTCGGGGCCTGAGTGTAAAAGTCAAGGACGTCGACTTCACTACTCGAACCAAATCGATGTCACTACCCGGCCAGGCCAGCTCTGGGGCGGTGTTTTTTCACCACGCTCGGCCATTACTTCATGAGCTGATGTCTAAGCGGTGGCATCCAGTGCGCCTTCTTGGGGTGCGAGGCGATCGTGTAGCGGAACCGACAGAGCAGGTGGAGACTCAACCATCCTTATTTGAGGTCGACGAGACTGGAGCAGATACGGACA
>Ga0079225_10001187_pt1 | contig 14506 bp, 11 predicted proteins | sample Poulit2012_FD_76344 | JGI IMG/M metagenome (GOLD analysis project Ga0079225, IMG submission 76344) | Agricultural soil microbial communities from Georgia to study Nitrogen management - Poultry litter 2012 | ecosystem: Environmental > Terrestrial > Soil > Agricultural land | place: USA: Georgia...
CCTTCGCGCCGCATCTGCTCCACGAGAATCGCGAGCGCGAGCTCACCGCGTCCCTGGACTTCCCACGCGTCGGGGCGGTCCGTCGGCAGCACCTGGATCGACACGTTGCCGACGAGTTCGCGGTCGAGGCGGTCCTTGACGAGTCGTGCGGTGACCTTCGTCCCCTTCTCTCGTCCGCTGAGCGGCGAGGTGTTGATGCCGAGCGTCATCGAGATCGCCGGCTGGTCGACCGCGATGAGCGGTAGCGGCTCGGGGTCGTCCGGATCGGCGAGGGTCTCGCCGATGTTGATTTCGGGGATACCCGCGATCGCCACGATCGAACCCGGGCCCGCCTTCTCGGCGGGTACCCGATCGAGAGCCTCGGTCACGAGCAGTTCGGTGACCTTGACACGCTCGATCGAGCCGTCGCGCCGGCACCACGAGACCGTCGCCCCCTTGCGCAGCTCGCCCTGACGTACGCGTACGAGCGCGAGCCGACCGAGGAAGGGCGAGGCGTCGAGGTTGGTGACGTGCGCCTGGAGGGGTGCTCCTTCGGTGTAGGTCGGCGCGGGCATCGTGTCGAGGACGGTTTGGAAGAACGGCACCAGGTTCGGCGAGTCGGGGAGTCCGCCGTCGGCCGGCTGCTCCAGCGATGCGACGCCTGCCTTCGCCGAGGCGTACACGACGGGGAAGTCGAGGGCGTTCTGGTCGGAGGAATCGTCGAGTAGATCGAGGAACAGCTCATACGTCTCGTCGACCACCTCGCCGATGCGGGCGTCGGGGCGGTCGACCTTGTTCACGACGAGTACGACCGGCATGCGAGCGGCAAGTGCCTTGCGGAGCACGAACCGGGTCTGTGGAAGCGGGCCTTCCGATGCATCGACCAGGAGTACGACGCCGTCGACCATCGACAGGCCGCGCTCGACCTCGCCGCCGAAGTCGGCGTGCCCCGGGGTGTCGATGATGTTGATCGTGACGCCGCCCTCGGGTGCACCCGGCCCGGCGTAGTGGACCGCGGTGTTCTTGGCGAGAATCGTGATCCCCTTCTCGCGCTCGAGATCGCCGGAGTCCATGACGCGCTCTTCGAGCTCTTGGTGGGCTTGAAATGCCCCGGACTGCTGGAGCATCGCGTCGACAAGGGTCGTCTTGCCGTGGTCGACGTGTGCGACGATGGCGAGGTTACGAAGATCGGGTCGAGTGGGCATGACGAGAGATTCCTTGCCGAGGGAACCCCACGGATGTGAGGCCATCACACGATACGCGACGTACGATGCCCACGATGCCCGGACCCGCGAAGCAGCGAGCACCGTGAAAACAAGAGTCAGCGGAGCTCACTGACGAAGGTCAACGCGGCCGGTGGTCCTTGTCATTGTCTCGTCGTATGAGGACCTTCTCGACGTGTTCCTCAACTGGTTCGGCGAGGTGTTCGTCGAAGTTCTCGGTCAGCTCGCCGGTGACGTTGTCACCGACTTGGCGCTCGAGTTCTTCACGTTGTTGTCGGCGTTGGGCGCGCACGAGTAGGCGATGCTCGGCGTGCATCGCCTTGTAGGTTGCGATGCACATGGCGACGAGCACGAGGCTGAACGGTAGCGCGATCAGGATCGCGCCCGTCTTCAGCGCATTGAGCCCTTCGGCGCCGACGAGTAATAGAGAGGCGGCGACAAGGCCCTCGATGGTTGCCCAGAGAACACGGCTCCACTTCGGTGGATCCGTTTCACCGCCCGACGCGAGCATGTCAACGACCAGGGAGCCCGAATCGGATGATGTCACGAAGAAGACAGCAACCAGGAAGATGATCACAACCGACAGCAGACCGCTGAGCGGCAGTGTGTCGACGAGATCGAATAGCACAAACTCAGCCACGTACTGCCCGCTAGCGTCATAGGCGCTGAGATCGCCGTCATTGACCATCCGCTCCCAGATCGCGGACCCGCCCATCACGGAGAACCAGAGAAATGTGACCGATGTCGGGACAAGCAGGACGCCGGCAACGAATTCACGGACCGTGCGCCCCTTCGAGATGCGGGCGATGAATACTCCGACGAACGGAGCCCATGACATCCACCAACCCCAGTAGAACATCGTCCAGCCGCCCTGCCAGCTCAGCCCATCGCTGCCGGTATAGGTACTCGTGTCGAAACTGAGGCCGATGAGATCCTGAAAGTACGCCCCGACGGACTCCACGAAGTCGCGCATCAAAAACGATGTCGAGCCGAGGGCGAGCATTGCCACCAGAAACAATCCGGCGACGATGAGGTTGGTATTCGACAGCCACTTGATGCCTTTGCCGACTCCGCTGACGACTGAGAGTACGGCACATCCCGTGATGATTGCGATGAGCAGAACCTTGAGTCCGTCGCTGGTGCTGTCGGTGACGCCGAGGTGTTCGAGGCCGCCGGAGATCTGGTTGACCCCGATGCCGAGGGAGGTAGCGACACCGGCGACGGTGCCGACGACCGCGAGAATGTCGATAGCGTCACCGATCCAACCGTTGACGCGGTCACCGAGGAGCGGCTCGAGTGCCCAGCGAATAGAGCTCGGACGACCCTTGCGATGGACGGAGTACGCGACCGCGAGTCCGATCACAACGTAGATCGCCCACGCATGGAAACCCCAGTGTAAGAACGTCTGTGCCATCGCATCGGATGCCAGCTCCGCTTGATTGCCGTCGATACCGGGTTTAGGCGATTCGAAGAACGTCAAGGGCTCTGCAGCGCCATAAAACACGAGGCCGATCCCCATCCCGGCCGCGAACAACATGGAGAACCATGCCCAGACGCTGAAGTCGGGCTCGTCGGAATCCTTGCCGAGCTTGATGTCGCCGAAGCGACTGAGTCCCAGCCACAGAGCAAAGACTACGAAGGCGGTCGCCACCGCGACGTACCACCAGCCGAAGGACTTGATGACCCAATCCTGTGCGCTCGAGAACGCCGTATCGAGATCCTCGGGAAAGATGATCGCGGCAAGCACGACGGCAAGCAGGAAGAGGAAGGCAGGGAAGAAGACCCGCGGGGCGACGCTTGCCAGCAGTCGTGACGGGCCGGAATTGGGTTCGGAATCGCGAACTGGGCCCTGTTCGTTCGTGTGACTCACGTTCTTGAGCTCCCCAGCTGGTCGGCTGCGACGACATAGAGACGGGACACAGCCTCGTAAAACAGGCCGCACACGTCAAACTAGGGGCGGTCACGCGCGCTCGGCGTGCCTGGGCTCACATCGCACCATCGACCAGACATAAGGTAGTGCCATGTCCGGTGGTGAGTTGAGCGGGTCGCTGCTGCGAGCGCTGCGCGCTTCTCGAGGACTCACCCAGCAGGAGGTCGCCGAACGCTCACAGGTCAACGAGCGCAGCATTCGCGATATCGAACGCGGGACCGTCGTACGACCGCGTACCGATTCGTTGCTGCGCATCGCCGGAGCGCTCGACCTGAGCGCCACCGAGACCACTGCGTTCGTGCGTGCGTACCGCGCATCGGAGCAGCGTGATGCCGAGTCGCCGCCGGTCTCCTACGCCACGGTACCCACGGTCGCGCCCGCCGAACTGCCGCGCGATCTCCCGGACTTCGTGGGGCGCAGTACCGAGATCGACCAGCTCTGCTCGTTGCTCCGCGGTAAGCCCGCGTCTGCCGGGCCGGCATCGGTCACGGTCGTGATCAGCGGAGCCGGGGGCCTTGGTAAGTCGTCGCTCGCGATCCACGTCGCCCACCTCGTGGCCGACGAGTTCCCCGACGGCCAGGTGTTCGTCGACCTGGCGGCGGAGTCCAACGGCGGCGACGCTCTCCACGAGGCTCTCGGCCAGATCATGTGGAGTTTCGGGATGCGCGAGTACATCCCCAAACGGCGGCCGGCGCGGGTACGGATGATGCGGTCGCTGACCGCTCGTACCCGAGCACTGCTCGTCGTCGACAACGTACCCGAAGACACCGACATCGCCGACCTCGTGCCGTCCGGCGCCGGCAACGCCTTGATCGTGACCTCGCGCTCGCGGATGCCCGTCATGCACGCCAACATCCTGGTCGAGCTGCGGCCGCTGACGGCCGAGCAGAGCGCGAACCTCCTGGTGTCTGCGGCGGGGTCGGCTTCGGCGGACCTGAGCCGCAGCGACTGCGCGCGGATCGCACAGCTCTGCGGAATGCATCCGCTCGCACTGCGCGTGTGCGGCGCCCGACTCCGCGCGCGGCGGGGGCTGTCCGCGTCGGCCCTGATATCCCGCCTGGAGTCCGAGTCGAGCCGCATCCAGCAACTCGACTACGGTTCTTTCGGTGTTCGTTCGACCCTGGTCGCCGGGGTCCGCGCCCTCGGCCGCTCCTCGGCTGCCGCAGACGCGTCGGCCCTCGACGCGCTCGCGATCATGGCATCCTCACCGTTGCGCGACTTCTCCGTCGACACCGTCGCGGCGCTCACGCGTACCGACCGTGCGACGGCCGATGATGTGATCGAACGCCTCAGCGAGGTGCAGATGATCAGCTCGCGCAAACCGGGGCGTCTCGGAATGCACGACCTGAGCCGGCTCGCGGTCGCCTCGGAGATGCCGGCCGACCCCGACAGGGTCGCCGCCGGCATGCGTTGCTTCGCCGCCATGTGGCTGGAGCACTGGCGCCGTATCGGTGAGCTGTTCCACGACGACCGGCACTGTGTGTACGAGCAGCTGCACACGATCATTCCCGGCTACGAGTCCGACACCGGCTCACGCGCGTGGCTGGAGGCCGAGTACGCGAACATGCGGACGGCGGCGTCGGGTGAGTGGATACGCAGCCCGCTCGACGTGCTGTCGTGCTACCAGCTGTCGTACCCGTTCCACGGGCTCGCGATCCAGCGCGGCGACTCCGCGTCGGCCGCGGCGGCATCGGAGTCGCTCGCGGTGCGAGCCGAGGAGTTCGACATGCTGTACGTCGCCGCGAACCTCTATCGCACCGCCGCCGAGACCCGCAGTGCTGACGGCGACCAGGAATCGGCTCGGGTGCTGAGCACCGTCGCCGCGCGGCACGCGGCACGGGTACGCGACCCGCAGCTCGCACGGATCGCGCGCTCCCATGTGGCATCGGGGTATGCGCTGATCGAGGGGCGTTCGGGCAATCTCCAGTCCGCCGAGCAGATGCTGCGTCGGGCCATCCGCATTCTCCCGCGCGGCGACCGGCGCGGCCGCCAGATCTGTCTGCACAACCTCGCGTACGCGTGCCGACTGCAGGGCAGGCGAGTCGAGGCCGCGCGCTACACGCTGCGCGCGGTGTCGGCGTACTCACGCTCGCACGGTCTGTCGCTCAAGGGGATGGCCGAGCTCCTACTCGAACTCGGCAATGCCGAGGCGGCGCTCGCCTACGTCGACCGTGCCGCCGACGCCGACGCACTGCCGCACACCTACCGGCGCCAGGCCGACCATGCCGTCCTGCGGAGTCAGATCCTGCGGGCGCTCGGCCGATCGGCGGAGGCCGACGTCGCGGAGCGTTCCGCTGTCGCGCTCGCCGAAAAGTTCGGTTTCGACGAGGTCTACGAACGATTGGGCGAATCGGCCGGCCCGAATTGATCGGTCCCAGAAAGAATGACGCCCCGTCGGTGCCATCCCCCGTGTGACACCTACGGGACCTCACGAACAATTAGAAGCGTTAGACGCCAGGAATTCCAGCGAAATTACCGGAGGTTTGACCGGAAGTTTCGGCCAGGACCCGGTTCCTGGGCGGAAAAGCTCGACGATTCGTGACCCGAGGGGTTGATACCTTGCGCGTCATGGTGACCCGAAATATTCGTGTGCTCGCGCCGATCGCGTCCGGTCTGCTCGCAACGTCGCTCCTCGCCGGAGCGTCGGGTGCTACGACGCGTGACGATGCGCCACGTACGGATCCGTCGCGCACCGCCGATGCGGGCACGGGCGCGGCGCAGCGGGCGTTTCCGCTGCCACGACACGATCTCATCGACGGTCAGTCGCGTGCACGGGGGTGGACGTACAAGTACGCCGCGGGCGGTCAGCGTTACCGAAAGGGCAAGCGTCCCAGGGGCCTGGCCGCGACATTCACGGTGCACCGGCCCAAGCAGGTGCGCTGGCGACGCGATCACTCGCTGGCCGAAATGGCCATCGCACGCCCTGGAGGAAATCCCAAGCGGCCCAGTTACATCGAGGCCGGATGGGTGCGCGGCAACAACAGCAAAAAGGTCCGCCTGTTCGTCTTCTGGTGGGGGCTCAAGGGCAAACCGCGCTGCTACAACATGCGGTGCAAGGGTTTTGTCCGGTCCGGTAGGGGTATCCGTCCCGGAGCCGTCCTCAAGCCCGGAACCAAGATCCGTCTGCGGTGGGTCCACCGCGGCAATCGCTGGAACCTCATCGTCAACGGTAAGCGTTCGGGCTACTACCCGGACCGGCTGTGGAAGCACAAGTTCAAGCGGATCGGCTTCGCTCAGTTGTTCGGCGAGGTCGCTTTCGGCAAACGCGGCCGGTGTATCGACATGGGGACGGGACGCTTCCCGACCAAGCGTCGCGGCGCCGCGATCTTCAAGATCCGTGTGAACGGCAAGGCGACGGCGAACTTCCGGAAGTGGAACGCGAAGCCTCGCCAGTACCGGTTCAAGCGCATCAACCGGAGGGCGTTCCGCTACGGCGGCCCGGGTCCGTGCTGACGGGCCGCGCGTAGCGGGCCACGCCCGCATCCGGCATCGCCGCGAACTCGTCGGAGGAGTCGACCGGTCGGACTCCTCCGACGAGTTCGTGTGAGAGGTCTCTCGAAGCGATCGTGCGAACTGTGACCATGACACGTTCGTGGTGTGCGCGGAATACCTGGCGGTCCGGACAGGTTGTGCCTACGGAGGTGTCGCGAGTGGTTTCAACGCTGCGCGGGTCGGGTCCGATCCGTCGGGTGGCGATGCTGTCGACCCACACCTCGCCGTTGGAGCAGCCCGGCACCGGTGATGCCGGCGGAATGAACGTCTACGTGCTCGAGTTGTCGCGTCGGCTCGCCGAGGTGGGCATCGAGGTCGACATCTTCACGCGGGCCACGTCGTCGGACCTGCCCGCGGCCGTCGAAGCGGCCGACGGGGTGGTTGTCCGGCACGTCGCCGCGGGGCCGTACGAGCGCCTCACGAAGGAGGACCTGCCGGCGCAGCTGTGCGCCTTCGTACGCGATGTACTCAGCGCCGAAGCGCACGACGAGCCAGGACGGTATGACATCGTCCACTCCCATTACTGGTTGTCCGGCCAGGTCGGTTTGGTTGCGCGCGACCGATGGAACGTCCCGTTCGTCCACACGATGCACACGATGGCGAAGGTGAAGAATGCCGCGCTCGCCGCCGGAGACTCGCCGGAGCCGCCGGGTCGCATCGCCGGGGAAGAGCAGATCGTCGATGTCGCGGATCGGCTGATCGCCAACACCCACGACGAGGCGCGAGACCTGATCGGTCGATACGACGCGAACCCCGATCGCGTCGACGTCGTGCACCCAGGCGTGGACTTGTCGACATTTTCGCCGCAAGACTCCGCGTCTGCACGGGCACGGCTCGGTATCGCACGCGATGCCCACGTCTTGCTGTTCGCCGGGCGCGTCCAGCCGCTCAAGGCCCCGGACGTGTTGCTCAGGGCCGCCGCGCGACTCGCGCGAGACCCGGGGCTGCGCCGCTCGTTGCTCGTCGCGATCGTCGGCGGGCCTTCGGGGACGGGTACCCAGCGGCCGCATGCCCTGGTCGAGCTCGCCGAGAGCTTGGGTATTCGCGACATCGTTCGTTTCGTCCCTCCCGTCGACCAGGCTCGGCTCGCGACCTGGTACTCCGCCGCGTCGGTGACGTGCGTGCCGTCGTACAACGAGTCTTTCGGCCTGGTTGCGCTCGAGTCGCAGGCGTGCGGGACGCCGGTTGTCGCCTCCGACGTCGGCGGGCTCGCGACCGCGGTCGCCGACGGGTCGACCGGCCGGTTGCTCCCGACGCACGATCCGGCCGACTTCGCGGCAACCATCGAACCGTTGCTGCGTGATGAGTCACTGCGCGCACGTCTGGGGACGAACGCCGTACGCCATGCGGCCTCGTTCGGCTGGCAGGCAACCGCTGAGCGTACGGTCGAGGTGTACCGCGCGGCACTCGCTGAGCGCGGTGCCTACGATTCGGAGGTTGCCTCGTGAGCGTCGCCGACACCATCCGCGCGAGCCTGACGGACGCGGGCCTGGAGTACGTAGAGCACAGCCCGGGCGTGTTCGAGGTCGAGCTCCCCGGCGAACGCAAGCTGAAGACCGCATGCCGGCTGGAGGTCGGTGAGCAGGCGCTCGGCGTCCACGCGTTCGTCGCCAGGCAGCCCGATGAGAATCACGAAGCGGTCTATCGGTGGCTGCTGGAGCGCAACCTCCGGTTGTACGGAGTCGCGTTCGCCGTCGACCACACCGGCGACATCTATCTCGACGGTAGGCTTCCGCTACACGCCGTCACACCCGATGAGATCGATCGCGTGTTGGGCTCGGTGTTGTCGTACGCCGATGAGTCTTTCAACACGATCCTCGAGCTCGGCTTCGCCACCTCGATCCGCAAGGAGTGGGAGTGGCGCCAGGCGCGCGGGGAGTCGACACGCAACCTGGAGGCCTTCCGGGGTTGGCTCGAGCGCGACCCCGGTTGAGTGGGCCCTTGCTCGGGCGTCACCGCTGAGCGGCGATCGCGACCAGGTCGGTCGCGGGCGAGCGCAGGGTTTCGTCGCCGCGCCAGATCGCCAGCAGGGGACGAGTCAGATCGAGGTCGATCCGCACCTCGACGAGCACGCCCGCATCGAGGAGCGGCCGCACGGCGACCTCGGAGACCACGGCCGGGCCGACCCCGTTGACGGCCGCGCCGACCAGTGCGTTGGTCGAGCTGACTTCGAGGGCGAGTCGTGGCTCGACGCCCAGCGCGCGGTCGAAGGTCTCGCGAGTGCCGCTGCCGACCTCGCGGAGCACGAGGGGCGTGACCGCGAGCTCGTCGACCGTTGGTACGTACACCCGCCTGGCCCACTCGTGACGTGCTGAGATGACGATGGCCAAGCGGTCGCTGCCGACACGGCGCGTCGACATGTCGGACGGCCGTTCCGGGCTTTCGACGAAGCCGAGTCGTACGTCGTGCTCACGTACGCGCGAGACCACGTCGGCACTGTTCATCACCCGGAGCGCAGCGTGCACTTCGGGCATGAGCGGCCGTAGCTCGCCGAGCCAACGGGGAAGGAAGTACTCCGCGATCGTCAGGCTCGCGGCGATCCCCAGACCGCCTTTGCGTTGTTCGCTGAGCGCGGCGATGCCCGCCTTCAACGTGTCGACCTCGTGCAGTACGTTCTGCGCCCACGAGCAAACCGCGTGACCGTCCTCGGTCAGGGTGGACCCGCGGCGGGAGCGTGCGACGAGCGACAGCCCGTATCGCGACTCGACCGAGCGCAGACGCGCGCTCGCAGCCGGCTGGCTGATGCCCAGCTCGCGGGCCGCGGCGCCCAGGCTGTGGTGGCGGTCGATCGCAACGATGAGCCGGAGCGACTCCAGGTCGATATCGGCGATCATAACGGCAGTTTATGACCTGGAGCGAGATCGAGGTCTACGCCCCCACCGATGCGTTCGCGATCCTGGAGGCATGCTGCAAACCTCCACGCCGCGCTCGATGGTGAACGCGGCCGGGATCACGATTCCGCTCGCCGTCGCGGGCCTCGCGATCGCGCTCGGGCAGGTCGTCTCCCTCGTGAGCCCCCTGCTCATCGCGCTCATCATCGGTGCCGTGATGGGAAACTCTGCACTCGGGGACCACGCGCTCATGCGGGGTCAGGACCGGCAGACGAAGCTGCTGCTGCGCGTCGGTGTCGTCCTGCTCGGTCTGCGCCTGCCCTTGCAGGATCTTGTGCACGTCGGCGTTCGAGGCATCGCGGTGATCACGGTGACGGTGGTCGCGACATTCACGCTGACCTCCTTCGTCGGCGCCTGGCTGGGTCTGGATCGCGGGCTCATCAGCCTGATCGCGGCCGGGTTCTCCATCTGCGGCGCATCCGCGATCGCAGCGGTCGAGACCGGCATCCGCCGACGTGACGAACACGTCGCGCTGGCGATTGCGATGGTGACGATCTTCGGTACGGTCATGATCGTCGCGCTGCCGCTGATGGGAACGGCGCTCGGCCTCACCGACGTCCAGCTCGGGGTCTGGGCTGGTGCGTCGATCCATGAGGTGGCGCAGGTCGTCGCGGCGGCATCGGCAGCGGGTGCGGCCGCCGTCGCCATCGCCACCACGATCAAGCTCGGGCGGGTCTCCCTGCTCGCGTTCGCGTTCATCGCCGCCAAGCGACGCGACCGGTCGGGCGACAAGTCCGCCGACAGCGGCTCGACGCCACTCGTGCCGTGGTTCGTGACCGGTTTCGTGATCGCCGCGGGCGTACGTACCACCGGTGTGCTCGGACCGGGCGTGCTGGATGTCGCCGACGTCGCGACCACGGTGCTGCTCGCAAGCGCGATGTTCGGGCTCGGACTGATGATGAAGGTCTCGGCGCTGTTCCCGGTGCCGTGGCGCGCGTTCGCCCTCGCCGGTGCGTCCACCGCTATCGCGGCGTCGGTGTCGCTGACGCTCACCCTCGCGTTGTTCTGATCGGCTGACTCGAAAGTTCCCCCGAGCCGACAGTCCTCATGGACCGCACGATTCGGCCCCGTTTCCGGCCCGCGATCTGGGGCAGAAACGTGCGGCCCAGACGGTACCGGAGGCGGAGAGTCGGAATACGCGTCCGGTGCATCGGCGTTGCGCATACACGTGAAGGTCAGTGTGTTCTCCGACATCGTGTGCCCGTGGTGCTACATCGGTGTCACCAGGTTCGAGCGAGCCGCCGCTGCGGTGACGTTGTCCAGCGGCACTGAGTTCGAGACGACGCTGCGCGCGTACCAGCTCGACCCCGACGCCGAGTCGCACGCACGGCCGCTCACGGAGTCGCTGACGCACAAGTTCGGCGGCGATGACAACGTGAAGGCGAACCTCGACCGGGTACGGGCGGCCGGTGAGCCCGACGGGTTGGACTTCGACTTCGAGTCCGCCGTCGAGGCGAACACATTCGACGCGCACCGTCTGCTCACCTGGACGGTCGCGCACGACGGCGTCGTTCGCCAACGCGACCTCGCCCACGAGCTGTGGCGCGCTCACTTCGTCGAAGGTGCCGACGTGGCGGATCACGACACGTTGATCGCGCGGGCTGGCTTGGTCGGTCTGGACGTCGAACGGGTCGAGGAACTGTTGTCGACGAACCTGGCCGCCGACGAGGTCCAGATGCAGCGCGACACCGCGCGTGACCTCGGCATCAGCTCGGTACCGACGTTCGTGATCGAGGGACGGTGGACGATCACCGGAGCGCAGCCTCAGGACGCGCTCGAACGCGCGCTGAAGCAGCTGGCGTCGGCGGACGGGGCCGAGAGCTAGAACGTGGCGCGCGTCGTCGGACACGTCGGCGGTAACCTGGCTGCCATGCCTGACACGTACACGCTGGTCCTGCTGCGCCACGGCGAGAGCGAGTGGAACGCGAAGAATCTGTTCACCGGCTGGGTCGACGTACCGCTCAACGAGAAGGGCGAGAACGAAGCGCGTCGCGGGGCGGAGCTCATGCGCGATGCGGGCCTCGCACCCGATGTCGTGCACACGTCGCTGTTGCGGCGGGCGATCGCGACGGCGCAGATCACCCTCGACGGCATCGACCGGCACTGGGTGCCCGTGCACCGGACCTGGCGGCTGAATGAGCGACACTACGGCGCGCTCCAAGGCAAGGACAAGAAGGCGACACTCGAGGAGTTCGGCGAAGAGCAGTTCATGAAGTGGCGCCGCTCGTACGACACGCCGCCCCCGCCGATCGACCCCGCCGACCCGTACTCCCAAGACGCCGATCCGCGCTACGCCGATCTGCCCCCCGAGGCGCGACCGCGCACGGAGTGTCTCGAGGACGTGCTCGCACGCATGCTGCCGTATTGGTACGACGGCATCGTGCCCGACCTGCGCCGCAACGACACCGTCCTCGTCGCCGCACACGGCAACTCGCTTCGGGCGCTGGTCAAGCACCTCGACGACATCGATGAGGAAACGGTCGTCGGGCTCAACATCCCGACCGGCATCCCACTGCTGTACGAACTCGACGAGTCGATGCGCCCGGTCACGAAGGGTGGCGAGTACCTCGACCCCGACGCCGCGGCCGACGCGATCAAGGCGGTGGCGGCACAGGGCCGCTAGACGACAGCGAGCGTTACCGCGGGTGTCTCGGTGCGATGCGTACGCGGGTCAGCACAGCGGTACGCCCGGAAGTTTCGACGCCGGGTGGTCGATGTAGATGTTGGTGATGTAGCCGTTGTGGCCGGCCAGCTTGGACCACCAGGCGTTCGTGTATCCCTCCGCCGTGACGGTCTCGCCCTCCTCCTGGCAGACCACGTTGACGTCGGTCGGGCCGCCCAGCGTACCGACGACTGCCGAGCCGGTGTTCGACTCCGCGCGCACGTTCACCCCAGCGCCCCAGGTGCGGAACGGATGCCCGTCGCCGCCTCCGTCATCGCCGCCGCAGTTGTCGCTGGTGATGGACTTTTCGAAATAGCTCCCGGGGTACGGCGCCAGTGACTGGCCGTTGATCTCGATCGTCTGGCCCTGGCCGTTGTACAGCTGCTCGTAGTGCTGGTGCGGGCCACTGGACGCGCCGGTGCTGCCGGTCACGCCGATCTGCTGACCCTGTGCGACCTGGGCACCGTCGGCCGTCGAGAACGCGCTGAGGTGGAAGTAGTACGTCTGCCAGCCCTCGCCGTGGTCGATCACCACGTAGTTCCCGGCACCGCCGGCCTCCCAGTGGTGGCTGACCGTTCCGGCCGCGGAGGCGAGTACGGGAGCGCCGTCGGTGTTTCCGTCGGTGTCGACGAAGTCGAGTGCGAGTCGAACCTCACTGCTGTGGTGGCTGTACGTCCACGTCTGACCACACGGGAACGGTGCCTTGAACGTCGGTTTCGCCGTGGCCGGCGACGCACCGGCGACGACGCCGGCGAACACGAGTGCGACGACTGCGATGAGAGCACGAACGGTACGCATGTCCCAGATCTACCCGGGCGACCGGCGCTGCAAACGTCGCACCGTCGCGAACGGTGTGACTTGGGTGATGCAGACCACCATGGCCGCGCGGGTACGGTTCTCCGGTGAGTCCTGTGGAGATGGCGCTGGTCGCGCTGGCGGGAATGGGCGCGGGAATCATCAACACCATCGTCGGGTCGGGAACACTGATCACCTTCCCGACCCTCGTCGGCCTCGGCGTACCACCGGTCACCGCGACGATGAGCAATGCCGTCGGGCTGATCCCCGGTGGGCTCAGCGGAACCTTCGGCTACCGTCGTGAGCTGTCGGGTCAGGGGCGTCGCCTGCTCGCATTTGCTCCGGCATCGTTCATCGGAGCCCTGACTGGGGCGTACCTGCTGTTGCACCTACCCGAGGACGCCTTCATCACCATCGTCCCGATCCTGTTGGTGCTCGCCCTGGTTCTGGTGGTCGGGCAGCCGTACCTCCAACGCAGGCTCGCGGCGAGGAGAGAGGTGGCGGCCGCGGCCGGGCGTGGACCAGCGGCGCACAACGACGGTACGCCGCGTCTGAGCCGGTGGCACTTCGTCGCGGCCATCGGCGGTGTCTACCTGTGCGGCGTCTACGGCGGGTACTTCGCCGCTGCCCAAGGGATCCTCCTGGTGGGGGTGCTCGGGGTTCTGGTGCCGGAGTCGCTGCAACGCCTCAACGCGAGCAAGAACGTCTTGTCGACGGTGGTCAACCTCGTCGCTGGTATGACGTACACGATCGTCGGATTCGGCCGCATCGACTGGGTCGCGGTCGCGCTGATCGCCGGCGGTTCGCTGGTCGGCGGTGTCGTCGGTGCACGCGTCGGACGCCGGCTGCCGCCGGTCGTGCTCCGCAGCTGCATCGTGGTGCTGGGCGTCATCGCGATCGTCAACCTCGTACGGATGTGACCGGCCAGCAGAACGCCGGTCACTCCGCCGCGACCGGGTGCTCTCCCGTCACGAGATACACGATCCGTCGCGCCATCGAGACCGAATGGTCGCCGATGCGCTCGTAGTAGCGACCGAGCAGGGCGATGTCGATCGCGGCCTCGACTCCGTGGTCCCAGTCGTCGCCGAGCAGTACGCGAAACAGCGATCGGCGCAGCTTGTCCATCTCGTCGTCCTCGGCTTCCAGCTCGCGGGCGGCGTCGACATCGCGCTCGGCGACAACGCGCGACGCGGCGGCGACCATCTGCTCCGCCACGTCGGCCATCCGCGAGATGGTCGGTCGCAGCGGCTCCGGTACAGCGACGTCGGGCGTACGCATCCGTGCCACCTTCGCGATGTGTACGCACAGGTCACCCATGCGCTCGAGGTCGGTGACCATGCGTAGCGTCGCGACCAGTTGGCGCAGGTCAGTGGCGACGGGTTGCTGGGTCGCGAGCAGGTGAAGCGATCGTTCCTCGATGATCTCTCGGGCCCGGTCGATGTCGCGGTCGCCCGAGATGACCGACTCGGCGGCCTCGGCGTTCGCGTCCAACAACGCATCCGTCGCCTCGAGCACGGCGGTACGCACGGCCGAG
>Ga0079225_10001188_pt1 | contig 14497 bp, 11 predicted proteins | sample Poulit2012_FD_76344 | JGI IMG/M metagenome (GOLD analysis project Ga0079225, IMG submission 76344) | Agricultural soil microbial communities from Georgia to study Nitrogen management - Poultry litter 2012 | ecosystem: Environmental > Terrestrial > Soil > Agricultural land | place: USA: Georgia...
TCTTCAAAAGAACGCCAAGTCCTTTCTTTATTTCTAAAACTGATTTTCCCAGAAATTGGTTGAATTAAATTGAGCATGGCGTTCAGCAAACTCGATTTCCCAGCACCATTTGGTCCTAAGATAGCTGTCAATTTCCCTTGTTTGAATGGCACATTCACATTCCAAAGGACAGGGTCTGCTTGATAAGCTACCGTCATATTTTCAACTTTAATTGCTTCATTTCCCATAAGTCATCATCCTTTTAAATCATTTCAGTTTACGTGTTACTTTAAAGCATCGACAATCGTATCGATATTGTGTTGATACATTTTAATATACGTTTCTGCATTTTGTTCTGCATCGCCTAAAGAATCAGAGTATAATTCTCCACCCACTTGAACATTCCAATCTCTTTGTTGAACGGCTTCTTGTAATGATTCAATCGTTCGAGTAGGTACCGAAGATTCAATAAAAATCGCTTTGATTTCATTCTCGACGATAAAATTGGCTAAGTTACTAACATCTCTCGTACCAGCTTCCGTTTGCGTATTTAGTCCCTGCAGCCCAATCACTTCAAACCCATATTCATCTCCAAAGTAGCCAAAAGCATCGTGTGCGGTAACTAAATAACGGCTATCTTCAGGCACTTCCTCTACTCGATTTCGAATATAAGCATCTAACTCTTCTAACTCTTGTTGATACTTTTCATTATTATCTTGATAGTAGTCAGCATTTTCTGGATCATACTCACTAAACGAATGGGCAACGTAATCAGCAGCATCCGCCCATAAAGGGACACTGAACCAAATGTGTGGATCGACAGGCATCGATTCATCTCCGGAATCTAACATCGACTCTTCAGCAATTACTTCTTCAAGGACAAAAATATCTTTATCAATATTTTCTAGTTCACTGAAAACTTCACCCATCTGCCCTTCAAGATGCATGCCATTATAGACAACAACATCTGCCTCCCCCATATCTGTTACATCTGAAGCCGTTGCTCGATATCCATGAGGGTCGATTCCGGGGCCCATTAAGCCATTTACATGAACTTGGTTTCCACCAATGACTTTTACTAAATCTGTAATCATTGTCGTTGTCGCTACTACTTGAATTCGTTCGTCTTCTACTTCTTCGCTGGAATCTTGAAAAGCGCCACACCCAACTAAAAATAGAAAAAGAAAGAAAACAGGCATTAAAAATTTAATAATAGACTTTATTTTTTCAGACATATTTATCTTCCTTATAAATTATTCAATCGATAGTTTTATATTTTTAGACTAGCCTAAAAAATAAATTAAGTCAAGTTAACAGCTGAGGAATTCATTCTTTTTTCATTCCTCAACTGCTAGTATTCCTTTTTTTATTTAATGTTAATGAATGCATAAGAACAAAAAAAGACCATATATGCGGTGATGCATACATGGTCCATTTCTATGATTTTTATCTAAGGTTTTATGCGTATTGACTTAATACTTCTTCAATTTGTTCACGTGAGTGTAAACCAATTAGAGTATCAACAACTTCTCCATCTTTTTTCACTAGTAAAGTAGGAATACTCATAATTCCAAATTGTCTTGGAGTTTCTGGGTTCGCGTCTACATCTAACTTGTAGTAGTTAACTGAACCATCAGATTCTTCAGCCATTTCTTCTAAGATCGGTGATTGCATTTTACATGGTCCACACCATTCAGCCCAAAAGTCTGTTAAAGAAACGCCTGTTGCTGTTTCTTGTTCAAATGTTGCATCTGTTAGTTCTTTCATTATAATTACCCTCCTGTAAAGGTTTAAACTTGAATTGATTATTCATCAAAAGACAGTTTAGCATAGATAGCCGTTAAATTCCAAAAATCTGATTGCACATAAGCATTATTTAAAAGATACAATCGTAGCACCTGTTCCGCCTTGATTGGCAGGAGCTGCTTGATAATCTTTGACTTGCGAATGTTTTTTCAAGGCTTCTTGTACCGCTGAACGAACTGCGCCCGTCCCATGTCCATGAATGATTGTTACTTTCTTGTAATTGGCTAATAATGCTTGATCAATGTACTGATCCAATTTAGAAAGTGCCGCCTCCACGCGTTCCCCTCGTAAATCCAATTCAGGACGAACGGAGCTTGTCGAACCATAGAAAGTTGATTTTGGTTTTTTCTCTTTTTCTTGTTCCGATTCTGAGACTGTTAAATCTTCTTCTGGTAATCGCATCTTCAGCATGCCCATTTGAACAACCCATTCATTATCCACTTTTTCGACTAATGTCCCCGTTTGTCCAAGCGATTGGACATTGACTGTTTGCCCTTCTTTTAATGTTCGTTTGTCTTTTTCACGTTGTAAGACTTTGTTCTTTTGCAGGTTTTCTTCTTCTTGACGTAAACTTGAAATTTGCGTTTGCGCATCAATAAATTCATGTTCTTTAATTGCTGGTGCATTCTCAGCATCCAACTGTTTTTGTCGAAGTTCGTCTATAATATTGTCCGCTTTTCGTTTGGTATCTTCGACAATTTTATTCGCTTCTTCTTGTGCTTTTTTCTTCAAGTGTTCTTTTTCTTTTTCATACGCTTCATGAGCTTCAGACAGTTCTCTGTGTAATTTGTCTGCTTCTACCAATCGTCTGCGCAAGTCAGTCGCTGTTTCTTCCGCTTCTTTTTGTTTCTTGTCTAAATCGCCAATCATCTCATCTACACTTTGGCTTTCGCTACTCATCAATGATTTCGCTACACCGATAATGTCATCGTTCATTCCTAATCGTCTGGCGATCTCAAAAGCATTACTTCGACCAGGAATGCCCATTTTAAATTTATAAGTCGGTTCTAAGGTGTCAATATTAAATTCCATACTGGCATTCATTGTTCCTGGACGATTATAGCCATACAATTTCAATTCAGGGTAATGAGAAGTAATCATTGCAAAACTGCCAATGGATCCAACATGGTCTAAAATTGAAATCGCTAAGGCCGCTCCTTCTTGCGGATCTGTACCGGCACCTAACTCATCTAAGAGTACCAAACTATTTTCATCTAAAACTTCTAAAATAGAAACAATCGTGGTTAGATGAGAGGAGAAAGTGGATAAGCTTTGTTCAATGGATTGCTCATCTCCGATGTCCGATAAAATATGGTTAAAGACACCAATCGTACTCTCTTCTTCTACTGGAAGATATAAACCTGATTGTCCCATTAATTGAAGTAAACCAATGGTTTTCAAAATAACAGTTTTACCACCGGTATTTGGTCCGGTTACCACTACCGTCTTATATAAGTCTCCTAATTTTATATCGTTTGGTACAATCTCATCTTCTGGAATAAGTGGATGTCTTGCACCAAAAAGCTGTACATAATTTTCATCATGAACCAATGGACGGGTGGCTTTTATCTCTCTCGCATATGAAGCTTTTGCTTGCAGTACATCCAGTTTAGTCAAGATTTCTTGATTCGAGATAATTTCTTCTGTATATGGGACGATTTCCTGACTTAATTCCACTAATATGCGTTCCACTTCATGTTTTTCTTCACTTTGAAGTCGTTTGAGACGATTATTCAAATCCAGTACACTTTGTGGTTCTACATACAAGGTTTGTCCGGTAGAACTTTGTGCATGAACAACGCCGCCGAATACATTTCGACTATCTGCTTTAACAGGAATCACATAACGATCATTACGCATAGTAATAATGCTGTCCGTTAAATATTTAGATTTCGATCCGCGTACAATACTGTTTAACTGGTCACGGATGCCACCTTCTGTTTGACGAATGCTCGTGCGTGTTGATTTTAATTTAGGACTTGCATCGTCAACCACTGTTCCACTCTCTGTAAGTGTGGCATAAATTTTTCGTTCTAATTTCGGTAAACTGATGATTTCATCACTTATTGTGTAGAGTTGATTTAATTCAATTTCTTCTTCCTTCAAGTCTTGGAAGAATTCATACACTTCACGAACACCTTTTAAAAGCTGTCCAACTTGAATTAATTCTTGTCCAGATAATACCGCTCCAATTTCCATCCGCTTCAAATGTGGCCGCACATCGTAAAAGGTCCCAAGCGGAATACCACCTTTTAACCGTTGGATTTTTACAGTGTCATCTGTTTCTTCCAATAATCGAATGACTTCTTCTCTTGAATTTGACGGTCGGATGTTTTTAACTTGTTTTTTACCAAGTTCTGAAACAGTCAATTCACTTAATTGGTCAATAATTTTGGGATATTCTAATGTCTTCATAGACTTTTCGTCAATTTGCTTCATCAATCAATCACTCCGTAATTTTCATAAAAAAAGGGTGCTGCATAGCTCTACAAATTCTAATGCAACACCTTCTAGGTTTATTCTTCATTTCCTTCTGACGGTTCTTCGTTATTTTCCTCCGTCGGGAGTTGGATATCCATTGTCTGTCGATTCTCTTCTGCAACGTCATGAGCATCTAGAATAAATCGCTGATAATTATCTTCTGAAACAACAGGTGTGGATGTTAGGATTGAATCCGCTAAGAAACTATTGGCTAACCTTCCTTGAACCATATCAAAAGGAATCAAAGATAACAGCAATAAGATATAAAAGATACCAATATAATTGATGATGAAGCCTAAAATTGCCCCACCTGCACCATTTAAAGGCTCAGGAATCGCTAATTGCTCAACAGTATAAGAGATAAGTTGAGTAATGACACGTACAGCGATCCATCCGATGAATAATATCAATAAAAAAGAAATCAAATAATAATAAGATAAATCTAAGGTCAATATCAAGCTTTCATCATAAAAAACATATGGATTGGCATCCGGAAAAAAAGGTGTTGGGTATGGTACCAATAAATAAAGCATTTCACTGAGTGGTTTGTAGTAATCTAATGCAAAAATAAATACAATCAAATAGCCGATGGCTCTGAGAAGTTGCAGTATAATGCCATTTTTATAACCACTATATGTTCCAATAAATAATATAAGTAGAATCAACAATGTAATCATAATCGTTTGCCCCTAGTAAACAGCCGTCTTTAATCTGTTTCTGTGTATTTTAATTTTTCTTCAAGTTCCATCATTCTTGTGTGACTATCAATCTGATCAGAAACAGCATTGACTGCCATAAGCATTGCTTGTTCTTCTTTTGATAGTTGTGTCGATAATGCGCTTAATTCTCTTAATTGTTTGTTTACAGTTTCAGCTACAAGCTCAATATGTGCAGCCGACTTATTACTTACAATCGTATATTCTTTGTCATCTATAACTACTTTAACTCTTCGTTTTCCACGCGCCATAAGCACATACCTCTCTTGTTTAATCACTTATTTATAGTAACAAAAATCGAATCACTTTTCATCCCTTTCAAACGAAATGTGAAAGGATACCAAGTAAAAAAGAGCAGAAACCTATGCATCAGGTTTCTACTCTATTCTACATGCTATTTTTATCGTATTTCTACATTGAATGTTTCAATTAATGCTTCCTGTACACGGTTGAAGTCAGCATTCACTTCATCTTCTTTAAGTGTTGCATTCGGATTCGCATAGTAAAGTGAATATGCCATGGATTTTTTGCCTTCTTCAATATTTTCTCCTGCATAGAGGTCAAAGAGCTGGATACTTTGCAACCATTCACCACCATGATTTTCAATGACTGCTTCTAAGTCCGCATGTGTCACTTGTTCATCGACTAATAATGCAATATCTCTTGAAGAACCTGGGTAACGATTTAGCGGTGTATAGCCAACTGCTTCTTTATTCAGTTCAACCAGTTTATCAATGGAAAGCTCAAAGACAAAGGTATCTTTTAAATCACTTTGCTTAGCAATTGTTGGATGAATTTGACCCACATAACCTAGCAGTTCTTCTCCAACAAAGATATCTGCCGTACGTCCTGGATGCATGCCGTCACGATCACTTGCCAACTGGTAAGTAACCTCTTCAGTAAATAAGAAAGAAGCAAGTAGTGTTTCAACTAACCCTTTGATGGTATAGAAATCTACAGGTTCTTTTTTACCGAACCAGTCTTTTTGGCTTTCGCCCGTTAACAACCCACCTAAATGACTGTACTCTTTAGGTTGTTCCTCTGCTTCTTGATAGAAAACATTTCCTATTTCATAAAGGGCTATATCGGATACTTGATGGGCGACGTTATAAGTGGCATCATCGATTAAGCCGCTGATGATGTTTTGGCGCAATGTAACTCGTTCTTTACTCATTGGATTTTCTAAAGAAACTAATTCGCCTTTGGTAATCGCATAACGCCCCGCTTTGTCCGGAAGGGTCAAGGCATAACTGACTGCTTCTTGCAGACCATTTCCTTCTAAAACATTTCGAATGAGACGGGTTGTTTTTTGTTCGATCGTTAATTCACCAGGAGTCGATTCTGTTACAGGTAGAGTGACTGGGATATTATTGTATCCATATATCCGAGCGATCTCCTCTATTAAATCCTCAGCAATTTCGATATCCCAACGACGTGACGGTATGGCAACTTCAATATCATTCGCTTCAATTTTGTGTTCAAAACCTAATCGACGTAAAATCGAAGAGATTTCGTCATCGGATAAAGAACTGCCAATTAATCCATTCACACGATCCACAGTGGTTGTAATAAAGACTTCTCTAGCGGTTGAGTGTGAAGTTTTAGCTGTCCCTTTAACAATCGTGCCTCCGCCCAATTCGACCATTAATTTTGCTGCTAAATCTGCTGCTTCTTGAACGGTGTCGATATTCACACCTTTTTCAAATCGATTACTAGATTCACTGCGTAAATTTAAACGATTAGCTGTTCGTCTTGTAAGCACAGGATTAAAGACTGCAGACTCGATGGCAATGGTTTTTGTTTCTTCTGTGATTTGCGAGTTTTGACCACCCATAACCCCGGCAAGTGCCACTGGTTTTTCACCATTTGTAATGACGAGATTCTCATGGATTAATTTTCGATTCTGCCCGTCTAAAGTTACAAACTCTTCTCCAGTTTCTGCTCGTCGGACGTAAATTTCTTTTGATTCTAACTTATCGTAATCAAAAGCATGTAACGGCTGACCATATTCAAGCATGACATAGTTCGTAATATCGACGACTAAATCAATTGGACGAATCCCTGCATGCATCAAACGATGTTGCATCCATAAAGGACTATCGCCAATTTTGACATCTTTCACAATACGCATACGGTAATCAAGGGTATCTTCTTCATTCTCTACAGAAACAGACACGTAATCCTCAACTTTTTCCGCATCGTCTTCTTTTAATTCAATTTCTTTAAAGGAGGGTACTTGATCTAATAAAGCACCAACTTCATAAGCTACACCACGCATACTTAATGCATCTGCACGGTTTGGCGTTAAATCAAATTCAAAGATTGCATCGTCCAAACCAATATATGGACGAGCGTCTTCTCCTACTTCAGCTTTCTCATCTAAAACATAAATACCGTCTTCAGCATGTTTTGGAATAATGGAATCAGGAAACCCTAGTTCATCTAAAGAAACAATCATACCTTTTGAAGGCTCATCCATGATTTTGGTTGCTTTTATTTCAAAGTCGCCCGGTAATACAGCACCTACTTTAGCAACAATCACTTTTTGTCCAACTGCAATATTTGGCGCCCCACAAACAATGGGAAGAATTTCATTTCCGATATTTACTGTTGTCTTATGCAAATGATCGGATCCTTCAATCGGTTCACAAGTTTCAACATATCCAACGACTAAATGGTCAAGTCCTTCGCCTAATTTCAGAATCGTTTCAACTTCCAGCCCACCTAGAGTAAATTCTTCACCTAATTCCTCTGGTGTAATCTTTGATAAATCTAAATAATCTTTTAACCAATTAAATGAAACTAACATTATGCATCTCCTTTCGCTTTAAACTGACTGAGGAATCGCTGATCATTTAAATAAAAATGACGGATATCGTCCACACCATATTTCAACATCGCCATACGGTCCGGTCCGACACCAAAAGCAAAGCCTGAGTATTTTTTAGAATCAACATTACTCATTTCAAGGACGTTTGGATGAATCATCCCAGCCCCTAAAATTTCAATCCAACCACTTTGTTTGCAAACGTTACAGCCAGAACCACCACACTTAAAGCAACTAACATCTACCTCAACAGATGGCTCAGTAAACGGGAAATAACTTGGACGGAAACGTACTTCTCGGTCTGGTCCGAAGATTTTTTTCGACATGACCTCCAAGGTACCCATTAAGTCAGACATTGTAATATTTTCATCCACAACAATTCCTTCAATTTGGTGGAACTGGTGCGAATGTGTCGCATCATCTGAGTCTCGACGATACACCTTTCCTGGACTAATGACTTTTAAAGGGCCTGTTGTAAAATCATGCTCTTCAATGACTAAAGGCTGAACCGCTGAGGTTTGCGTTCTTAATAAATAATGTTCATCGATATAAAAGGAATCTTGCATGTCTCTTGCTGGATGGTCTTGCGGGACATTGACTCGTTCAAAGTTCAGGTAATCAGAAACAATTTCCGTCCCTCCAATAATGTTATACCCCATCCCCAAGAACAGATCCTCCATCTCTTCCATCACTTGGTGAATCACATGCGTTTGTCCACGTTTAAATTCACGACCTGGAAGGGTGACATCAATCGTTTCTTCAAGCAATTGTTCTTCTAAAGCCTGTTGAGCAAGCTCTTCTTTTTTGTCTGCAATACGTGTGGTTAAATCATCACGAATTTCATTGGCCAGCTTTCCAATCACCGGTCGCTCGCTCTTATCCAAATCTTTCATCATTTTCAATAATTCAGTTAACTTTCCTTTTTTTCCTAGTAACTGAATACGCAACTCTTCAACAGCTTCGACAGATTCACTGTTTTGAATCGCTGCCTTAGATTGTTCAGCCAGTTCTTCTAATCTCGTTTTTAAATCCACGCTCTTCTTCCTTTCTCATTTTATAGCTTTATCATCCAAATCTTTTAAACAAAAATAACCCCATCCCAAAAAGGGACGAGGTTAACGCGGTACCACCCTAGTTCAAAAAAGTCAAAACGACTTCTTTGCACTTCAATCTGCATAACGGCGCAAACCGGGTGTTCCACCAATTATTCGAACTCTATTTATTAAATGATAGAAAATTTCGAGCGGCAAAAGTGAACTTCGCTTATTCTCCTCTATAAATACTTTCAGCCTTAGTATTTATTCTCTGTAAAATTCAAATAAGGTACTCTTTTTTGCCTTTATTTTTTATTTATTTCTTTTTATTTTTCGAACAAATCTTATTATAGCAAAGATTTTTAAAAAGGGGTAGCCGATTTTATATTTCTTTAAACACTAGCCTTTTTTAATCCTTTTCTTTGGTTTAAACGAGCTTAATTTAGAAGAGTTAATAATATTGTTGCAATGGCGAAATATATAAGTAAACCTAAAGTATCATTGATTGTGGTTATAAAAGGGCCACTTGCGACTGCTGGATCAAAATTCATTTTTTGAATGACATCAGGAATTAATGTCCCTATGACTGCCGAAACAATAATCGATAAGAAAATTGAAATCCCAACGATAAAGGCTAACATGAAATCACGATACAAAATTAAAACCAATAGAAAAATAATAACGCCGGAAATACTACCAATTAAAACTCCAGTCTTTGCTTCATTTATTAAAATCTCTTTTAGGTTTCTAGATTCGTCATCTTCAATATTCATATTTCGAACCGCTACTGCTAAAGACTGTGTACCTACATTCCCTGCTGTAGCCATAATTAATGGAATAAATGCAGCCAGCGAGACAACTGCGGCCAGAGTTTCTTCAAAGAAACTAATTAACCCACCACTAATCATACTTAGAAAAAGCAATATAATAATCCAAGGGGCACGACTTTTTGCGGCTGTAAAAGGACTTTCTTCTTCAACTGGCTCTGTAGCTTTAGGTGTCGAAATACCCGCGAATTCTTGGAAATCTTCCGTCGCCTCAAGTTCAACAACATCCATAATATCGTCAACCGTAATTATTCCAACTAAACGCTGGTCATTCGTAATGACCGGTATAGCGATTAGGTCATAATCTTGAATAATATTGGCGACTTCTTCCTGATCCTCACTCACAAGTACTGAAATAATATGCGAACTCATCACTTCAGAGATGGGCTGACCAGCAGGAGCTAATAGTAAATCACGTAAAGACAAAACTCCTTTTAATCGATGCATCGTATCAACTACGTACAAGTAATAAATCGTTTCGGCACGTTCACCAAAGTTTCGAATGTTTTCAATGACTTCTTGAGGTGTTTCATCCTCATGAACGTAAAAATATTCCTTGGTCATAATCGATCCGGCCGTTTCTTGTTCATAAGAAAGGACTTCTTGTAGTCGATCAAATTCATCTTTATCCATCAATTTTAATAAATCAGCGACATTTGGATTTGGTGTTGAAAATACAAAAGTTGCTAACGTATCTGTTGGTAAATAGTTGAAAACAGAAACAATATATTCTTTTGGTAAATAAGTCACCGCTGCTTCTTGATTTTCTATGTCCATCCATTCAAAAATTTCAGCAAACTCTTCGGGCGTGAGAAAATCAGCGATTTTTCGTTTCTTTTCTGGATATAATAAATGAAAAAGTTCTTGCTGGTCTCTTTCGTGTAGGGATAGAAAAATTTCACGGAACCGATCTAAGTCATCATTACTGACTGCCTCGAATAATTCTTCAAAATAATATTCTACGTTTTGGCTGTTTTCTGTCATTTAGGCATCTCCTTGTTCTACTGGAAGCTTTAATAAATAAATTGATTTGTATGTCTATCATTACTTATCATATCAAAGTGTTTAAATAAAAGAAAACTCTATACCATCTAAAGTGATGATATAGAGTCGAAATGTTTTATCATTAGATACAGTGATTAACTATAAGAGACTTTTGATTGTAAAACAGCAATAAATTCTTTGAACCAATCGCGCGTTGGCGTTGAAACTTCAGAAATTGCACAGTATTTATCCACTAAAGTGACTATAAAACTTTCCTTATAGCGTGGGACGCCACATCTTGGCGTACATAAAAACATATGTTTCAGAATAATGTCTTTTTCAAGATCATTGATTTCAGTAATCTTCTGTGCATTTTTTAACGCTATTTTTGGATGAGCGGAGTTGTGAGAACCAAGTCCCAATTGCTCAACTTCTTGTCGATTTTCTAAGAAGAAATCATGTAACAATCCGGCTCTAGCGGTAGAAACATAATCTAAACCTCTAGATTTTGCTATTTTATAACTGACATAAGAAACAAATAAGCTGTGTATTAATCGAGTTGTATAATGATGATGTGTGATATTGTCTAATTTAAGTAATTGTTCATTCTCTAATAAATCTTCTATTATAGCCATGTATTCAAGGTCGTTTTCCCATATTTCACGAACGAACTCCATCAACATTCTCCTTTAAGTTAGTTGCGAGTAATTGAAGCGTTGTATGCTAAAAACGTGTATGTTATGCAATTTGTTGGTTAAAGTGCCATAACAGATTCTATTATACAGAAAGTTCAAAAAAATTAAAGTGTTTTGTATAAAATTACACAATATTACATGACTTTTTAAACTCTTCTTAATGAAAGATAAAAAAATCAATATTAATAACCTTCTTCAAGCTCCACTAGGTTTCTTGGGAGTTCTTCTCCAGCCAAATATGCTTTAAAATTCTCTTTGAAGATCGGATAAATATACTTCGGATACGATTCAACGTTCCCTGCGATATGTGGGGTCATCAGGACTTTATCATGCTGCCACAAGGGATGTCCTTTCGGCAGAGGTTCTTCTTCAAATACATCTAAGCCCGCGCAGCGTACTTTGCCACTATCCAAAGCCTCAATTAAATCGGCAGTGACGACAGACTCGCCTCGGCCTACATTAATAAAAACGACATCATCTTTCATTTTTTGAAAGAGCTCTTTATCATAAAGGGCTTCTGTTTCATTTGTGAGCGGAAGAATGTTCACCACAATATCGGCTTTATGAATGACCTCTTCAAGTTCTTCTTGCACGTACTGCTCGTCCATATTTTCAATTTCTCGACCACTTCGGTTAATGCCGATTGTGTGCATACCAAAAGCTTTAGCCAGTCTTCCTAATTGAACGCCAATTTTTCCAGCTCCAACAATCATTATGGATTTTCCATTTAATTCGTATAAATTCGGACTAGGATTCCATCTTTCATTTTCTTGGTCTTTCGCTGATTTGACAATTTCTCTGGTCATGCCAAGCAACAATCCGATGGCCGTTTCACTTACACTGTAAGCATGGATTCCGCTACCGCTTGTGAGTAAAATATCTTTTTCTGAGAAGAGTTTTAATGGTAATTTGTTGACACCTGCATAGGCATATTGGACCCACTTTAGACGAGTATCTTCTCTTTCAGCAATTTCAGTCAATTTTTCTGACCATCCGATAATAATCTCAACATCTTCAGGATTCGTTTCTTCTAAAGATTCTACTACCTGATAATCAGAAGCTAATTCTTTTAATTCTTTAATTTGTTCAGGGTAAAGCTCTTGATGTACAAGAATCGTTTTTGACATAACTAACATCTCTCCTTATATAATTAAACTTTTCTCTCAATTGGTTAAATGAAACATTAAAATACCAGCAGCAACGGCTACATTTAATGATTCAGATTGTCCATGCATCGGAATGAAGATATTTTGGTCTAGTTCATGGATGATTGCTTCATTAATTCCAGCACCTTCATTTCCAACAACTAATGCAAATGGTTCGTCCACAAAAACTTCTTTATAAGAAACTGCATCCTCATTTAAAGCTGTACCAAATACCGGATAACCTTCTTCCCTAAATTGAAGGATGAAATCTTTTAAGTCTCCTTCATAAGTTTCTAAATGAAAATGACTGCCTTGTGCCCCTCTTAATGTTTTGGGATTATAAAGATCTACAGTTCCTTTCCCGAAAAAGACGCCTTGAAAACCAGCAGCATCCGCAGTGCGTACCATTGTCCCTACATTACCAGGGTCTTGGACTGCATCTAGTAAGAGTATCGGACCATTTATACTTGATGGAAAGTTAAGTGGCTCAATTTCCAATTCGGCAAATATCCCTTGAGTGGTTTCCGTTTGACTCATTTCATCTGCAATATTGATAGTAATGATTACGAGTCGTTCCTCTTCAATCTCTAATCGTAAAAAGTTCTCATCTTCTAAAAGATCTTCGCGAATAATGACCTGTTTAACCTTGTCCTTTTTGTACTCTAAAGCTTCTTCGACTAAATGAAAGCCTTCAACTAAATAAGCCTGTTGTTTGACTCTTTCTTTCTTCAAACTCAATTTTTTCCAATCTTTGACTTGTTGATTGTTCAATGATGTTATGTGAAGCATCTTTTTTCACCTCATATATTAGTCTGCCTATTCATCATACCGTTTTTATTTTCTAAATGCATTTAAATAAGAAAACAAAATAAAAACATAAAAAAACACACTGAATCAAATCTCCCTGCTTGACTCAATGTGTTTTATTCAGTTATTTAAAATCCAACGTAATTTCTAGGGTTTTGTGGTGCACCATTTTGACGAACTTCAAAATGCAAGTGAACCCCAGTTGAAGTACCTGTTGTACCCATTGTACCAATTCGTTGACCAGCAGATACCGATTGTCCTGCAGATACTCTTAAATCAGGTTTCATATGTCCATAAACCGTCGTCAATCCGCCACCATGATCGATTCTGACATGGTAACCAAGTGAGAAGTGATAACTTGCAGCAATCACTGTTCCGGATTTAGCAGCAACGATAGGGCCGCCTCCACCGATATCAATTCCTGCATGTAATCTGTTCACTTTATGAACGGGGTGGAATCTATAACCATATTCAGATGTTACATAACCTCCTGAAGGTCTTACCCAACCGCCACTATTCGATGGTGCTGGATTTGGTGCTGGTGCAGGCGTTGACGCAGAGGTTGATGAAGAAGAACTGGCTGATGAAGAGGCTGTTTGAACTTGTTTCTTCTTCTCTGCTTCTCTTTGAGCCGCTAATTGTGCTTGGCGTTGTGCTTCCGCAGCTTTACGTGCCTCTTCTTCTTTTCGTGCTTTTTCAGCAGCAATTCGTTCTCTTTCAGCTTTCATCTGATTGCTAATTTTTTCAGTTTGAGAAGCAACATCTCGCTGTTTTGATAATAATTTGTCTCGCTCGCCACTTGTCAAGTTATATTTCTCAGTAACGAGTTGAACTTTTTTATCTAATTCTTTTCGTTGAGCAACTAATTGGTTGCGATTCTCTTCCATGCCCGCTTTTACATTTTCTGTTTCAGTTTTAGCTTCATCGATTTGAACTCTTGCATCTTCGATTTTTTTACGGTCTGCAATTTGTTCTTCCATAATATTATTGTTATTTTGGACAATCATGCCAATAACTTCCATTTTACCAACCAAGTCTGTTAAACTTTCAGCAGATAAAATGATGTCAATAATATTTTGTGGAGATCCGGCTGTTTGTACACCTCGAGCTTGGTTCGCTAAAACTTCGTATCTTTTAGCGATTTTTTCTTGTAAAATTTCAATTTCTTTATTTAATTGTTTAATTTCTTCTTCTAA
>Ga0079225_10001189_pt1 | contig 14494 bp, 15 predicted proteins | sample Poulit2012_FD_76344 | JGI IMG/M metagenome (GOLD analysis project Ga0079225, IMG submission 76344) | Agricultural soil microbial communities from Georgia to study Nitrogen management - Poultry litter 2012 | ecosystem: Environmental > Terrestrial > Soil > Agricultural land | place: USA: Georgia...
ATATTTGCTCTAGGCTCTCTGGCATGTGCTTTCTCAGGCACACCGGAAATTCTGGTTGTATCCAGACTTATCCTCGGCGTATCCGTAGGCGCCGCTTCCGCTTTGGTTCCCATGTATATGGGGGAAATTTCTCCTCCAGCAATACGTGGAAGAATATCCGGACTGAACCAATTGATGATTACTATCGGTATGTTGGTGTCTTACGGTATCAACTATGCATTTATCGGTGTTTTCGAAGGATGGAGATGGATGCTCGGCGGTGCTATTGTACCTGCAGTAGTATTGTTCGTCGGCGCCTTCATTCTTCCTGAATCTCCAAGGTATCTTGTCAAAAAAGGATTTAAAGATAAAGCACTTAAAAGTTTACAGAAATTACGTTCCGCTGCAGAAGCAAAAAGTGAATATGAAGGAATTATCATGATGCATGAAGAAGTATTGAAGAGTAATCAAAAGTTTGAATTGACAAAAGCTATTTCATTTTCAATTTTTGTAGGGTGTTCAGTTACTTTTCTTCAGCAAATTCAAGGTGCAAACACAATCTTCTACTATTCATCTCAAATATTAGGTGATGTATTTGGATCCACCATCAGCGGAGTGATCTCAACAATTGGTGTAGGGGCTGTAATGGTGCTTGCAACAATCGTCACTTTATTCTTTGTAGATAAGTTCAAACGCAGAACCCTCTTCATGTCTGGTTCACTCGGTATGGGGTCAAGCCTATTGATAGTCGGATTAATATACCCCTACACCCAAAGTGGTTATACATGGGCAATTTCCCTAGTGTTTATTTTTATTTGCCTGTATGTAATTTTTTATGCTTATTCATGGGCAGCCGTCACCTGGATTGTCGTAGGTGAATTATTCCCTGGGAGAGTACGTGGCATGGCAACAGGGATTGCTTCCATGGTTAACTGGTTTGGCAACATTATCGTGGCATTGTTCTTCCCGATATTGTTAAACAGTATTGGCTTAAGTAATATATTCTTCATGTTCACAGCATTGTGTGCAGTTGGTTTCCTATTCGCTAAATATGTACTCTATGAAACAAATGGTAAAACATTGGAAGAGATAGAACTTTATCTTGAAAAGAGATTCAATAAAAATAAGAATGCTAAATGGACAGAAACAGAACCACATCCTTCTAATACCGGCAAAGATATATAAATATTGCGGTCTGGATGACTAAGATGTATATAACCAGCAATTATTTTGAGCGTGTATCATTAGGATCAATTTAAAAAATTTATAAATTCAAAAGGAGCATTGCGCTCCTTTTTCACTTGTATAAATATAATTTCTTACATAATTATAATATTTATTAATTGTTTTCATTTGTCCAATGATGTAAAATTACAATAACAATAGAATAGCCAGTCATAAAGAGCCGCTTAAAGAGAGGGAGGTGAGTCTGATGAGCAGGGCAGTCAAAGTATTGTTTACAGTTTGTGTAGCGCTCTTCGCGTTTGCAGGAGCAGCCGGCGTTGCCGAAGCAGCTGAGGATACGACCCAGCAGACGGACGGTCCATATTACTATTATAACGGCTATACGGGCTATGGCGATGACGGCGAATTCATCCTTGATCAGGCCTTCATCAACGGTATTGCCAACAACAATTTCACACTGAACGGCTACCCAATCGATATGAGTGAACAGGCCTATCTGGACCATGGTGATGATGCTGTAGTAACAAACGTTTATGACCAGCATATCCATGTTGTCGGGGAAGGCGCAGTCTTTGCAGACATGCCGGTCAACCCGGGTGCAGTAACAGAGGCAGAAATGCTTGATGTCTACGGTAAGCCGGACCATTCGAACTATGGTGAACAGGGTGACAACACACATTATTACCAGATGGAAAACGTACAGATTACGTTCAATGTCAATGACGGTTATGTAACATCCGTTTCAGTCGGCGGCACACATGTCACTGAGTAAAATTGAATATTCTTGAAACAGAGAACCGCACCCTGAGGGGGTGCGGTTCTTTAATTGCATGACATATGGAATTTATCAGACAGTATTTTCAAATGTAATAATTTTTATATTCAATTGTGATTAAAGTGAACCGTTTAAGGATACAGTATAATATTACGGAATAAAGGAGAATCATGAATGAAAGATCACACCAGACAATATATAAATGGCGAATGGGTGGAAAGCGCAAGCGGCGAGACGATTGATGTCGTTAATCCCGCGACCGGCGAAGTTTTCGGCAAGGTTGCCAAAGGGAATGCTGACGACGTGGACAAAGCTGTGAATGCGGCCCATGATGTTTATATAAAATTTCGTAACACACCTGTAGAAGAACGCCGCGAGATGCTCGACAGAATTGTCAATGAATACGAAAACCGCAAAGATGACCTGATAGAAGCAATTACCGATGAACTCGGTTCTCCGATAGATAAATCTGAAAAAGTCCATTATCAGATGGGCCTGAACCATTTTGCTGCAGCACGAGATGCACTTGATTCTTTCGAATTCGAGGAACAGCGCGGTGAAAATCTTGTAGTCAAAGAGGCGATTGGTGTTGCCGGCCTGATTACACCGTGGAATTTTCCGACCAATCAGACTTCGCTCAAACTGTCAGCTGCATTCGCAGCAGGCAGTCCGGTTGTACTGAAGCCTTCCGAAGAAACACCGTTTGCCGCTGTGATACTGGCTGAAATATTCGATAAAGCCGGTGTTCCAAAAGGTGTCTTCAACCTTGTCAACGGTGATGGCGAAGGGGTCGGCAACCCGCTCAGCGAACACCCTAAAGTGCGCATGATGTCATTCACCGGCTCCGGCAGGACCGGTGCGAAAATAATGGAAAAGGCAAGTGTCGATTTCAAAAAAGTATCCCTTGAACTCGGCGGCAAATCTCCGCTGATCATTCTTGATGATGCAAATGTGGATGATGCTGCCTTCACAGCTGTGCAGAAAGTCATCAATAACACCGGCCAGGTTTGCACCGCCGGCACACGGACTCTGATTCCGGAATCGATGAAAGACGAATTCCTGGAGAAAGTAAAAGAGAAGATGGCAGATGTCAAAGTTGGCAATCCGCGTGAGGAGGGCGTCAAAATGGGCCCTCTCATCAGCAGGAAACAGTATGATACGGTCCAGTCCTATATCAACAAAGGCATAGAAGAGGGCGCGACGCTCTATCACGGCGGGGCGGACCAACCCGAAGGGCTGACTGAAGGCTTTTATGTCAAGCCGACTGTGTTCACTGACGTGAACAATAAGATGACCATCGCACAGGAGGAGATATTCGGCCCTGTCATGTCTGTAATCACCTATAAGGATCTGGATGAAGCGATTGCGCTCGCAAATGATACAAAATACGGTCTCGCTGGCTATGTCTTCGGGGAAGATGCTGAAACACTCAAAAAAGTGGCGCGTTCCATCGAGGCGGGCACTGTGGAAATCAATAATGCCAAAGGCGGTGCCGATCTGCCGTTCGGCGGCTATAAACAATCCGGCCTCGGCCGTGAGTGGGGCGATTTCGGCATCGATGAATTCCTCGAAGTGAAATCGATCAAAGGATACTTCAAATAATTGCCGTGAAATAATTTCACCCCAATCTTGTCCACCAGGGTTGGGGTGCATCTATCACAATCAGGCGAGGAGGAGAAAGTCTTGAAAAAACTCATTAATGAAAAAGAGCATTTCCTCGGGGATATGCTGGACGGTCTGAAGTTTCACGATGAACGTGTGGATGTAATCGAAGGTACCGTTGTCGTCAGGAAGGACAAAAAGGAAGAGGGGCCGGCCATCGTCTCCGGCGGCGGAAGCGGGCATGAACCCGCCCACGCCGGCTATGTGGCCGAGGGTATGCTGGATGCTGCGGTATGCGGGGAAGTATTCACCTCTCCCACCCCTGACAAGGTGCTTGCAGCAATCAAACACGTGGATAACGGGGACGGCGTGCTGCTGGTCATCAAAAATTATGCCGGTGATGTGATGAATTTCGAAATGGCTCAGGAAATGGCTGAATCAGAAGGTCATAAAGTTGCTTCGGTCATCGTCAGGGATGACGTGACCATAGATCAGGAAGAGCAGCGCCGCGGAGTGGCGGGTACGGTACTCGTCCATAAGTATGCCGGTTACCTGGCATCACAGAATGTCCCCCTCGATCAGATCAAAGAGAAGGTTGAGCAGATGATGACATCTCTTTATTCCATAGGGATGGCCGTACAACCATGCATGGTGCCGACGACTGGCGAATATGGATTCGATCTCGATGAAGATGAGATGGAAATCGGCATCGGCATTCACGGGGAGAAAGGTATATACCGGGTAAAACTCGCCTCTGTGGACGAAATTGCAAATCGTCTGCTGGATGAATTATTCAAGTACACTGACGGTGAAACATTCATTCTCATGATCAACGGCATGGGCGGCACACCTGACAGTGAACTCAGCATTGTGACCAAATATGTGATGGAATCCCTTGAAAAGCGAAACAGGAAAGTATCCAAGCTGCTCGTCGGCGACTATATGACCTCACTTGATATGCAGGGCTTTTCACTGACGGTCGCAGATGACGACGAAGAACTGATAAAGGCACTCAACGCACCGACAGAATCAAAACATTTTTAAGGAAGAAGGATGTATATGGATGCACAAAAACTTCTGGCACAGCTTCATGGCTTAAAAACAGTATTCGACGAAAAGGAAAGCGAGCTGACGGCCCTCGACCGTGAAATCGGGGACGGTGACCATGGAGTAAATATGAAGCGCGGATTCAATGCTGTCGATGAGAAAGTATCTGAAGGCAGCACAAAAGAGATACTGAAACAGACCGGTATGACACTGATGAGCTCCATCGGCGGGGCAAGCGGTCCATTATACGGATTCAGTTTCGTCAAGATGAGCGACGCTGCCAATGATGAAATTGATGCGGACAACCTGGCTGAAATGCTCGATATATTCACTCAGACCGTTGCCGAAAAAGGGAAGGTCGAAGGCGGGGAGAAAACCATGTATGACGTCATTTCAAAATCCGCTGATGTTTTACGTGAAACAGGCGGTTTGAAGATGGATGATGTACAGAAGCTCGCCGACGATACAGAGGATATGATCGCCACTAAGGGGCGTGCAGCGTATTTCAAGGAAAAATCCAAAGGCACAGTTGACCCGGGTGCGCAAAGCGCAGTCTATATCATCCATGCCCTCGGAGAGGGTGTTGACAATGGCTGATATCCTTATCATCAGTCACAGCAGTGAGATTGCCGGAGGAACGAAGGCACTCGTGGAACAGATGGCGAAAGATGTCACCATCCATGCTTCCGGCGGAGTGGACGGCGGCATTGGTACAAACATCGATCAGATCAGTGAAATGCTCGGTTCAATAGACAATGATACCATCTGTTTCTACGATATCGGCTCCAGCCTGATGAATCTGGAAATGGCTGTCGAAATGTATGACGGTCCGCACTCAGTTCACATTTCCAATGCACCGCTCGTGGAAGGAAGCTTTCTGGCAGGGGTCGAGAGCAGTGTAGGAACCAATACGGAAAGTATTCTGGAAAAATTGAATGAAATGAAGAAATAGCAAAAATCCCTGGTCCAACTTTTATCGGATCGGGGATTTTCAATGTGATTTAAGAATTATTTAATATACGGTTCATAGTTTAATAACCTCCATCCATTATAGTATGGATAGTTACAAATAGGAGGGATTACTTATGCCTGAAAACACAGGAACTTTGAACCGGAATTTGATCATCACACTCGCAATGGTTGCACTGATCAGGCCACTGATGAGTATCATAGGAATATCAGAAATAGTTGGGAAACCGGTTGCAAGCATTACATCAACAATCGTCATCTCAATAATCTGGATTGCAGCAGTAACCATTAAAAATGAAAAAGACGCAATCCGATTGATGGATTGCGTCTTAATTATTTCCCGGGCAATATATCAATGCCCCTCATGATCGTCATGTGATTCTTCGTGCGATTCGGCGCCGCCGCTGTCATCCTGGTGATCCCCGCCGCCATGGTCATGTGTGAAGCCGAATGACATGGTGAAAAGGGATCCTGCCACAACGATTGCAGCAATGACGAAGGCATGGAACATCATATTCCATGGTGCATGGGTGGCTCCCCGTTCTGTGATATGCATGAACATGAACAGCTGGATGCCGGCCTGGATGACCGCCAGTGCCATGATGGCAATGATGATCCACATGACAGGCAGGTCTGAGGACAGTGCCGTCCACACTGCAATAATGGTAAGCGTGATGGATAGGGCAAAGCCGATTATATGATTGATTGGATATTTATTTTGTTTCTTCTCCATTTAGACCACCATCCCAATCATGTAGACACTTGTGAAGATGAAAATCCAAATTACATCAAGGAAGTGCCAGTACAGGCCGACGATGAATACTTTTCTGGTTGTCACTGCAGTCAGCCCATGCTGTTTCAGCTGGATAAGGATTGCTATCATCCAGCCGATACCCAGGGTAACGTGGACACCGTGCGTACCCGTCAGTGTAAAGAAACCTGACCAGAAAGCACTGGAACCGATTGTTGCACCTTCATGTGCGTAATGGACGAATTCGTATATTTCGAATCCGAGGAATCCGAGGCCGAGCAGCAATGTGATGACGAGCCACACCATGAGACCTTTAAGCGAACCTTCCCGCATGTTATGAATGGCTAGTCCGCATGTGAAACTGCTGGTAAGCAGGATGAATGTCATGATAAGCACCGTGCCGGCTTCAAATAATTCCGCCGGCTCAGGTGCGCCTGCCGTTCTTCCGAACAGTACGGCATATGTTGCAAACAATGTGGAGAACAGCGAGATTTCTGCAGCAAGGAAGATCCAGAAGCCGACGATATTCATCTGTCCCTGGTGCGTGCTGTACTCAAGTGCTGTACCGTCAGTCTTATGTTCATTCATCAGTCATCCCCCTCGCTTTCTCTTCAGTTTCTATGACTTCATCAACTTCAATATGGTAACCGTCATCGTAATCGAAGGAACGGATGAACATCATGATGATGATACCCACCAGACCGATAACTGCAACAGGAATCCATTCAAACACCAACGCAAAACTGGCAAAGAACATGATCGCCGTCATGATGAATGGCTTCCCTGAGTAGCTCGGCATATGGATCGGTTCAAGCTTGTTCCTGTCAAAGGTGGTCTGTCCTTTCTCCTTCATGTCGATCAGGGCGTCGTGGCTTTCAATTTCGGGCAGGGTGGCAAAATTGTATTTTGGAATCGGCGTAGGCGTTGCCCACTCCAATGTCCTTCCAACACCCCAGACATCCCCTTCGACATCTCTCGGACTAAAGCGGAAACTGTAGATTACACAATGGACAAAGACGATGAAGCCAAGCCCCATGACGAATGCGCCGAGCGTGGAGATGAAGTTCAAAGTGAACCACTCGGGTCCGACAGTGAATATCCTTCTGGCCATTCCATCCAGTCCCAGGAAATACTGAGGGAAGAAGCATACATGGAATCCGATGAGGAAGAGCCAGAATGCCCATTTACCGATTCGTTCGTTGAGCTTGTGTCCAAAAATCTTCGGATACCAGAATATGAGCCCTGCAAAACAGGCGAACACTGTTCCGGGTATCAGCACATAGTGGAAGTGGGACACAAGGAAATATGAATTATGATACTGATAGTCGGCTGCTGCCATCCCGAGCATTACGCCGGTGACGCCGCCGATTGTGAAGCTCGGGATGAATGCCAGTGACCAGAGCATCGGTGTTGAGAATATTATTTTGGACTTATAGAGGGTCGCAAGCCAGTTGAATATTTTCACACCAGTCGGGATTGCAATCATCATGGTCGATATCGAGAACACGGAGTTTACGAATGCACCCGCTCCCATCGTGAAGAAGTGGTGCACCCATACCACGAAGCTGAGACCGGCGATGATGACGATTGCCCCCACCATGGTCTTATATCCGAAAATCTGCTTCTGGGCGAATGAAGCGATGACTTCAGAGAAAATCCCGAACGCGGGAAGTATGACGATATACACTTCAGGGTGTCCCCACATCCAGAACAGGTTCGCCCACATCATCGGCAGCCCTTCTCCTGTCAGGGTGAAGAAATGGGCACCGAAGATCCTGTCGATGGTCATCAGTGCCAAAGCGACAGTCAGAATCGGGAAGGCGAAGATGATGATGAACGTCGTAATCAATGTGGACCATGTGAAGATCGGCATTTTCATCAGCGTCATCCCTGGTGCCCTCATCCTGAGAATCGTCACCATAAGGTTGATGCCTGTCGCCAGAGTACCGATACCCGATAACTGGAGGCCGAGCAGATAGAAGTTGATTCCCGGGCCGGGGCTGAGTTCCGAACCTGCGAGCGGTGCATAGTTCGTCCAGCCGGCATCAGGCGATCCACCTATCACGAAAGACAGGTTGAAAAGCATGGCACCAAAGAAGAATGCCCAGAAACTGACGGCATTCAGGAATGGGAATGCAAAGTCCCTTGCGCCGATCTGCAGCGGCACGATGATATTCATCAGACCGATCAGAAACGGCATCGCCATGAAAATGATCATGATTGTACCGTGTGTCGTAAAGACTTCATTATAGTGCTGTGAATTTAAAAAGTTCATATCCGGGAAGGCGAGCTGTGTACGCATCATCAGCGCATCAACCCCGCCGCGGAATAACATTGCGAGTGCTGAAAGTATATACATGATACCGATTTTTTTATGGTCGACCGTGGTCAACCATTCCTGCCAGAGCCATTTCCATCTTTTGAAATAGGTCAACAGAAAGATTACTGTCGCTGATACAAGTACAATAGAAACCATACCCGCATAGATCAGCGGCTCTCCGGTAACAAAAAATTCATCTAATTGCATCACTGCCTACCTTCTTTCCGTTATTGTTGAATTTCATCGGGAGCCCACCCGGGTTCATTTTCGAGATGAAGACCCTCGTCATATTCATCTCCATGGCGTTCTACAGAATAATCCCTGCCTTCGTTTGAACCATGGTCGACCCATTCAAGATGGGTGGAAGAGAATGACATCGTTTCATCCAGTAAACCGGGGGCGAGTATTTCATCATATTTATCCTGTGTCAGTTCCGGAGCTTCCTCGCTGACAGACGCTGCCCAGTCATCGAATTCATCCACAGATTGGGCGGTAACGTTGAATGTCTGTCCCGTGAAGCCTTCACCGGTGAAGTTGGCGTTCCTGCCTTTATAGACACCTTCCTCATCCGCCTGCAGATACAGTGTATTTTCCATCCCCGCCATGTTGTATTTCTGTCCGCCAAGCTGCGGCACCCAGAATGCTGCCATCGAGTCAGCTGAAGCCAGACGGAATTCAATCGCCCTGTCCGTAGGGATATGGAGATAGTTCACCGTCTCGATATCCTGTTCAGGGTAGGTGAATATCCACTTCCAGTCAGCTGCAGTGGCATAGACCACAAGTGGTTCCTTTTCCTGGCTGGATTCCGGAGGTTTTTCAAGATCGAAGAGCGTTGTAACTGTCGGAATGGACAGTGCAATGACAATCAGTACTGGAATTGTGAACCAGACGACTTCGAGCTTCGTATTACCATGATGGTCGGGCCTGTAATCCTCCGGTTTCCGGTTCGGATTATTTGCCCTGTATTTGAAAACCACAATCGCAAAAATGGTATAGACCACCACAATGATTCCCAGCATAAAAATGACAGCATACAATATCAGGTTCTTCTGGCTTTCGCCTGCAGGTCCCGCAGGGTCAAGCACAGCCATTTTATCGCATCCTGCCATAAGTATTGCCAAAAGAACAGGTAGAAGAGTGAACCATTTTTTTTGCAATGAAACTTTTTTTCCTTTCATCCCAATCACTCCAAGTTAAGTAAAATACATACAAATATAATAAGATTCATAGTTCATGTATTGTCCTACTGTAACAAAAATATCGCGTCTAAAAATTCATTAACACCAAAGTTCATACAATTTTTACTTAATCGTAATATTTTATGAAATAAATCGACAAAATTTTTCCTGAATATTCCTCTTTTTCCTGTTATCCATCAAATCAGGTACAAACCACGCTTATGTGATTCATACATGCCTCTTTTCCCTCATTTATGTTTTTAACACGCGAAATAGGGATATATTTTAAATAAACGTCTCATTATACGGATAGACGGCAGCCATATGCCGTTTTCCTCATTGCCGTAATGGGAAATCCATTTTCGAAAGGAGCGCTTTATCATGTTGCACTATCTGTTCAACGCATACATCGGTAAATCGATGATTGAAGGCGGCATGCAGAAGATTGAGAATGAAGGGCATATGGGCGAGGACTTCGAAACGATGTTCAATGTTGACTCGAACCAGATGAAAGTTGCCGGATATCTGGAAACGATCGGTTCCTTATTCCTGCTCGCTTCATTCCTCGGCAAATCGTTCACCAGAATGGGGACCGTCATGCTGAACATCGTCCTCGGCGTCGCAATCATCAAACACCTGAAAGCCGGTCATGGGTTTGAAGGAAGCAAGAAAGCCCTTAAACTGTTCGGCCTGAACACTGTCAGCTACTTGGAGACATATCGAAGAAAATAGGTATTAAATACGAAGCGCACCCCTGCCGGAGTGCGCTTTTTCATTTATCCAGATGACGATATAACGTCGCACGACTGATATTTGTCGCTTCTTTAATCTGATCCAGTGTATACCGTTTCGTCATATACATCTCAATTGCACGTTTGATGTTCTCATCACTGCGTTTAGGGCGGCCCATCTGTTTTCCTTTGCCGGCTGCCTCTGTCATTCCCTGTCTTGTCCTGAACTTTACAACATCACTTTGGAAATCGGAAATGTGATTCAATACTTGTATAAATGACAAACCCTTTGAACCATCAATTAAGAGATCGATATTGATCACCTGTATCACGATCCTGTTCTTTTCAGCATGTCTGATGATATCCAACAGATGTTTTGTGGAATCCGCCAATATGCACAGATCAGTTACAATAATAGTATCGCCGGGCGTTACTTCTTCATCAATCAGTCTTTTCAATTCCGTGCGTCTTTTATTATGTGCATGGTTCTCCACAATTATATGATCGGCACCGGACATTTTTGCCATTTGTTGACCGTTTGTTTCATGAAGGTCAAAAGGCCTTACATAACCATATTTCATTTGTCATCACTCCTGATACTGGAATTATATCATTATTCTCGAAATGGGGTATACTTATGAAACTTTCCTGTTATAATATCTATAGTCATTTTATAAAACAGGAGTGTACAGATGGTAGAAAATATTAAAAAAGAATGGTTTACACAGCCGGGCACCAACATCCTGGCCGGCATCGTCGTCGCACTCGCTTTGATTCCTGAAGCGATCGCTTTCTCAATCATCGCGGGGGTAGATCCCATGGTGGGACTTTACGCATCATTCATAATTGCAGTCGTCATATCTTTCACAGGTGGCCGTCCTGCGATGATATCCGCAGCGACCGGGGCTGTCGCTCTGGTTGTCACTCCTCTCGTCAGGGAGCATGGCGTTGAATATCTCCTCGCAGCAACGGTACTCATGGGGATCATCCAGATTGCACTGGGCATTTTAAAAGTCGGGCGTCTGATGAAATTCATCCCGAACTCAGTCATGATCGGGTTCGTCAATGCACTCGCCATCATGATATTCATGGCACAGATTGAACACATCTTCGGCATCTCGCTCGATACTTACGTATATTTGGCCATCACACTGCTGATCGTCTACCTCTTTCCAAGACTGCTAAGAAAAATTCCGGCACCTTTGATCGCCCTCGTCGTCTTGACAGCAGCCTATCTGATATTCGGTTCGGATGTACGGACAGTGGGTGACCTGGGACAGATAGAGCGTTCCCTGCCAGGCTTCATCATCCCTGATGTCCCTTTCACTTTGAAAACAGTGCAGATCATCCTGCCTTTCTCATTGTCCATGGCAGTGGTGGGGCTTGTAGAAAGTCTGCTCACAGCAAGAATTGTTGATAATGCTACAGACTCATTCAGCAATAAAAACAGAGAGTCCCGCGGACAGGGCATCGCCAACTTCATTACCGGTTTCTTCGGCGGCATGGGTGGATGTGCAATGATCGGACAATCGGTAATCAACGTAGGAGCAGGAGCTACGACCCGGCTTTCCACATTTACAGCGGGTGCATTCCTCATGTTCCTGATCATCGTTCTTGGAGACTGGGTCGTACAGATACCCATGCCGATCTTGGCCGGCATCATGGTCATGGTATCCATCGGAACATTCGATTGGGGTTCATTCAGATATGCAGCAAAAGCACCCCGGACTGATGCGTTCGTCATGATTCTGACAGTAATCATCGTATTGTTCACAAGCAACCTGGCTCTTGGAGTCATCGTCGGTGTCATATTCAGTGCATTGTTCTTCGCCACAAAAATCTCCAGAGTCGATGTCCAAACTGAAACAGTAGAGGATACCATCCATTATTACTTCCGGGGACAGATATTCTTTGCATCCATCGATTCGATGATGGGTCAGCTCGACTTCAATTTCAGTGATGCAGATATCGTATTGGATTTCTCCAATGCGCATCTTTGGGATGATTCGGCTGTGGAGGCGATTGACACTGCTGTCAAGAAGTTTGAGACAAAGTCAAACAAGGTATATGTAAAGCGACTGGACGCTGACAGCAGGAAAATAGTCAGGGAGCTGAGCAGATTAAACGAACAGCACCTCATACAATAACTAGTTGGAGGGTCAATTTATGTACAAAACACTTCTGTTGGCCGCTGATGGCTCTGAGAACAGCCTCAGGGCCGCTGAGGAAAGTATAAATTTCATTGATGAAAATACACGTGTGACCATACTCAATGTCGTAGGTGCTGATGATGTAAAAGATGAGGTGCTGCATGGTTCCCAGTCGGGAAACGTCACAACAAGGAGAAAGGAAAAGCTTTCTCAAATCCTCGACTTTTATGATGGAAAAGGAATAATCCATGAAGTTGTCTTCAAACACGGCTCACCCGCTGATACTGTCGTGAGCGTGGCAAACAACGGTGCTTTCGATGCACTTGTCCTCGGTACAAGAGGCTTGAACAACTTCCAGGAAATGGTGCTTGGAAGTGTCAGTCACAAAGCGGCGAAACGTGTGACCATACCGGTGCTGATAGTCAAATAAAAACATGTATCCTCTTTGCCTTTCCTGAACATTCCAGCAGGAAAGGTGGATGGTTGAGTTCCATCTTTCAGGGTAAATTTATAATAAAGAAGGAATTTTTTACCTCTGGCAATTATAAAACTTCAGATGCGATGATACGCCAGGAAAAGGACGAAAAATCCCGCTTGATATTTATGAAGGAGGGTCCATCATGTATAAAACCTTGTTGCTCGCAACTGATGGTTCTGACAACAGTTTCAGAGCAGCGAAAGAAAGTTTGAATTTCTTAGATGATCAGACGACCGTAACGGTTTTAAACGTTGTCGATGCAGATGATGTCGACCAGGAGATGCACACAAGCGGTGTACCGGAAGGGATGTCTTCCGAAAGGAAAGAACGGTTAGCCAAGCTGGAAAAATTGTTTTCGGATGAAGGGGTTTCCTATGAGATCCTTTTCGAGCGCGGAATCCCTAAAGAAACAGTAGTAAAATTTGCCAATAGCGGTGACTACCAGGCTCTGATCCTGGGTTCCAGAGGCCTGAATAATTTTCAGGAAATGGTGCTCGGCAGTGTCAGTCATAAAGCGGCAAAAAGAGCAAAAATACCGGTAATCATAGTTAAATGACCAAAAGCATGATGCGGATCCGCATCATGCTTTTTTTACAGGTCTTGCATATTATCAACCAGGTTAAATGTCGTTTCCATATGATCAATGATTCCGGAAGCAGTCATGGCAGAAGCGGCGACCCCACATTCCAGCATGTGATCAGCTGTGTAACCATGCATAAAGACCGCACTCGAAACTGCAGCCTGGACATCATCATATCTTGAAAGGAATGACAATATCATACCTGTAAGTGCGTCTCCTGTGCCGCCTTTTGCCAATCCTGAATTACCTGTGACGTTGACGAAAGTCCTTCCATGCGGTGTCGCAACGATGGTGAATGGCCCTTTCAGTACAACGTAGATGCCGTTATCCCGGGCATATTTTTCTGCAGTTTCAAACCGCGCCCCATTCACTCTGGCCGGTGTCGAATCAATCAGTTTCGCCATTTCACCGGGGTGAGGGGTAATGACGGTCGGTGCCTCGCGGTTTCTCACAAGCGGCAGGATGTCCCGGAACTGAGCCAGCCCATCTGCGTCAACCAGGAGCGGCCCGTCGAAGTTATCGATCAGATCCACGACAATTTCCCTGCTGGCAGAACCTGTACCTGTGCCAGGACCCACTGCTAGAGCATCTTTGCCTTTATAAAATCCTGACAGGGGTGCCCCCCTGTCATAGAAGGTCGCTTCAGTCACCTTTGAAGCAACGACGGGTACTGCACTTTTTACCGTGTTAACCATTGTCAGACCGGCGCCGCTTTTGACAGCCGCACCGGCAGACATGGCCGCAGCGCC
>Ga0079225_10001190_pt1 | contig 14488 bp, 8 predicted proteins | sample Poulit2012_FD_76344 | JGI IMG/M metagenome (GOLD analysis project Ga0079225, IMG submission 76344) | Agricultural soil microbial communities from Georgia to study Nitrogen management - Poultry litter 2012 | ecosystem: Environmental > Terrestrial > Soil > Agricultural land | place: USA: Georgia...
ATCTCCACTAACTAGGTCAACCACCACCGAAACATTAAAATACTTTTTCAGTACCTTTTTCTTAAAATTATGCTCATCTTCTTGGAAAGCAAAATAGTCATGAAATAGCTTAAATCTAAGGATTTCTACATAATTTCTCTTTGTATCAACGCTATGCACTCCACATGAGGAGTCCTAGGAAACATATCCATCAGTTTCATTTTATCTATCCTATATCCTCTTTCTGAAAATACCTTCAAGTCTCTAACTAGTGTTACTGGATTGCAAGATACATAAACAAAGCTATCAGGATTAAAATCTATTATCTTATTTATAGCTTTCGGATGGATCCCATCCCTTGGCGGATCTATTACTATTAGATCTGGTTCTTCCTCTAATTTGTCTACAGCCTTTAATACATCTCCTGCAATAAACTCTACATTGTTTAGCTTATTTAATTTAGCATTTTCCCTGGCCTTTTCCACTGCCTCTTTTACTATTTCTATTCCTATTACCCTTTCAGCCACAGATGCCATTACCTGTGCTATGGTTCCAGTACCAGAATACAAATCAAACACTAACCCTTTATCCATATTTCCTGCAAAATCCCTAACCATAGAATATAATTTTTCTGCCCCAAAAGTATTTGTTTGGAAAAAGGAAAAGGGCGATACTTCAAATTTTAAGCCTAATATTTCTTCTACTATATAATCCCTTCCAAATAAAATTTCTAACTTATCCGCCTGAACAGTATCGGCTAATCCATCGTTTGTAGTATGAAGTATAACGACTATCTTCCCTTCCATATTTTTAATATTTAATAAAAAATCTATAAAATCCTCCCAATCCAATTTGTCCTGGCTAGTTGTTACTAAATTTAAAAGTATTTCGCCAGTAGACAAGGCCTTTCTAATAACAAGATGCCTTAAGAAGCCTTCATGCCTCCTTTTATTATAAAAGGCTGTACCTAAATTTCTAAAATAATGCATTACTTTTTTTCTAATGGTGGTAAAGTCTTTATCTACTAAGTAATGTCCATCACTGTCTACTATAGAATAGAACTTTCCTTGTTTATGAAGTCCCAAAATTAAGGGCCCATCTTTTTCTTCATCTCCAAAGGTATATTCCATTTTGTTTCTATAGCCTTTAACCACTGGGCTTCCCTCAATACCCTGGTAATTTATATCTGTAAGGCCTTCCCTTTCAAATAGATCTAATACTAGTTTTTCTTTTAAGTTCAATTCATCTTCATATAAAAGAGAAGCATATATACAACCGCCATTATTATCTATCTCCTCAAGCCCTATATTTTTTTCTAAAGGTGACCTTTCTATGACTTCCAAGACCCTAGCTTCTATGTGATCCTTTCTTTTTCTTCCTAAGAGAGCCTTTACTTTTTGTCCTTTAATGGCACCCTTCACTATAATCCTTTTACCGTCATATTCTCCTACTGCTTTATTTGGAAAAATATTATCTACTATCTCCAGCTCTATCAGCCTGTTTTTTCTTTTTCTTGCCATCTTCTCACTCCTTCCAAATTATTATACCAGTCTTATTGTAAAAAACTAGCTTTTAAGATGAAAGTTTTAGTATATAAAATTATTATAATTAAATTTAAATCGCAACTGACAGCTTATAAAGATTGAGATTATTATTAACAACAAATTTAAACTGGATTCTTCTGTTAATAAAATAAAACCACTGCATACGCAATGGCTTTATTAAAAATATCTACATCTATTTACCTTTAGATTCTCTCCTAATTACCCGGATAAATACCTGGACTAATTTCGGATCAAATTTTGTACCAGCATACATTTTTATATCTGATAAAATTTTCTCTTCTGTAGCTACCTCTCCTCTAACAGCACTAATTCTTCTTTCATAGTAGTTTGCTAGATATATTATCCTAGAATATAATGGGATAGAGTCTCCTTTTAATCCTTCAGGATACCCAGTTCCATCCCAGTTTTCATGATGGTAAAGCACATATTTAGCTATATTTGCTGTTTTAGAACAAGAGTTAAGTATCCTATATCCTACTATTGGATGCTGTTTTACCTCTTTCCATTGTCTAGTAGTTAACTTATCTCTTTTATCTATAATATCCTTCTCTAAAACTATTTTTCCTATATCATGATAGTAAGCTGCATTTTTCAAAATCTCTATCTCGTTTTCCGGCAGTCCTAGCTCTCTACCTATTCTTTCGCAAAGCCTTTTTGAGTTTTCAGAATGTTTCTTCTCTCTAGGTTCCTTTCTGTGCAATGTTTCTAATAAAGAATCTACAGCTCTTTTATTAATGCTTTTTCTGTGAATAGTCTTTTCTATATACATTTCTTCCTCAGCATTTTCCATTATCTTATATATATCCTGGGCAGGTATTTCTTTAGTGTCTGATCCTATAGACATGCTTATTTTAAGATCTTCAATACTTTCTTGAGATAAAAGTTTTTTAATCCTTTCTATTACCTTTCTAACTTCCACGCTGCCTGTATTTGGTAATAAGACTGCAAACTCATCTCCACCCAGCCTAGCAATTATATCATCTGTTCTAAATCCCTTTCTTAAAACCTCTGCTGTTTTTTTAAGAAGAATATCTCCTGATGTATGTCCAAATATATCATTAATTAGTTTTAATCTATTCACATCTCCAATTACCACTGAAATAGGTAGATTTTCCTTTCTATCTAGCCTAATTAATTCCATTTCAAAGAACCGTCTATTATATAGGCCGGTTAATGGGTCTCGATAGCTGTAGAAGGTTATTTCTTCTTCCTCCCTCTTTCTATCTGTAATATCACTGAAGGTTACCACTGCCCCTACAATTTCTCCATCCTTATACTGAGGGTTTACAAAGTACTCAACATTGAAATAGCTTCCATCTGCCCTCCAAAATACTTCATCGTCTACCTTTATACTTTTGCCTGTTGTTACAGTCCTCATAATTTTACAGTCCCCTATGGGAATCGGTCTTTTATCTTCATAGCTATGATGAATAATCCAATGGACGTTTTTACCTAGCAATTCTTCCTGATGGTCATATCCTAAAATTCGTAACCCACTTCTATTAAAAAAGGTACAATTCCCTTCCAAATCTATTCCGAAAATCCCTTCTGCAGTAGAGTCTAAAATAAGGGCTAATCTTTCCTGCTTCTCTTGTAATTTTGAGTTTATTTTCTCTAACTGCTTTTTATAATTATATTCCTCCGTTACGTCAACCACAAAGGTTCCTACTCCATATTTTTCATTTAAAAGTTTTACTGGAAATTTAGTTATCCTATAGACCTTTTTATCTTGCTCTATCTCTGTTTCCAAAGTGATAAGCTTATCTAAAACCTTGCGATCTATATCTGTATAGATTTGGGCCAGCTTCTTATCTATTAAGTCATGATCTTTTTTTCCTAATATTTCTGACTCATCTAGCTTATAAAAATCTTTAAAGGCTTGATTGACAAAAATATAACTTAGTTTGTCATCCTTTAAGAAGACCATATCTTTACTAGCATCTATAAAAGTTTGTACAAGTTCATTAAAATTTTTCATTTTTCTATTTTGTTTTTCAGGACTCTCTACATATTCTAATGACAAAATACCACTTCCTATTAAGATTATATCTTAAATATATTTATTTACTAAATGGTCTACAATCATTTTTGGCCAAAATTCTCTTAAATTCCTCCTTGGAGACTGGTTTTCCAAATATATAACCTTGGCCAGTATGGCAGTTTAAATTTTTTAAAAATAAGAATTGATCCCAATTCTCTATTCCTTCAGCCACCAACTTTAGATTGAGATCCTTGGCCATCTTTATTAAAAACTCTACAATTACTGTATTAGTCTTATTATAAGGTATATTCTCTATAAATGAACGATCTATTTTTAATATATCTATATTAAAGGAGCCTAGATACGATAGGGAAGAATAGCCTGTCCCAAAATCATCTAAGGCTATTTGGATCCCTAGATCCTGTAATTGCTTTATGTCACCGTTAACCCTTTTAGAATCTTGCATCAGGATACTTTCTGTAATCTCCATAATTAAAAAGCTAGGGTCTAGCTGGAATTTTTTAATAATATTTCCAATCTTCCTGGCAAAATCCTTCTCATATAGCTGTAGGGTAGAATAATTTATCCCCATCTTTATAGCTGGCAAGCTTTCCACCAGCCATTTTTTATATATCCTACAGGTCTCTTTTAAAATCCACTTACCCAGGTCTATTACAAAGCCTGTCTCTTCAGCCATTGGAATAAATTCATCAGGCCCTACAATACCCCAGGTAGGGTGAACCCATCTTACTAGTACTTCTGCTGCTAGAATCTCTCCTGTTTCCATCTTAACTATAGGTTGAAAATTTAAGACCAGTTGCTCTCTTTCAATAGATAGGTGCAAGTCATTTTGTAGTTGGAACTTTCTGAAGCTATCAATATCTGTTCCAGCAGAATATAATATGTAGCTATTTCTTCCCCTTTCCCTGGCCTGGAAGAGGGCGTCTTTAGCATGTTTTATAAGGAGGTCTGGATTTTCCCCATCCTGCGGATAAATACTGATTCCCATGCTAACTGTTAAATATAATTCATACTTACCTACATTAAAGGAGTGGGTAAATAAATCTATAATATCTTGTGCCAGCTTTTCTATATGAGTTCTATTATCTAGCTTATCTATTATTATAGCAAACTGGTCACCTAAATATCTAGCCATAAACTTATTGCCTAAATACTTTCTTAGTCTTTTTACCACTTGTATTATTAAATGATCGCCTAGCTTATACCCTAAGGCGTTGTTTACATGTTTAAAGCCATCTATATCTAGCATAATTAAGGTAAAGCCGGTGGAGGTTTTGGCTGCCATTTTACAGGAATCGGCTAGTTTTTTATTAAAATATAATCTATTTGGTAGTTGTGTCAGACTATCATGATTGGATAAATGCTTTAATTTCTGTTCTGTTTCTATCCTTCTGCTTATATCTCTTATATTGACAACAATACCATTTATAAAAGGTTCATCTAGATAATTACTCATTATTAACTCTGTATAAACCCTATCTCCTGATTTGGTCCTACATTTCATATCTCTTTTAATTGTTCCCTTATGAATATGTACAATTTTTTCCAACATTTCTTTGGCCCTTTTAGCCCCTTCTTTATCATAGCTATTAAATATGAATTTACCAGTTAACTCCTCTGGCCTATAACCTAATATCTCTTTTACTGCAGGGCTAATGTATTTTATCATTCCATCTGGTTTAATTATGGCAAAAATATCACTGGAGTTTTGAACCAAGGCCCTAAATTGTTTTTGTGCTCTACCCTTTTCCCTTTCTACTTCATCTAATTTTTGCTGGGAATTTTTAATTTTGGTCACATCCCAAACTACCCCCACCAATCCTACCACATCTGCAAACTTATTAAATATGGGTTCCCCCTTTATTAATAAATACTTTTCCTTTCCATTTTTTAATATGATCTTGTGTTCTAAATCTATGACCCTTCCTTCTAAACCTTCATTAAACTTCTTTTCTAAAATTATCAGATCTTCAGGATGGATTAGTTTTTTTAAGTTGCAAACCTTATTTCCTAGCTCTTCCACCCCTATCTCGTATATATCATAAACCTCTTCCGACCAGTAAATTTGACCCTTTGTATAATCATATTTCCAACTACCTACCCCTGACATATTTCTTAAATAATTGATATGTTTACCTAAGATATAGTTATTATTTTCAATTATTTTTGATTCAGTAATGTCCTTAATAATTCCAGCTATTTTTTCAATTTCTCCCCGACTATCCTTTATAACCCTTATCTTTTCTAATAGAAATTTATGCCTTCCCTTAGGTGTTACAATCCGATATTCTATCTCATATTCCTTGCCTTGGAGGGCCCTTTTTACCGCCTCTTTTACCTCCCTTGTGTCGTCTGGATGAATATAATCATAAAAGGCCTCCAATACATTGTCTAGCTCCTCAGGCCTGCATTCTAAAATATTGTATATTTCATTGGTCCAAAATACCTTTTCATCTGACAAACTGTAAATCCAACTGCCTGCCTTTAAGAGATTTTGGCTATAAATTAAATTTTCCTTCAAGGTAAAATAAGAGGGCTTTGACTGTGGATGTAGTTCTTTCTTCTTTTTGTATTTTTCTCTCATCTTTTTTATGCCTTTTCCTAATATCTCCATCCTACACCAGCCTTTCCTTGCCTATTTGTAGCCACTTAAATTATTTGTTACCTTTGTCAATAGCTTTGAAATATCTATCTAAAGAATCAGATACAAACCTACCTTCTGCAAATAGAATATTATTTCTCATTTTTATTTGTACCAGATTTAATATTTTAATCAATTCTGCCCGTTGATTTTCATCTACATTAAATTCAACACCATACTCATATAAGCCACCTTGTATTTCTCCGGTCCATACAGGGCTGCCAACAACCTTTATCTCCTGATTTACTAGTTGGGTAGTAAACTGTAATACCAAGTTTTTCTCTATAGGTAGATTTATATTTGATACAAAACACAGGCCACCAGGCCCCATGTTTTTTATCAAGACCAGGGTATCTCCTACATTAACCTTCTTGTAATTTAATTCCAATATGGTCATGGTTGCCTCTAAAAATTGGTGGAATTTTACCCTGAAAAACTTCCTTCTTTCCACAAATTCCTCTGGCTCCCAGCTTTCATCCCTAATTGGTTTACATACTCTTTTCCTTAATAATCTTTCAAATTCCTTTGAAGGTAGGGCCTTGCTAAATATATATCCTTGTCCAGCATAACAATTAAGCCCTTTTAAAAAGTTTAGCTGGCCCCAATTTTCTATCCCTTTTACTACCAATTTTGTTTTCAACTCATGGGCCATATTTACTATAGATTTAACAATAATCGAATTTGTAATATTAGAGGGCACATCTTTTAAAAAATCAGAAGTTATTTTAAAATAGTCAATATCAAAGGATTCTAAACAACTTACAGTTAAAAAACCTCTTCCAAAATCATCAATTGCAATCTCTACCCCTATATCTTGGAGTTTTTTCAAATTTTTTGCAATCCTTTCATCACATTTACGCAGGACAGACTCTTCCACTTCTATAATTAAAAAATTAGGATCTAGTCCATAATTCCTAATTATTTGTTCAACATTTTCCAAAAAGTTTTCTTCAAAGAACTGGGCACTTGAATAATTTAAGGATATCTTTATCCTAGGTAGCCCCTTATCTAACCATTCTTTATAATGACGGCAAACATCCTCCAGCATCCTTCTGCCTAAGTCTATAATAAATCCAGTTTCTTCTGCAATAGATATAAACTCATCAGAGGTAACCAATCCCCAATTTGGGTGCTCCCAGCGGATTAAAGCCTCTGCCGCTAATATCCTATTATTTTTCACATTTACTATAGGTTGAAAGTAGGAGGTAAACTCTCCATTTTTTAAGGCCTTATGCAGATCATTTTTAAGTTCAAATTCTTTGTAACTTGAGATACTGGCTTCTTCCGAAAAAAGCTTGTACCTGTTTTTCCCCTCATTCTTAGCATGAAAAAGAGCAATGCTTGCATGCTTAAATAGGCTATCCATATCCTCTCCATCATCAGGATATATACTTGCCCCAACACTGGTAGTAACATTTATTTCATATTGGTCAATTATGAAAGGTTCATTAAATAGATCAATAATTTCTGCTAATATATTTTCATACTTTGCAACTGCATCTAAATCTTTTAATAGGATCCCAAATTGGTCACCTGAATAATGACAAACCAGCCCCTGGTTTTTAAAATAGTTATTTAACCTCTGCCCTATATCTAAGATTAACTTATCACCTATGGAATAACCTAAGGCATGGTTTATGTATTGGAAGTCATCTATATCTAATAGGGATAGAATAAATTTAGATTTGTTCTTTCTAGCTGCCTCTGAAGCTATTTGTATTTCTTGACAAAGATAGTTTTTATTAGGCAACATAGTTACATCATCTTGTGTAGATGTATGGTCTAATCTTTCTTTTAAGCCTATTCTAAAGGAAATATTTCTAGATGTTATTACAAGCCCCCTAATCCAGGGTTTGTCCAACATGTTTTTTATCCTTACTTCAAAATCAAGTGTCTCTCCACTTTTACTAATCCTTTGTAAATTCTCAGTAACTGTCTCTCTAGGATTATTTAGTACATGTATTACCATGGATCTTAATTTGGCCAACTGCTCCCCTTGGAAAAAATGAAATAAATTTTCCCCTTCTAAATCCTTAGAGACAAATCCTAAATTCCTTTTTATCGATGGACTTATATATTTAATAACTCCATCAGGATTAATTACTTCCACAATATCGTTAACTTCCTTAAATAAGGTTTCATATTTTCTTCTAGTTTCATCCTTATCCGAAGTCCTACCCTGTTTGTTTTCCTCCTTTCTGCCTTTAATATCGTCTTTTTTCCTATTTGTTTTAAATAAATTCATAAAATTTCCTCCTTTTTTCTGCTCTTAATATGTAATATAAAGGAGAGTTAGTTTGTAAAATTTAGTGATATAACTTAATTATACCACTTTTTACCCTAAATTAAGTTAAAATTTCGACATATTTAAGCGTTTCTCGACTTGACTTAAATTGACCCAATTATTGTAAATAACACAATGGGAGCGTTTCTTAATTTATTAACTTTAGTAATGGCTAAATTCAGCCATTTGCAATGGTGATTTACTTGTGCTATACTCTTTAGATAGTAATTTAATAATTGAAAATGAATTGCATCGCTTAATTCTTTTTTAAGAAGCGGGGGAACCAATTTTGGGGTGAATCGTTATGAAGAGCTGACCCTTTGCTCTAACCCGACAGCTAACCTCGTAGGCGTTAAAGGGAGTCATTTTGTGCTAATTTTTAGACTATGAGCTCTCATAGTTTTTTTGTTTTTCAAATTTAGTATTTAAATGTATTTCTCCTTTTAATATTGTAATTTTACGATTACTAATGCAATCATTAGGTAAAAATACTAAATATTATAAGGAAGGTGTATTATTTTGAAAAAATTATTAAGTAGTGTGTTCCTATTTTCTATTATGGCTGTATTTTTAGTTGCCTGTTCAGGAGATGGAGGAATAGGTGTTGGTAAAGGCGAGATTGTTTTTGCTGATGCTGGATGGGAAAGCAATAAGTTTCATAATGCTGTAGCAGGCTTAATAGCAGAAGAAGTTTTTGGTTATACTTGGACTGAGGTTCCAGGTTCAACTGCAGTTATGCACGAAGGTTTAATAAAGGGTGAAGTGGATGTTCACATGGAGGAGTGGACAGACAATATCCCACAGTATCAACCAGACGTGGATGCAGGTAAGCTACATGAATTAAGTGTAAACTTTGATGATAATTACCAAGGGATTTATGTTCCTAGATATGTTATAGAAGGGGATCCAGAAAGAGGCATTGAGGCTTCTGCCCCAAACTTAAAATATGTGTGGGAGCTAAAGGATTATCCTGATATATTTGAAGATGATGAAGAAAAAGGAAAAGGCAGGATCTATGGAGCTATTCCAGGCTGGGAAGTAGATAATATCCTAGAGAGAAAATATGAATATTATGGATTAGATGAAAATTTCATATACTTTAGTCCTGGTTCAGATGCAGCCCTACAGTCTGCTATAATATCAGCCTATGACAAAGGTGAACCAATAGCTGCCTATTACTGGGAGCCTACATGGTTATTAGGTATGTATGTTATGGTGCTTTTGGAAGATGAACCATATACAAATGAAGAAGATTTTAGGGAAGGAAAAACTGAACTACCTCCTATGAATGTAACTATAGCCGTAAGTAATGAATTCTACGAAAATGAAGATAATAAAGATATGATAGACTTTTTAAGTAACTATAGAACCAGTAGTGCTCTAACATCTGAAGCTTTAGCCTATATGCAGGAGCACGATGCAGGATATAAAGAAGCTGCCAGATGGTTCTTACAGGAACATGACCAGCTACTAGATGAGTGGTTAAATGAAGAAGATGCCCAAACCATGCGGGATGCTTTGAGTAAATAGGAGGATATGATATGGATTGGTTATATAATTTCCCATTTAAATTTAATATTGATTTAAAAGCTATAGACGATTCTATAAGAGCCTTTAGTACAAAGCATGACGCATTCTTTAGTGTAATTACCAGGGGGCTAACTAATTTTGTAAATTTTATTTTTAATATAATAGATTTTATACCTTGGTTTGTAGTAATACTTCTAGTATTTTTCTTGACCTGGAGATTGTTAGACAGTATAGTCAAGGGCCTCTTATATGCTGTTTTGTTGTTTTTCATAGGGGCAGTTGGCTACTGGGATATGATGAATGAAACCTTATCTATAATTATTGCATCTGTAATCATCTCGCTGATATTAGGATTTCCATTGGGAATCCTAATGTCGGCCAGTGATAGAGCAGATAGGCTGGCCAGACGTCTGTTGGACACTATGCAGACCATGCCAGTGTTTGTATACCTGATACCTGCCCTTTTATTCTTTGGACTAGGTAAGGCACCAGGGGTTATAGCCACTACCATTTATGCCATAGTTCCCATAATCAGGTTAACTAATCTCGGAATCAGGCAAATTGATGAAGAAGTGGTAGAAGCCTCCTTGGCCTTCGGTTCCACATGGATCCAATCCTTGATTAAGGTTCAGATTCCCCAGGCATTACCTACTATTATGACCGGTGTAAATCAAACCTTAATGATGGCAATCTCCATGGTAGTGACCACCTCCATGATTGGAGTTAGGGGATTAGGTATGGAAGTTATTGATGGAGTAAATAAAATAGAAATAGCTCGTGGATTATTGTCTGGTATTTCTGTAGTAATTATGGCAATTATATTAGACAGATTAACCCAGGGGTTAGTCCAACGTAGCGAGGTGAGATCAGGTGGATAATAATGATACTATATTAAGAGTAGAAAATTTGTGTAAACTATATGGCCCAGAAAAATCAAGGGCAATAAAGATGAAGGAAGCTGGAGCTAGCAAAGATGAGATCTATGAGAAAACTAAGGTTACAGTGGCCCTATGGGATGCTAGTTTTGAGGTTAAGGAAGGAGAAACCTTCGTTGTTATAGGTTTATCTGGCTCAGGTAAATCAACCTTAGTTAGATGTTTTAACCGCCTTAATAAGCCTACCAGGGGTAAAGTTTTTTACAAGGGCCAGGACATAGGTAAATTTAATAAGGAAAAATTAAATGATTATAGAAGAAATAAAATTTCCATGGTCTTTCAACAATTTGGGCTCATGTCCCACAGAAGTGTATTAGGTAATGTGGAATATGGTTTAGAAATTAAGGGAATGTCCAAAGATGAAAGACAAAGAATAGCAAAGGAAATGATATCTATGGTAGGTTTGGAAGGGCAAGAAGATGAACCTATCTTTAGTCTCTCTGGAGGTATGAAGCAAAGGGTTGGGATTGCTAGGGCCTTGGCCAATGATCCTGACATTCTTCTAATGGATGAGCCTTTCTCAGCCCTGGATCCATTGGTTAGAAAAGATATGCAATTTGAACTACTAACTATACAAAAGAAGTTAAATAAAACTATTATATTTATTACACATGATATTAATGAAGCCTTTAAGATTGGAGACAGGGTAGCCATTATGAGAGATGGTGAGGTTATACAAATAGCTACACCAGAAGAAATGAGTGAAAATCCTGCCGATGATTATGTAGAACAATTTATAGACAGTGCAGATAAGACCCAAGTAATCCATGTTAAAAATGTAATGATTACCCCTAATAGTATAGTTAGGCTAAGGGACAGCTTGAATTTTGCAATCAAGACCATGAGAAGCAATGGAGTGTCCAGTGCCTATGTTGTAGGGGAAAAAATGAAACTCCAAGGGGTTGTAACTATAGATGATGCCCTGGCTGCAAGGAAGGAGAATTTAAGCCTGGCAGATATTTTAATAAGAGATATAAACACTACAAGCCCAGATGCTTTACTATCAGATATAATGAGTATGGCAACTGAAACTCCTTTCCCAATAGCTGTAGTAGATGAGGATAATGCTTTAAAGGGTATTGTATCTAAGGTTCATGTACTATCGTCTATGTTATAGTAAATTTAAAGGGACATGTAAAGTTTTACATGTCCCTTTTTATATCCATCTTATCTATTAAATTGAGCAAGGGCTATATCCACAATCCTGACACTCATCACAGCCACCTGAATGGATTAATTCTCCTCCACACATAGGGCAAACATCAGGATTTTCCATTAATTCTTCTGCAGCTAAGGTATTTAACTCTTCCTGCAGTTCATTAATCCTATCTACCCTGCTTTTAGATTTCTCTGTAATTAAGATTCCACTTCTGGCACAACCATCTCTGTATATGGTTACACCTTTCAGGCCCATTTTCCATGCATACATATATAGATCTTCTACTTCTTCTACAGTAAACTCATTAGGTAAATTCACAGTAGATGAAATACTTGCATCTATATATTGTTGCCAGGTTGCCTGTACTTCTATCCTTTCCCTATAATCTAGATTTGAGGTGGTTACTATAAATTCAGGCAGGTCCTCTTCTCTAGTTATATTGTTCTTGTCCATATATTCCTTTACTATAGGTGTAAATACCTTATAGTAGGTATCCTCTTCAAATAAGGATTCAGATTTTCTAGTATAGGAAACTTGGAATATTGGCTCCAAACCATTACTGCAACCTACCAAGGTTGATATACTACCAGTTGGTGGAATAGTTAACAGCTGGCTATTTCTTAGTCCATATTTTTCTATTAATTCTAATACATCATCATCGGCATTTGACTGTAAAAATGGTGACTTAAGCACAGCCTCTTTCCTATATCGTGGGAAAGGTCCTTCCTCCTTTGCCAGTAGAGCAGATTGTCTTAGGGCTTCATTTATCATGGTCCTACCTATTTGGTGAATTAGGCTTATAGACTCAGGGCTTCCATATCTAATTCCCAGCTTAATAAACATATCTGCAACTCCCATAATCCCTAGCCCTATTTGTCTTAGCTCTTTAGACATCTCCCTTTGTTGTGGTAGAGGGTGCAAATTCATATTTTCATCTAAAACTTCATTTAAATATATAACTCCACTTCTTACCATTTCACCAAACTTTTCAAATTCAAACAAGGCATACTCAGTGAAAGGATTCTTAACAAATTCACTTAAATTAATGGAAGATAAATTACAACTACCAAAGGCTGGTAAGGTCTCCTCTGCACAAGGATTTACTCCTGCAAATTCAAAGGTTTCATCTTCACTCATCAAGTGCCAGGAATTTATCCTATCCTGATAAAGAATCCCTGGTTCTGCCATATTCCAGTTGTTTCTAGCTATTAATCTAAATAATTCCTTAGCCTTTACAACCTTTCTTATTTCTTCTCCAGTTGCTTCTACCTTAAAGTAAAGCTCATAATCTTCATCATTTTCAACAGCTTCCATAAAATCATCATATATATTAACGGAAATATTAGCATAGGTTACCTTATCAAGATCATTTTTAACATTGATAAAGTCTACAATATCTGGATGGTTTACATCAAGATTTAACATTAAGGCCCCTCTTCGGCCTCTCATACCAATTAATCCAGTGACTAAGGAATATAGATCCATAAAGGATACAGCACCTGTAGTAGTATTAGCTGCATTGTTTACCTTGGCTCCCTTTGGCCTTAATTTAGATAAAGTCAATCCACACCCACCACCATAGGAATAAGTCCTGGCTAAGTACTTGGCTGTATCAAAGATTGCCTCTATATTATCCTCTACCTTAGGTAATACATAACAGTTACTTAAGGTAATTTTCCTCCCTAGTTTATCAAGACCTCGTCCTGCCAGGATCCTACCTGCCGGCATAAACTTTTTATCCTTAATAGCCTTTTTAATAGGTCCATTTCCTCCACTTACCCTATCTAAAAACTCATCAAAGGATTCTCCACCATATCTATACTTCTTTTCATATATATCCCTTTGAAGGTCTGTCATATCCCAGCCCTGTTCTCTTAATCTAGCCCTTTCTTCCCTGTAAATAATATATTTTCTTGCCACATCAGGTCTAGTCTGCATTAAATGTATCTCTACCAAATCCTGGATTTGTTCTATATGAACTACTTCTTCATTTTTAAATTCCTTATAAATCTCCTCTGCTATATGCTTGGCTAGTTTTTCATCTGCCCCTTCCTCTGTTTCCTTCATAGCCTTAGTTATTGCTATTTCAATTTTTTCATTTTCAAAATCAACTATGCTACCATTCCGTTTTTCAACCTTTAGCATTTTTGTCCCTCCATTATAAGATAATAAAATATAGGGCGAGACCCTATATGTAGTGTATGGTATATTGTATACCCACTAGATATATACCTTAGCACAAGTTAGTTGTTTTTTCAATATCTTTTTAACTTATTTTACAAATTTAAAAACTGGACCGTAGTCCAGTTTAATATCTATCTGGTTCCAAATATTCTTCTAAGGTAATATCTTTTTCGTATATTTTCTTTGCATGCTCTTCTCCTACATACCTA
>Ga0079225_10001191_pt1 | contig 14483 bp, 13 predicted proteins | sample Poulit2012_FD_76344 | JGI IMG/M metagenome (GOLD analysis project Ga0079225, IMG submission 76344) | Agricultural soil microbial communities from Georgia to study Nitrogen management - Poultry litter 2012 | ecosystem: Environmental > Terrestrial > Soil > Agricultural land | place: USA: Georgia...
CTTCGCCGCGTCCTCGGGGAGCGCTTCGTCGACGCCTTCATCGAGGTGAAAACCCTCGAATGGCGCCTCTACAACAAGGTGATCTCCTCCTGGGAGCGCGAGTACCTGCTGCTGAACGTGTAGTGTGCACACTCCCAATATTTCGAAGCGCGGGAGGAGGCACGCCGGCACATCGGCCGGCACATTGGAATGAGCCATGGGCCACAGGCTCGGGTCGACCGCATCACTCAAGCATCTTGTTAAGATTGGCTAACAAAGTCTAAAACTCATAGTAACGTACTTTCGGAAGAACGCGTGCTATCAAGATGCAAAGCGTTGTTGGTGAAGGGAGTTTCTGAATGCCAGCGGTCCGCAGCAGTGCGGCATCCAATGTTTCGCTCGAGATGCGAGCCTGGAACATCCGTCGTAAGGCGCTTCTTATGGGTGAAGTTCAGGGACAGGGGTATATCGGTCAGGCACTGGGCATCGCGGATGTCCTGGCGGCCGCCTACTTCCACGCCCTCGAATACCGTTCGGAAGATCCCGAGTGGGAGGGGCGCGACCGCTTCCTTCTTTCGATCGGTCACTACGCCATCGCGCTCTACGCCGTCCTGATGGAAGCAGGCATCCTGCCGGAAGAGGAATATGAGACCTACGGCATGGACGACAGCCGGATGCCCATGTCCGGCATGGCCTCCTACACCCCCGGCATGGAAATCACCGGCGGCTCCCTGGGACAGGGCCTGGGTATCGCCGTCGGCATGGCGCTCGGGCTCAAGCGAAAGGGCAGTCCAGCCTTCGTCTACAACCTGATGTCCGATGGCGAACTGGGTGAAGGCTCAACCTGGGAAGCTGTCATGTCGGGGGTCCAGTGGAAACTGGACAACCTGATCTGCCTCGTGGATTTCAACAACCAGCAGGCTGACGGCAAGCCGACCGACGCCCTTGCCCAGGGCGACGAAGCAAAAAAGTGGGAGGCCTTCGGGTGGCATGTCCAGCGGATTGACGGGAATGACCTCCGGGCCGTGGTTGCGGCCTTCGATGCGGCGCGAGAGACGGATCATTCTGGTCCGCGGGTGATCATCTTCGACACCACCATGTGCAAGGGGGTCGATTTCCTGGAGCAGCGCGAGATCACCCACTTCGTGCGCGTCGAACCTCACGAGTGGGCAAAGGCCCTGGCGGTGCTGGAGAAAAGGAAACCGCAATGACCCTCACCTCCATGAAGCGCAAGTACGAGCCTCGGAAGGTCAAGCTGGGGCCGGACGGCAAGCCGATTGCCACCTCGGCGATGATCGCGTCGCTGTCTGCAGAAGGATACGACACCGTAGCCGCGCCCTTCGGTCACGCCCTGGTCGAAACCGCCCGCAAGGACGAGAAGATCGTCGGGCTAAGCGCCGACCTGGCAAAGTACACGGACCTGCACATCTTCGCGCAGGCCATGCCCGATCGCTTCTACCAGATGGGGATGGCCGAGCAGCTCATGATCTCGGCTGCCGCCGGTCTGGCGCGTGAAGGCTTCAATCCCTTCGCCACCACCTACGCCGTCTTCGCCTCGCGGCGCGCCTATGACTTCATCGCCATGGCCGTCGCCGAGGAGAATCTGCCGGTCAAGATCGTTTGCGCCCTGCCGGGCCTTACGACGGGCTATGGTCCGAGCCATCAGGCGACGGAGGATCTCGCGATCTTCCGCGGTCTGCCCAACATGACGATCATCGACCCCTGCGATGCGGACGACATCATGGGCATGGTGCCGCAGATCGCCGCACATCGGGGACCAGTCTATTCGCGCCTCCTACGCGGCAAGGTGCCGTCTGTCCTGACCCGCCACAAACCGGACTACAGGTTCAAGCTCGGCAAGGCGCAGATGATCCGAGAGGGAAAGGATGTTCTCATTATCTCCACCGGCTTCATGACCATGCGCGCTCTCGATGCGGCGGAGGAGCTGGCCACCAATCAGGTAGAGGCAGCGGTGCTGCACGTGCCGACCATCAAGCCGCTCGACGTCAGCACGATTCTGGCGGAAGCCCGCAAAGGAAGCCGGCTGATCGTCACGGCGGAGAACCACAGTGTCGTCGGCGGCCTTGGTGAGGCAGTGGCGACCCTCCTGCTCACCAACGGCATCACTCCGACGTTCCGCATGCTCGGCCTGCCGGACGAGTTCCTGGAGGCGGGAGCACTGCCGACGCTCCACGACATGTATGGGCTCAGCGTTGATCGCGTGGCCGAGCGGATAAAGAACTGGCTCTGACAGAACCTCTCGCAAATCCAACGAAGCGGAGACAAAGGCCATGGGCCTCATGGACGACAAGTTTGTCATCATCACCGGAGGCGCCAGCCCGCGCGGGCTGGGCAAGGCCACTGCGCAGCTGCTTGCCGAACACGGAGCCACCATCGCGGTTCTTGACCTGAACGCAGATGCTGCCCAGGCGGCAGCCACTGACCTGGGCCCGCATCACCGAGGCCTTGCCTGCGACGTGACCGATAAGGTGGCTTGCGAAGCAGTCGTGAGCGAGCTTGAGGTCGCCTGGGGCCGCATCGATGTGCTGGTCAACAACGCCGGCATCACCCAGCCCCTGAAGATCATGGAGATCGCGCCGGAGAACTATGACGCGGTCCTCGACGTCAATCTCCGGGGCACGCTCTACATGAGCCAAGCCGTGATTCCGGGAATGCGGGCGCGCAAGTCAGGCAGCATCGTCAACCTGTCATCCGTCTCTGCACAGCGCGGTGGCGGCATTTTCGGGGGTCCACACTACTCCGCAGCCAAAGGCGGGGTCCTGGGTCTCACCAAGGCCATGGCGCGCGAACTGGCCCCCGATAACGTACGCGTGAACGCGATTTGTCCTGGCTTCATCGCCACTGATATCACGGCCGGCAAACTGACACCGGAGATGCACGCCCAGATCCTTGCCGGAATCCCAATGGGCAGAGCGGGGCAAGCCTCGGATGTTGCAGGCTGCGCGCTGTTCCTAAGCTCGGACCTCTCCGCCTACTGCACGGGCACCGAGGTCGACGTAAATGGTGGATCGCTGGTCCACTAGCGCCGATCGCATCAGAGCAGGATTTCAAAATTACCTGCCCAGATGCGTGAAACTGCTCTAGGTCCTTGATTCCAGAGCAGGTTAATCGGCTAAGGGCCGCGGCGATCGATGACCCGACGCCGACGGAATGGTAAATTTAGAAGCGAGAGAGGAAACTGCATGAAGACGTCACTTTGGGCCATTCTGGCCTCGACCACCATCCTGGCAGGCGCCGCCCAGGCCCAGGAAGTGATTTTTGCACACGGGGAGAACCCTGGGAACCCGCGCTACGTCGCCGCGGAAAAGTGGGCGGAGATCTTTACCGCTTGCACCGGTGGAACCGGCGTCAACGTCGCTCCCTCGGCCACCATGGGCGACGACTCCGAAATGCTGACCTCCGCGTCTGCCGGGATCATCCAGATCACGGCGAACAGCCAGGGCGCCATGAGTCAGATGGTCCCCGAAATTGGCCTGCTCGGCCTGCCGTTCTTGTTCGAAGATCTGCCGACCGCCTGGGAAGTCCTCGATGGTGAAGTCGGTGCCATGATCGATGAACGCGCGCAGACTGCGGGCCTGAAGATCCTGGGCTACTGGGATAACGGCATCCGCAATGTATCTCACCTGAGCAAGCATGTGTCCGAGCCGGCCGATCTGGCGGGGATGCAGATCCGCACCCCTCCCGGCGAGATGGCCATCGCCATTTTCGAGGCCCTGGGGGCCTCGCCAGCACCACTGGCCTGGTCCGAGGTTCCTTCGGCTTTGCAGGCTGGCGTATTCGACGGCCAGGAGAACCCGCTCACCAACATCTATACGGCCAACTTGCACGAGATCACGCCCTACATCACCCTGACCGGCCACATGTACGAAGCGACTCCGGTCGCTGCTGGCCTGGGCTGGTGGTCGGGTCTCGACGAGGCGACGCAAGAGTGCGCGATGCAGGCGACGGCTGAAGCCGGCGAATTGCAGCGCAATCTGTCATTGGCCGCAGACGAGGAACTGCGTCCGAAGATGGAAGAGGAAGGCGCGATCTTCGCGGAAGCCGACAAGGCCGCTTATCAGGCAGCGACACAGGCTGTATATGACGCCTATGCAGAGAGTTATCCGGAGCTGGTAGCAGCCCTTCGGGAAGCTGCAGGCAACTAATGCCGGCCAACAAGGAGTACATCCAGACCAAAGAAGAGGAGGGGCCGCAAGGCCTCCTCCTCACCTGGGTGAGCGGACTGATCACAGCCCTCGACTGGAGTGGACGCCTGATCGCCGTGACCTGCCTGGCCATCATGTTCGTGGCCCTGCTGGTGAACGTCGTGTTGCGCTACGCGTTGGGCACCGGCATCACCTGGGCCTATGAGATCCACGCGATCCTGCTGCCCTGGCTGGTTGCCGGCGGCATTGTCATCGCCACTGCACGAGGCCGTCATATCGCCGTGAACCTTATGTCCAGCCTACTTAGTGGCGCTGCGCTTACGGCCCTCGTCCTGATCGTTCAGGCGGCCCTCTTCGTCATCTCCATCAGCATCCTCTGGTCGAGCCAGCCCATCCTGAAGGCTTCGACCTTCCAGACGCTGGCCACGCTCGGGATCAAGCAAGTGTGGGGCTATTCGAGTCTCGCCTATGCTTTCGGTGCCATGGCACTCATTGCCCTCCTCGAGATCGTTCAGACGCTCGCCGGAAAACGCCCCCCAGAGCAGACCCCCGAAGCAAGCTTGAGCTAAGAGGCCACCATGACCGCGCCCTTCATCCTGGTCTTCTTCCTGCTTCTGGTAATCGCGGTCCCGGTAGGTCACGCCATGCTCGGTGGCGTCGCGGCTGCTCTCTGGCTGGACGGGAAGCCGATGGCAGTCATCGCCCAGCGGCTCTATACGCCGACCCAGAGCTTTCCCATGCTGGCCATCCCCTTCTTCATTCTGGCCGGAAATCTGATGATGTCCGGGAAGTTCGGCGTCTTCCTCGTGAATATCGCGCGTTTGATCGTCGGCCACCTGAAAGGCGGGCTGGGACATGTCTCCATCATGGGCTCCGTCATGTTCGGAGGTGTTTCCGGCTCCGCCGTGGCGGATGCCTCGGCATTGGGGAATGCCCTCATTCCCGTGCAGATCAAGCAGGGTTACCCGCGTGCCTTCGCCTCGGCGATCAACGCCTCCTCTTCGACCATTTCCGTTCTCATCCCGCCCTCGATCCCACTGATCCTCTACGGCCTGATCTCGAACGTCTCGATCGTCAACCTCTTCATCGCGGGGATTTTGCCGGGGCTTCTTCTCGGCATGGGATTGCTGATTGCCGTCGCAATTGTCGCCCACAAGCGCAACCTTCCCCGCTCGCCGCTGGAAGGAGGTTTTCGCGCCTTCCGACCGCAGATCCTGGCGGCTCTTCCCGCCCTCATGATGCCGGTCTTCATCATCGCCACCCTTCGGTTTGGGCTGGCAACACCCACTGAGGTAAGCGTTCTGGCGGTCGCCTACGCCCTTGTGGTCAGCGGTCTCATCTATCGGGATCTGACCTGGCGGGGTACCTGGTCCGCGGCAATTGATACCGCCCTGATGACCGGCGCGGTCATGATCATCATCATGGCCTCCTCCACGGTTCAGTGGCTGCTGACAGCAGAGCGGGTCCCTCAGGAGCTCGCTCTCTGGGTACAGGCAAGCTTCTCCGAGCCCTGGATGGTCATCCTCGCGCTCAACATCGCGATGCTGATCGTTGGGGCATTTCTCGATCTGCCGGCCGCGGTACTGCTGCTTGGCCCGCTCTTCGTGACGATCGGCCAGGCTATCGGGCTTGACCTGGTCCAACTCGGATTGATGATGGTGGTCAATCTATCCATCGGCCTCTATACACCGCCGGTTGGAACGACCCTCTTCATTTCCGCGGCCATCTCGGGCGCAACCATAGGCCAGACCGTCAGAGCGCTGCTCCCCTTCTATCTGGTCGCTCTGACCCTGCTCGCGCTCATTTCCTATGTCCCGGCCCTGACTATCTATTGATCGGCTGAAGGCGGCGGTTCAGCGTATGTTTGTCCCGAGGAAGATGCGGGATGTGCTGCTGCGCTGTCCCCTGTTGCCGCGGGTGCTCCCATGAGCTCGGGCCCGATCTCCGGGCGAAACCGGCATCCGAGCTCGATAAGCAGGCCGCGCGCTTCAGCCTCGTGATCCGCCGCAGCCTGATTCAGCCACTCGGCGAAACGCCCCACGATGCGCCGGTTGAAGTGTCTGGGCGGGCAGACAAACCAGTAGCCAGGAAAGTCGATCACGTCGAAGCCGCTCGAGAAGGGCACCAGTTCTCCGCGTTGAAACTCGGGCAGGCAGAGGGTGACGCTGTCGAGCGCAAGGCCTCCTCCCTGCTTGGCCAGCTCGATGGACATGGAAGAGCGGTCGAAGCGGAAAGGATAGGTGAGCTTGTCGACCTCGATCCGGTTTGCTGCCAGCCAGATGTCCCAACGATAGAGCGCCTTGACGCTGTCAATGAGACGCGCAGCACGCAACTGCTCGACAGGGTCGTCGGAAACTGTCTGGAGCTGTGCCAGATAGTCTGGACTGCAGAAGGGCAGCACAAGGTCGTTGATGACCTTTTTGACCGTCAGGCCGGCCCAGCCGCCGAGGCCATAGCGCAGGTCAAAATCAATCGCTTCCGTTTCAAATGCTGAGAAATCCGGCGTTGCATCTATCCGAATGTTCCAGTCCGGATTGCCGACCGCAAACTCTGCGATCCGCGGCCCCAGCCACCGCACGCCAAAGCTCGGACTAACCCGGATGACCAGAGTGCGTACGTTACGCTGCCGGGTGATGGCACTGCGGGCGTTACGAATGGCCCGAAAGGCCTGGGTGGTCGTCTGAAACAGACGATCTCCGTCCAGGGTCAGCACAAGTCGGCGCTTTTCCCGCCGGAACAGGCGCACGCCAAACTGCTCTTCCAGAATGCGAACCTGCTGGCTGACCGCCGATGGCGACACGCCCAATTCGGCTGCAGCTTTCGTTACCGTTCCCAGGCGCGCCACAGCCTCGAAGTACTCCGTCGCCCTCAGATTGATATCGCGCATTGGCACCTCCGAGCCCGCAGGCTCCTTCTTACCGTGAGCCTGTTGAAATGAACATCGAGCGAGACCTCATGGCACGCACAGACGGGACGAGGCAGCCAGCGCCGCTGTGCTCGTGTTACACTGCGGGAGTGGGCATTACACGAGGGGGAGGTAAGGAAATGGCGATCGCGCGCGCACTTGCGCCGGCACTGGCACTGGCACTGGCACTGACAAGCGTGCTCGTCGCATCGGCGCAGGCGCAGGAAGCCGGGGGTGACGGGCGCCTGACCATCGGCATCACCCAGTATCCCGGCACGCTGCACCCCAACATCGATGCCATGGCCGCCAAATACTATGTGCTGGCCATGACCAATCGCCCGATCAGTCATTTCGATCATGACTGGGAGCCGGTCTGCTTCCTCTGCAGCCAACTGCCCACCCTGGAAAATGGCCTGGTCGAGCGGGAAGCTCTGCCCGACGGCGGAGAGGGCCTGGCCATCACCCTGGAGATCCATCCCGACGCCACCTGGGGCGACGGCACCCCGGTGACGACCGAGGACGTGGCCTTCACCCTCGAGGTGGGCAAGCATCCCCAGTCGGGCATCTCCAACGCGGAGATGTACCGGCGAATCCTCGAGCTGCGGGTTCACGACGACAAGCGCTTCACGCTGCTTACCGACCGCGTTACCTTCCAGTACAACGTCTTTGCCGATCTGCGCCTGCTGCCGGCCCATGTGGAGCGGCCGATCTTCGAGGCGGCGCCCGAAGCCTATCGCAACCGCACGGCCTTCGATGCGGATCCGACCAACCCTGCGCTCGCCTGGGGACCCTATCGCATCGCCGAGGTCACGCCGGGCGCTGAGATCGCGCTGGAGCCCAATCCGACCTGGTTCGGCGAACGCCCCTCCTTCGACCGCATCGTCGTACGCACCATCGAGAACAGCGCCGCCCTGGAGGCCAACCTCCTGTCAGGCAGCATCGACATGATCGCCGGTGAACTGGGACTGGACGTGGATCAGGCGCTGGCACTGGAACCGCGGCTGCGCGGCAACTACAGCATCGACTACACCCCGGGCCTGGTGTTCGAGCACATCGATCTCCTGCTCGACAATCCTCTTCTGGCGGACCGGCGCGTGCGCCAGGCGCTGCTCTACGCCATCGATCGCCAGGCCATCGCCGAACGGCTCTTCGGCGGCCAGAACCCGGTCGCCGACAGCAACGTCAGCCCGCTTGACTGGGTGCACAGCGAAGGCATCCCGCGCTATGCCTATGATCCGGAGCGGGCCGTCGCCCTGCTGGAGGAGGCCGGCTGGCAGGAGTTGCAGGGCGGTGTGCGCCACAATGCCGCCGGCGAATCCCTGCGCCTCGATTTCATGACGACCGCCGGCAATCGCTCCCGGGAGCTGATTCAGCAGGTGCTGCAGAGCCAATGGCGCGAACTGGGCATCGAGACGGTCATACGCAACGAAACGCCCCGCGTCTTCTTCGGCCAGACCCTGGACCGCCGCAACTTCGGAGGCCTGGCGCTCTTCGCCTGGATTTCGGCCCCGGAGCAGGTTCCGCGCAGCACCCTCCACTCGGAGGAGATCCCAAGCGAGGAGAACGGCTGGAGTGGACAGAACTACAGCGGCTTCAGCGATCCGGTGGTGGATGAGCTCCTCGAGCAGATCGAAGGGGAGCTGGATGCAGAAGCCCGCCAGGTGCTCTGGCATGAACTGCAGCGCATCTACGCGGAGGAACTGCCGGCCCTGCCCCTCTTCTGGCGCGCGTCACCGCAGGTGACGCCCAGCTGGCTGAAGGGTGTGCGTCCAACCGGGCACATGGTCTCCGCCAGCATGTGGGTGGAGGAATGGCAGCGAGTGGACTGATGGTGGCTGGCATAGGACCGGACCTAGCCGGCAAATCACTTCCCGCCACGTGCGCCTTGTGTCGCCAGCCCTCCGAACTCCCTCGTTCGTGCAGGCGTCCTGCAGGCTGGAAGCCTGCGCTCCCAGAAGCCCGCGCAAGTAGGTGCAACACCTGGGAGCGCGGACATTCTTGCCTGCAAAGCGACTGTACCACGAGCGCAGACAGCTGCCGTGGTCGGCACGCCTCATTCCTCACATGCGAAAGCACCAGGCCCGCGTCATGAGCCGCTTCCTGCTGCAGCGCCTGCTCGAGAGCCTGCTGGTCATCTGGCTCATGTCCTTTCTGGTCTATCTGCTGATCGGCCTGATGCCGGGCGATCCGATCGACATCATGATCTCCGCCGATCCCAATCTTGGTGCCGAGGATGCCCAGCGACTGCGCGAGGTCTATGGGCTCGACCGGCCGCTGCTCGCCCGTTACTGGGCCTGGCTCACCTCCGCTCTTTCTGGCGATCTGGGCTATTCGCGCCTCTTCAACCGTCCGGTCGAAGACATCCTGCTGCCGCGGCTCGGCAACACGCTCCTGCTGATGAGCTGCGCCCTGGTCCTAGCGATCGCGATCGCGCTGCCGCTGGGTGTCGCTGCTGCGCGCCGTCCTGGCTCCTTCCTCGATGTCGCGGTCAATCTGGGCGCCTTCGCCGGCGCCTCCCTGCCCTCCTTCTGGCTGGCAATCCTGCTGATCCTGCTCTTCGCGGTGACGCTGGGCTGGCTGCCGGCCGGAGGCACGGGGCAGGAGGGCCTCCTCGAGCGGCTGCGCCACCTGATCCTGCCGGTGCTGGCGCTTTCGGTCGCAAGCATCGCCGGCCTGCTGCGCCATGTGCGCGCCGCGGTGCGTGAATCCCTGCGGCAGGACTGGGTGCGCACGGCGCGCGCCAAGGGTCTCTCGGAACGGCAGGTCGTTTACGGTCATGTACTGCGCAACGCCTTGATCCCGGTCGTGACCATCCTGGCTCTGGAGTTGGGCACACTCTTCGGCGGTGCCCTGATCACGGAGACGGTCTTCTCCTGGCTCGGCATGGGCAAGACGATCTATGACGCCATCATGGGCAATGACTACAACCTGGCGCTGATCGGCTTGCTGCTGGCCACGGGAACCGTGCTGCTCGCCAACCTGCTGGCGGATCTGGCCTATGCCTGGCTGGACCCGCGGATCGACTACCGATGAGCAGCAGTGACGGACTGGCGGCGGAACGCCGCGCCGCCCTCGGCCCGGGCCTCTCGCCAAAGCGGCTCGCATGGCAGCGCTTCCTCGCTCATCCGGCCGCGCTCCCCTCCCTCATCCTGCTGATCCTGCTCACGGCCGGTGCCCTGGTCGCACCGCTCGTCGAAACGCTGCTAGGGGTGGACGCTACCCGTGCCGACCTGCTCGGTCGCTATGAAGCGCCCTCGGCCGCCCATCCTCTCGGGAAAGACGAACTCGGGCGCGACCTGCTGGTGCGGCTGCTCTACGGCGGGCGAATTTCCCTGGGCGTGGGTCTCGTGGCGGCACTCGCGGCCATGGTGATCGGCAGCCTTCTCGGCGTGCTGGCCGGCTACTTCGGCGGCCGGCTCGACGCCCTGCTGATGCGTCTGGCCGACAGCATCCTCGCCCTGCCGCTCTTGCCTTTGCTGATCGTGCTGGCAGCCGTCGACCTCGGCAAGCTGGGGCTGCCGCAGCGCCTGCTACACTCGGAGATGACCAGCTTCTGGCAGATCGTGGTGCTGATCGCGCTCTTCGGCTGGACGACGGTTGCCCGCCTCGTGCGCGGCAGCGTGATGAGCCTGAAACGCCGGGAGTTCGTGCGTGCCGCCGAAGCCCTGGGCGCCAGCCCCTGGCGCATCATGCTGCGCCACCTGCTGCCCAACGCCATCTCGCCGATCCTGGTGGCGACGACGCTGTCGATCGGCAATGTCATCCTCCTGGAGTCCGTGCTCTCCTTCCTCGGTCTCGGCATCCAGCCGCCGCTGCCGAGCTGGGGCAACATGCTGAGCGGCGCTCAGGAGACGCTCTGGGCCGCACCCCGTCTGGCGGTCTGGCCCGGGCTGCTCATCTTCGCCACCGTCATCTCCTTCAACTTCCTCGGGGACGCGCTGCAGGATGCTCTCGACCCGCGGACAGCAAGGCGCTAGGCAGTTAAAGACAGGACTGCGACACAGCCCACCAGATGAACCTGAACCGGGGAGTTCGTGTCATGACAGCGGAACTTGCAAAGCGCACCCTTTTTGCCGACCGTCTCAGCCACGAGGGGCGACGGGTGCTTGTCACCGGCGGCGGCAAGGGGATCGGGAAAGCCATCGCGCATGCCTTTGCCGGGCGCGGCGCGACCGTTGGAGTGGCCGACATGGACGGGGAGGCCGCGCAGTCCACCACAGCCGCGATCCGCGACGCAAACGGCTCGGCTCTCGCCATGGTGCTCGACGTGGCCGATTGGGAAGCGGTCCGCGATGGCCTTGAGATGGCGACTCGAGACATCGGCGGGCCCTTTGACAGCGTCATCAACAATGCCGGTATCTCGCCGAAGCACGAAGGCGTGGCGCACAAGGTGTGGGAGATGGATCCCGAGGAATGGGACCGGGTGGTGGGCGTGAACCTGACGGGCACCTTCAATACCGTCCGCGCCCTCGCCCCCTTGATGCGGGAAGCCGGCCGCGGCTGGATCGTCAATATGTCCTCGGTTGCCGGCAAGACCCACTCGCCGATCGTCGCCTGTCACTATGCGGCCACAAAGTCGGCGCTGATCGGCTTTACCAAGCACCTGGCGGCCGAGCTCGGCCCCTACAACATTCGCGTCAATGCGCTCGCGCCCGGCCGCATCGCCACTCCGATGGTGCGCGGCGTCGTCGACGAGGTGAATGCCGAGCAGGTGCGCATGACCCCCCTGGGGCGGCTGGGCGAGCCGGTCGAGGTAGCGGATGCCGCCGTCTGGCTGACCGACGCCGAGTCCAGCTTCATCACCGGCCAGACGATCGATGTCGCCGGCGGCCTCTACATGACCTGATGGATGACCATGAAGATCACCGGACGCACCAGGATCTACGGCATCATCGCCGACCCCATTGGACACGTTAAGGCGCCGGAAGCCATGCAGCGGCTCTTCGAGCGCCACGGCGTGGAGGGCGTGCTCGTGCCGATCCATGTTTCCTCCGCGGGGCTCCCCCAGATGATGGCGGGGCTGCGGCAGATGCAGAACTTCGGTGGTCTCATCGCCACTATCCCTCACAAGACGGCGATGCCAGGCCACTGTGACGAGGTGGATGATCACGCGCGCCTCATCGGCGCCGCCAACATCGTGCGGCGTGAAGCGGACGGACGCATGGTCGGCGCCATGCTGGATGGCATCGGTTTCGTCACGGGGCTGCGGCAGGCCGGCATCGATGCGGCAGGCATGCGGGTCTGGCTATGCGGCGCCGGGGGTGCCTCCTCGGCCATTGCCTTCGCCCTGGCGGAAGCCGGCATTGCCAGCCTCACCGTCTCCAACCGCACGCGCGAGAAGGCGCAGGATCTGGCGGCTCGGGTCCAGACAGCCTTTCCAGAGGTCGCGGCCAGCGCGGAGGAGGTGGACCTGGAAGAGCATGATCTGCTGGTTAACGGCACTTCTCTTGGCATGCGGCCAGAGGATCCCCTGCCCCTCGACACCTCACGTCTGCACGTCGGTCAGGTGGTGGCCGAAGCCATAATGGAGCCGACCATGACACCGCTTCTGCAGGCAGCGCAGGCACGCGGCTGCCGTATCCAGCTGGGCCGTCCGATGCTCGACAGCCAACTCGAGCTGATGGCGCGGCACATGGGCGCGATTCCTTGAGCGAAGTCTTCGACTACATCATCGTCGGCGGCGGCACCGCCGGCTGCGTGCTCGCCAACCGCCTGACCGCATCGGGTCGGCACAGGGTGCTGCTGCTGGAAGCCGGCGGCGAGCCGAGCGGCTTCTGGATCCCGATCCCGGCGGGCTTCAGCAGGCTGCTGGTCGACGAGCGCTGGAACTGGCGCTTCTGGAGCGAGCCGGAAGAGGCGACCAACAACCGCAAGATCGCCATTCCCCGGGGTCGCGGCCTGGGAGGCTCGACGCTGATCAACGGCATGATCTACGTGCGCGGCCAGAAGCAGGACTACGACGGCTGGGCCCAGAGCGGCTGCAGCGGCTGGAGCTTCGAGGAGGTCCTGCCCTACTTCAGGAAGCTGGAAGACTTCGACGGACCCTCCCATCCTTCGCGCGCCCGCGGCGGACCACTTTCGCTGACGGAGGTGAAGGAGCGGCCTCCTTTGGCGGAGGCCTTCATCGCCGCGGCAGAAGCCGCGGGCCATGCGCGCAATCCGGACTACAATGCCGCCTCTCAGGACGGCTTCGGCTACTATCAGGTAAACCAGCGCAACGGCCGCCGGATGAGCGCTGCGGACGCCTACCTCAAGCCCGCGCGCACCCGGCCGAACCTGGCGGTGCGGACCAACGCCCATGTCCAGCGCCTGGACATTCAGGACCGTCGCCTTGCCGGCCTGTGGGTGCGGATCGAGGGACGCGAAGACTACATCGCCACCCCCGGCGAGGTGATCCTGACCGCCGGTGCGATCCAGAGCCCGCAGATCCTGGAGTTGTCCGGCCTCGGCGATCCCGCGGTGCTGGCGGCAGCGGGCGTTCCCATCGCCCACGCCCTTCCAGGGGTCGGCGCCAACTATGTCGACCACTTCTGCACCCGCATGAACTGGCGGGTGAAGCTGCCCATCACCCTCAACGAGCAGACCCGTGGCTGGCGTCTGGCCCTTGCGGTGGCCCGCTACGCGGCGACCCGTCAGGGGATCCTCACCCTGGGCACCGGTCTCGCCCACGGCTTTGTGCGCACCCGGCCGGGCCTAGAAGGCCCGGACGCCCAGTATTTCTTCATGCACGCCAGCTACGCCAACGCGGCCGAGCGCAAGCTGGACAGGTTGCCTGGCATGACCATCGGGGTGACCCAACTGCGGCCCGAGAGCCGCGGGACGATTCACATCCGCAGCCGCGATCCGAGCGCAGCGCCCGTAATTCGCCCGAACTTCCTGGCGGCAGCAGAAGACCGGCGCTGCATGGTCGAAGGCATGAAGATGGCCCGTGAGATCGTAGCCCAGAGACCGATGGATCCCTATCGCGAGGGAGAAACGAGCCCGGGCGCGGCCTGCCAGACCGATGACGACTGGCTCGCCTTCGCGCGGGAGAACGGGCAGACCATCTATCACGCGGCAGGCACCTGCCGGATGGGGCAGGATGAGCGGGCGGTCGTGGATCCGAGCCTGCGTGTCCATGGCCTGGACGGCCTGCGGGTTGCCGATGCCTCGGTCATGCCGAGCATGGTTTCCGGTAACACTCAGGCCGCCGTCTTCATGATCGCGGAGAAGGCGGCAGACCTGATCCTCGAGGACCGCAAGGCCTGAGAGCAGCTCTTGGCAGCTTCAATTTCGGCCGGCAAGATTCGCCCCTATCCAGCATGACCATAGACGACACCAGCACGATGGGCGTTGCCTCCTCATCTTCCTGAGCGAAAGCGAAGCATCGAGCCGTCCGAGCTCTGCCCCACGAGGTCCTTCCCTCGCAGTCAGGAAGACGTGAGGGGTTGAGC
>Ga0079225_10001192_pt1 | contig 14476 bp, 14 predicted proteins | sample Poulit2012_FD_76344 | JGI IMG/M metagenome (GOLD analysis project Ga0079225, IMG submission 76344) | Agricultural soil microbial communities from Georgia to study Nitrogen management - Poultry litter 2012 | ecosystem: Environmental > Terrestrial > Soil > Agricultural land | place: USA: Georgia...
CACAGACTTGGTCGCGGACGCCGCGTTTAATGAGTGGGTTGAGCGGCGCACTCCGGCGGGGCGCTGGGGCCAGCCGGAAGAACTCGTCGGTTGCGCGATTTTCCTGTCCTCGGACGCATCAACATTTGTTTCGGGGCAAAATATCTTCGTCGATGGCGGGCTCGCAGCGGTGGTGTGATGAAAGCCGCAGTTAACCAGATCGGCTTCACGGCGCCAATCTCTCATTGCTGGTGAGTCACGGGCTCTTTTAGATTCACCGACGAAATTCACGCGGCCGTGCCCGAATTCGCAAATTCGCCAACTTGTGCCCACGTCATTACCGATGCCTTTCCGTTCGAGCGAGCCGCTGAGGCGATTGCGCACGCCGCCAGTTCTTCCGCCGCCAAGGTCTTAATCAAGTTCGCGCCATGAGCAATTTTTAATCCCGAGGGATCAGTGTCACAGGGAGCCCACTGGGCGTTGGTGGCTCGGTGCGCTCGGGTGACTGCGATCCGACCGCCTCGAGCACCTGGCCGTAGCGAGTCGTCATCAGATCGGCGCTGAGTTTGCCTGTGGCCTCACCCTTGGAACTGAGGGGAAATAATTGGTGACCCCCGAGCCGATCGACCGTCACACCCATCCATTCGATTCCCGTTACGCGCACCGGCCCCTCGACGGGCACGTGCGCGCTGGCGAACATCACCAAACCGTTTGAGGTCTGAGAAACGCAGCAGTCAGCGGATTGATTCGAAATATAATTGCCCAGGCCGTAGGCGACCCACATTCCCGCGTCGCCGGGGCCGCCCTCGAGTTTCGCAATCGGCTGGGGAACATGGGCGTGATGGCCGATCACGAGATCTATCGTCCCCGCATCGGCGAGGGCCTGCATGAGTTCGGCCTGAGCCGCAGTGGGCGCCGTCTGATATTCAACGCAGCAGTGGATCGAGGCGATTACGAGATCTGCACCCTCGGCGCGGGCCTGATCCGCCTGCTCTAAGAGCCGCGTTACATCCGGGGCCTCAGCGTCAAAAACGTCAACCGCCCACGGTTTGCCAGCGGGTTTGGGCAACCCATTGAGTCCATATGTACCCGATAGGTGGGCGATCTTGATTGTGCGCTCGGCGCGCTCCAGTTCGTAGTACTGCAGCGCGTTGGCTTCTTCTTCGGTGCGCGCGGTTCCAGCGGCACCGATTCCCACGTCTTCAAAAGCCTCTAGCGTTGCCTCGATCCCGGCAAATCCGCGATCAACGCTGTGGTTTGAGGCCATCGAGCAGCCATCCCACCCCTGGGCTGCAATGTCGCGCGCGATTTCTTTTGGCGCAGCGAACATCGGGTATCCGCTGGGCGAACTGCCCGGCGGGGCGATCGGTACTTCCATGTGGCACAGCGAGAGGTCCGCACCTGCGATCCAAGGATCCAGCCGGCTCCACAGCGTCGTGAAATCATATTCACCATCGACGGTGGCGGACCGCAATACCGGCATATGGGGTAAAATATCTCCGGCCGCGGCAATCGTAATGTCAGCCGGATCCGGGGGTGGTTCCGGCTCTGTGGTCGTGGGCGCGGCGGTGGGAACTCGTGCGCCCAAGTCATCTTGCCCCTGCTCGGTCGGCGCCGCAGTTGCCCCAGCATGGCTCTCGCCCCAGTTTCCTGTAAGGCCCCAGGCCAGCCCGCCCCCAATCAGGGTGAAAACCACGCCGAGCGCGGCGAAGCGTGCGCGTAGGGTCCATCTGTTTTGGGGCAGAGATGCGGCGTGTGCTGGCACAGGAGCGAGCGTATCGCGAATTGCATTGGGGGAGTGCGTAGGGTGGTGAGCGTGGTCGAGAAAACTTCAAGTGCGGGTGCGCGTGAGATTCCGCTATTGAACATCGCGAATGTTCTAACCCTTGCGCGGGTCGCGCTTGTGCCCGTATTTGCGGTAGCCCTTTTTATGGATTCGGGGCAATCCACTGCTTGGCGGCTCGTTGCCGCAGGTGCGTTCGCCATTGCAGCCGTTACGGATCGCTTTGATGGTCAAATCGCGCGCAATCGCGGGTTGGTAACGGATTTCGGGAAGATTGTTGACCCGATCGCCGATAAGGCACTCATCGGTACCGCACTCATTGGTCTAAGCCTGCTGGCATTCTTGCCGTGGTGGGTGACCGTTGTCATTCTGGTGCGGGAATTGGGCATCACAGCGCTACGATTGATAATTGTTCGCCGGGGCGTCATACCGGCCTCGCGCGGTGGAAAACTGAAAACCGTCGTCCAGATTTTTGCCATTGGACTGTATATTTTGCCGCTTGAACAGGTCGCGTCGTGGCTCATATCGCTCGCTCACATCACAATGGGTGCGGCGTTCATCCTCACGGTGGGCACCGGCGTGCACTACATCTATCGGGCGGCGGTTTTGGTGCGGAGCAAGCATGAGTGAATTACGGACGACGGCGCTCATCCAGACCCTGGTCCGTCGCGCTGAGAGCATCTCGTGTGCCGAATCACTCACAGGCGGATTGGTCACGTCGGAATTGATACGCCCCACGGGCGCCTCCGAGGTGGTCAAGGGCGGTCTGGTGGCATACGCGACTGACATCAAACTTAATGTTTTGGGCGTTCCCGACGAGGTGATTTCCCGCCACGGCACCGTGAGCGAAGAGACGGCCCTCGCTATGGCGCGCGGGGCGCGAAAATTATTTGGTTCGTATTGGGGTGTTGCAACAACCGGGGTTGCTGGCCCCGGAGAACACGAGGGTAAGCCCGCCGGCACCGTTTTCATCGCGCTGGTTGGCGGGGCGAGTGGGGCGGAGATAAGCCGCGTTCAGCATCATGCTTTTTCGGGCAGCCGTGAAGCAGTGCGCCGCGAGAGTTCGCGCGAGGCGGTCAATATGGTCGCCCTGATCCTAGATTTGGCACGGGAACAAAATGAACAGTCGCGGCGTTGACCGTAGTGTGAAGCAAAAATTAGTGGAGCACACAAGAGCGCGCAGCCAACATAGCCAGCGCCAAAGCGCTGGCTCCCGGGCGCCTCAAAACATAAAGGGGTACGGTTACGGTAAGAGTCAAAAACCGAGTGCGCTTCATCAGCAGGCGTATACTAAAAAATTCCAACCGGAACAGGGAGGTGGCACAGTGATACTTCTAAGACGAGAACTTGGTGAAGTTCTTCGCACCATGCGGCAGCGTCAAGGTCGCACGCTGCGGGAGGTTTCTGCTGCCGCCCGGGTTTCCCTGGGTTATTTATCAGAGGTTGAACGCGGGCAAAAGGAAGCCAGTTCGGAACTGCTGTTCGCAATTTGCTCGGCTCTAAACGTGCCGCTGTCGGTGGTGTTGCGGGAACTTAGTGACCGCATCGCCGTAACTGAAGGCGTACTGATTCCAGATACGGTCCCGCCAGAGCTCGAACTTTTGCATCAGGGGCTTGTGGGCGCGCGGTAATAACCACCCACCGTTTCAACTAAGGTGCGACACAGCGAATTTTGGGACCTCGTATCGCAGGTTCTCGGAACACGAGGCGAGGCTCTAGCGCGCGATTACGTGCTATCGGAATTTCAGGGGCGCAGCGCCGCCGAGGCGCTGGAAGCCGGATATGAGCCAAAAAACGTGTGGTTTGCGCTGTGCGATGCCGCGGATGTGCCCGAAGAGTTGCGATGGGGACCTCCGATTCGTAAGAAAACTTAGATCATAAACGCGAGATTTTTGGGCGCGCCGCCTTCGCCCAGTAGTCGAACGTCTGTACGATATGAGTTATCAACAAGACGTCCTCGGCGTTCGGTCTCCACTGGCTGGGTTGCTCCAAGCGAAATGTCAGTGGGCTGTCGTAGCGTCATATATGTATTGAATTAGACCCTGCAACGGCGAAACGCACGTCGTTCGATTACGTGAGGTGGAATCCCATGGCGGTACCAGCAGATCGGGCCAAGGCACTTGAAGCCGCCCTGTCTCAAATTGATCGACAGTTCGGTAAGGGCTCGGTGATGCGGCTGGGTGACGAAAATCGGGTGGCTACCGAAGTAATACCCACCGGTTCGATTGCATTAGACGTCGCTTTGGGCATCGGAGGGCTTCCGCGTGGCCGTATCGTCGAGGTCTACGGCCCAGAAAGTTCTGGTAAGACGACGGTTGCGCTTCACGCAGTTGCGAACGCCCAGCGGGGCGGTGGGGTAGCGGCTTTCATCGACGCTGAGCACGCACTCGACCCCGAGTATGCGAAGAAACTGGGCGTTGATACCGATGCGCTCCTGGTTTCGCAGCCCGATACGGGGGAGCAGGCGCTTGAAATTATGGACATGCTGATTCGCTCCGGGGCGCTGGACATAATCGTCATCGACTCGGTGGCCGCACTCGTTCCCAAGGCCGAAATTGAGGGGGAGATGGGCGACAGCCACGTTGGTCTGCAGGCCCGCCTCATGTCGCAGGCTCTTCGCAAAATAACTGGCGGGTTGAACTCGGCAGGAACAACGGCGATCTTCATTAACCAGTTGCGGGAAAAGATCGGTGTCTTTTTTGGAAGTCCAGAAACCACCACGGGTGGCAAGGCACTGAAATTCTACTCTTCAGTGCGCATTGATGTGCGCCGGATTGAAACGCTGAAAGAGGGCACTTCTCCAGTCGGTAACCGCACTCGCGCCCGGATCGTGAAGAACAAGATGGCACCGCCGTTTAAACAAGCGGAATTCGACATCATTTACGGCCAGGGAATTTCACGCGAGGGCAGCCTCATCGACCTTGGAGTCGAGCACGGCCTAGTGCGCAAATCCGGAGCCTGGTACACCTACGACGGTGATCAGCTGGGGCAGGGTAAAGAAAACGCGCGTACTTTCTTGCGTGATAATCCGGAACTCGCCAATGAGCTGGAGCGCCAGATTAAAGAAAAACTAGGTATTGGTGCGCCCAAACCGGAAGACGCTGAAGAGGAAGTCCCTGTTGACTTCTAGGCCGATACCCGATGCTCGAAAGCGATAGCCCCGAAAAGCCCGAACCCGCATCTGGTCCACAGCCCAGCCGCAGTGAAGAAATGGAGCGGGGCCGCGCAATTCTGTTGCGCGCTCTGTCTCGCTCTTCGCGCAGCCGATATGAACTGAAGCAGCGTCTCCTTCAGCGAGATATTGCTGCCGAAATTGCTGAGGAACTGCTTGACCGCTTCGTTGAAGTTGGACTCATCGACGATGAACAGTATGCGGCCATGGTCGTGCGCACCCGCCACAGGGAGCGGGGGCTAGCGCGCCCCGCCATCGCGCAGGAACTTAGACGCAGAGGAATCAGCGACGAACACGGGAAACGCGCGCTCGAACAACTCGATAGCGATCTGGAACTAGCGCGGGCGCGGGAGTTGATTGCGCGTCGGATTGATTCGGTACGCAGCCTGGATCGCGAGCGGGCGCTGCGCAGACTGATGGGCTATTTGCTGCGCAGAGGCTATTCGAGTGGGCAAGCGCTTAGCGTGATCCAGCCCGCACTCGATGAAACCGGAGATGGGATGATCTAACTGCGGTTTCGGCCGCAAAACGGATAAGGGCGTCAGAGGGAGGCGCAGTGGGCGAGAGCCTCGTAATCGTGGCACTGCTTTTGGCGTGCCTCATCGCGCTCCTGCTCATTCTGATTGCGCGCCGCGACGCGAATGAGGTGCGCCGCCGCTCGGCTGAAGAGGTGGCCGAGGCGCGTCAAGATATTCACAGGCAGATTGCCGATGCCGATGCGCGCTTAGCGCGCGTGGCTGAGCGCGAAGTCGAATTGGCGCAGCGAGAAACAGAACTGACACAGCGGCAGGGTGAAATTGCCCAGCGCCTCGAATCCGAACTTGAACGCGTGAGCCAATACTCGATCGCGCAGGCGCGCGAGGAATTGGCGCAGCGACTCCTGGCCGACGCCGAGTTAAAAAATCGCGCCGCAATCCGCAAAGCGGAACGCGTCGCCAAGCGCGAAGCGGAAGAGCGCGCCCAAGAAATCCTTACAACGACGATTCAAAGACTCGCGGTACCGACGTCTGCTCAGTCGATCGTGACGCTTGTGCAATTGCCCTCCGAAGAAATGAAGGGACGGATCATCGGCAAAGAGGGCCGGAATATCCGCACCTTCGAAACAATCACGGGCGTCAACGTGGTGATCGATGAGACTCCCACAACGGTGTTGCTGTCGTGTTTCGATCCCGAACGACGTGAAATCGCGCGCGACATGCTGGAATCCCTTATCGCAGACGGGCGAATTCATCCGGAACGAATTGAGAGCGCGCACATCGAGGCGATGGAGCGCGCGCAACAGCGCACGATAGAGGCCGGGCAGCGCGCGGCCGACGAGGTTGGCGTGGGCGGGCTGGCTCCCGAACTCATCCGAGTGCTGGGTCGGCTGCGGTTACGAACGAGTTTTGGGCAAAATGTCTTGGACCACATGATCGAAAGCGCCCATTTGGCCGCACTGATTGCCGCAGAACTCGGCCTGCACGTCGAACTGGCGCGCCGGGCAGCGTTCCTCCACGACATTGGAAAGGCCCTGAGCCACGAGGTCGAGGGTACTCACGCACTCCTGGGTGCTGACTTGGCACGGCGGCACGGCGAGTCCCATCCGGTCGTTAATGCAATCGCTGCTCATCACGATGAGGTGCCGTCCGAAAGCATGGAGGCGGTTGTCGTGCAGATCGCCGATGCGATCTCGGCGGCGCGGCCGGGAGCTCGGCGCGAAGAGTTAGATCAGTATGTGGAGCGCGTTGATCGACTGGAGAAAATTGCGAGCCAGTTCCCGGGCGTGGAGCGTGCCTTTGCCATGAACGCCGGACGCGAGGTGCGCATTGCTGTGTCTCCCAACGAGGTCGACGATCAAAATGCGAGCGAACTCGCAAATCAAATTGCCCAGCGCATCGAAGAAGAAATGACCTACCCGGGCCAAATAAAAATCGTGGTCATCCGTGAGATGCGGGCCACCGCAACGGCCAGTTAATAACCACGTCGTAGGCTAGGGCCTGTTATGACCACACCCACCGTAGCGGCGCCACGCACATATCAAGTGCGCACATTCGGCTGCCAGATGAACGTCCACGACTCCGAGCGACTGGCGGGAATGCTCGAAGAAGCCGGATATGTGGCTGCTGACGAGAACGAGATTCAGAACGGCGAAGTAGATATTGTCGTTCTCAACACGTGTGCGGTACGCGAAAACGCCGACAATAAACTCTACGGCAATCTGGGCCAGTTGGCGGCAATCAAGCGAGAGCGCCCGGGCATGCAAATCGCGGTCGGTGGCTGCCTCGCTCAAAAAGATCGCTCCACAATCGTGGATCGCGCCCCCTGGGTCGACGTGGTCTTCGGTACGCATAATCTGGGTTCGCTCCCAGTGTTGCTGGAGCGCGCGCGGCACAACGCCGAGGCGCAGGTTGAGATCTTAGAGGCGCTCGAAACTTTCCCTTCCACGCTGCCCGCCAAACGAGATGCGGCCTATTCGGGCTGGGTCTCCATTTCGGTGGGCTGCAACAACACGTGCACGTTTTGTATCGTGCCGCATCTGCGCGGTAAGGAGCGCGATCGGCGCCCCGGAGACGTCCTGGCCGAAGTCGAAGCGCTCGTCGCAAACGGTGCAGTTGAGGTGACGCTGCTTGGTCAAAACGTCAACAGTTACGGCGTCGGATTTGGTGACCGCGGCGCATTCGCGAAACTGCTGCGCGCATGCGGTGAAATATCGGGGCTCGAACGGGTTCGTTTTACCTCGCCCCATCCGGCCGCTTTTACCGACGATGTGATTGAGGCGATGGCGCAAACTCCCAACGTCATGCCGGCACTGCACATGCCGCTGCAATCGGGGTCGGATTCGATCCTGCGCGCAATGCGCCGCTCCTATCGGTCTAAAAAGTTCTTAGGCATCCTCGACCGGGTGCGCCAAGCAATCCCGGAGGCGGCGATTACAACCGACATAATCGTCGGCTTTCCCGGCGAGAGCGAAGAAGACTTCTTAGACACGCTGGCGGTTGTCGAGCAGTCGCGATTTTCGATGGCATACACATTCCAGTATTCACCTCGACCGGGCACTCCGGCGGCGACAATGGAAAACCAGATACCGCGCGAGGCGGTTCAGGAGCGCTATGAGCGGCTGGTGCGCTTACAAAATGACATTTCAGAGCGGGAAAATCAGGCGCTGATCGGTACCGAGGTTGAGGTTCTTATCACGCAGGGCGGCGGACGCAAAGACGATCGCACACAGCGCGTATCCGGCCGCGCCCGCGATCACCGGCTCGTGCACATAGCGCTGCCGCAGGACGCCATTGGTCCCCCTCCCGTCCTGGATGCCGAAACACGCCACACCCGAACACCTCGGCCCGGCGATGTTGTGAAAGCAATAGTCACGCGCGCCGCGCCGCATCATCTCGTGGCAGACTCCGCGCAGACTTCGGGCGCTTACGAGTTGCGCCGTACCCGCGGTGGTGATGCGTGGGCCGCCCAGGAGCGCGCGCGGCTAGCGGGAGATGCGGGCGCGCGCACGGCCGGGCAAAACGGGGGCGCGCCGGCGGGAGTCTCGCTGGGAATACCGACCGTGCGCAAACAGTGAGTTCGAGCCGATGGTGCGCCAAATTCTGTTCGTCCCCGACTCTGAACTGATCGTGCCGGGCCGGTCGGGTGCCCGCGCTGCGCTCTCGGAACTGGAAGACGAATGCGCGCGCCAACTGTGTGAAGCGCTCACCGAAACGGGAACCGAGCGCGTGCGGGTATTCGCAAGCGTGACATCCCAATTTAATCGCCCTCTGCCGGGGTTCTGGGTGGCAGAACGACTCCTGGAAAGCGCGGGATATTCGGGCAAAATTCGCAACACAGCGCCCACCGACGATGTTGGAACACACGATGGCAGCCACGAGGAACTTTGGATGATTCTCGGAACGGGGGCCGCCTCGCACGGTGATGAGGCTCCCTTAATAGCCAATGCCAATGCCAGCAATGCAGAAATTGACGCGCAACTGGAGCAGGCACTCGCGAATCCCACAGCGCCCGGATTTGAGAAAATCGGACCTGAGGCAGCGCGCGCGGTGGGGGCGACGCTGGTCGAGCCGGCAGCAACCGCGGTTCGCGCACTGACAAAAGCGGGAGCCACCGGCTGGATGCCGGGACCGGTGTTTCGTCAACGCGAATTTGGTGTCACCTATTTCGCTGCCCGCTGGTGTGCGCGAGGTGAGCGCCCTTGACCCACAGTCCGGGGCTCGTCCTGGCGATTGTCGGGCAAACCGCGACGGGGAAAACCGGTCTGGCCGTCGAGATTGCCCAAGAAGTGGGCGGCGAGATAATCAATGCGGACGCGATGGCCCTGTATCGAGGCATGGACATCGGAACGGCCAAAATAACCGCTGCCGAGGCCCAGGCCACGCCCCACCACCTGTTCGATGTGTTGGAGGTTACCCAGGAGGCCTCAGTTGCCGTCTACCAGCAGCACGCCCGCGACCACATAGACCGAGTATTGGAGCGGGGCAAGACGCCAATCGTGGTCGGTGGTTCTGGTCTTTACGTGCGCGCCGCACTCGACCACATCGATTTTCCGCCGACCGATCCGGCTGTGCGCGCTGAACTCTACACGCGGGTCGAGACCGAGGGCCTGGCCACCCTGTATGGCGAACTCCAGCGGGTTGACCCGGCTGCTGCCGCCACAATCCAACCGCGCAATGACCGGCGCATTGTGCGGGCATTAGAGGTCATATCGCTGACCGGTAAGCCGTTTTCCGCCTCGCTGCCCCGACCGCAATACGTGTATCGAACGGTGCAGATCGCGATCAGGGTTGACCAAAGCGATCTCGATCAGCGCATCGAACAGCGCGTGGGGGAGATGTGGGAAGCGGGATTAGTCGAGGAAGTTAGGCAACTAATGACCCGTGGGTTAGCACAGGGCCCAACCGCCTCGCGCGCGGTGGGATATGCCGAAACGATGCGCCATCTGGCAGGTGAATTGGACGCGGAAGAAACGCAGGAACTCATCGCACAATCGACGCGCCAACTAGCGCGCCGACAGCGCCGCTGGTTCGCACGTGACCCGCGCATCACCTACATCTCGGCACCGGCGCGCCTGGCAGATGCGCTCCGCGTGATCCAAATGCACGAATCTAAAACCTAGCCGCGCACTCGGTTACGGGCGATTGTGTATTTCAGCGGGCCACGTGCAAAACCCGGAAACCCTTCGCGCTGCCCGCTCGTTCAACTTGCCAACCCTGGCCCGCCAGCCACCGGTGCAGTGAGTCTGCGCCCAGGTGCCGTTGGATCACGAGCCAAGCGTCGCCGTCCATAGTTAATCGCTCCAACCATTGCGACATGAGCGCCTGCAGCGGCCCCTTGCCGATTCGAACGGGCGGATTCGACCAGATCCCCGCAAAATTGAGATCGCTCGGAACCTCGTCGGGGCCGCAAACCGTAATGTTTTTGACGCCGGCGAGTTCCGCATTCCGGCGTGTTAACTCGCGTGCGCGCTCGTTCACGTCAATTGCCCACACCCGCGCCTGGGGCGAGGATAGGGCGAGACTCAAGGCGATCGGCCCCCATCCGCAACCGATATCCAGCAGGTTGCCGTGCTGGGGTGGTTGCGGGGCCTTACGCAGGAGCACGCGGGTGCCAGTATCCAAGTGATCGGGCGAGAAGATTCCAGAGCCGGTGACGAGCCGGAGGTCTTTACCGGCTAGATGCACATGCAGATCGCGCGCATTTAATTCCCCGTGTGGCTCGGAACTAAAATAGTGCTCGCCGCGCCCGGCGCGGGCATCGGAAGAATTATCCATCACAAAGCCAGCCTAGCCAGTAGCGAAAACCGTTCGCTTAATGCGGGTAAAGGTGGCAAAGTGAATAGTGAATGAAGGTGACAGAAAGCAGATTATGAACGCGAACGCATCCAGCGAAGACGAACGCCGAGCGCGCGCCGTCGTTAATCGGGTGCTTGCGCGCGCCGGGACCGCCCTTGACGAGGACGACGGCAACTACGCCCACGATGGTGAGCAACTCGACCGGGAGGAGCGCAGCGCGCTGCGCAGAGTGGGCGGGTTATCGACCGAGCGCGAAGACGTGGCCGATGTTGAATACCGCCAATTGCGCCTAGAGCGCGTAATCCTGGTCGGACTGTGGGGGCAAAACTCCTATCAGGAGGCGGAGATCTCGCTGCGCGAACTGGCGGCATTGGCTGACACGGCGGGCTCCGAGGTCCTCGACGGCGTCTTGCAGCGCCGCGCGCTGCCGGATGCGGCAACCTACTTGGGCTCGGGAAAGGCGCGCGAACTGCGGGATCTGGTTGCAGCGCACGCGGTTGACACGATCATCGTTGACGAAGAACTCACCGCCTCCCAGCGCCGCGGTCTGGAAGACATAGTTGACGCCAAAGTAATTGACCGCACCACGCTGATTCTAGATATTTTCGCCCAGCACGCGTCATCTCGCGAGGGTAAAGCGCAGGTGGAACTGGCACAGTTGGAATACCTCTTGCCGCGGCTGCGCGGCTGGGGTGAATCGATGTCGCGCCAGGCTGGTGGTCGCGTTGCGGCCGGCGCGGGAATCGGATCGCGCGGACCTGGTGAAACAAAAATCGAACTCGACAGGCGCCGGATCCGGACGCGCGCGGCCAAACTGCGGCGCGAAATTGCCGCGATGGGGCCTGCCCGTGAAACGAAGCGCGCGGCGCGCAGGCGAAGCCGCATCCCTTCGGTGGCCATTATGGGCTACACGAACGCGGGTAAATCCAGTATCTTAAACCGGCTCACGGGGGCGGGCGTGCTCGTCGAGAACGCGTTATTTGCGACCCTGGATCCGACGGTACGCCGTTCTCAGACGGCGGATGGCCGCGTATTCACCCTGACCGACACGGTCGGATTCGTGCGCCGACTGCCGCACCAACTGGTAGAGGCGTTCCGCTCCTCACTCGAAGAAGTGCGCGACGCCGACGTGCTTTTGCACGTGGTCGATGCCTCGCATCCGGATCCGAAGGGTCAAATTTCGGCCGTACGCTCCGTAGTTTCAGACATGAGGCGCGAGGACGCGACCGAAATTATTGTGCTCAATAAGGCAGACATAGCCGACATGGAATCTGTCGCCCAGGTGCGGGCGGCCGAACCGGATGCGATTTTGGTTTCCGCCGCGACCGGGGCCGGATTTACCGAACTGCTAGACCGCATTGCCGACGCGCTGCCGCGCCCAGAGATTGATGTCGACTGTGTCGTGCCCTACGACCGCGGCGATCTAATCCACCGCGCCCACGAAGCGGGCGAGGTCACCTCTGAAGAACATCTGCCGGCCGGCACGCGGCTCATTGCGCGCGTTGATGCGCAACTGGCCGATGAAATTGAGCGCGTAGTTGTGGGTAACTCCAAGGCGTAATCAATTTCAGGCTTAGGGTGGGTGCGTGAGCGCCACAACCAAATACATTAATGAGACCGCGCCGCCTGTTGATGCGGTGATAGGCCTGCTGCAGCGCGCGGTGGGCAAACTCGGCGGGGTGCGCCGCACCGGGCAAGAAGAAATGGCGCGCTCGGTCGCCGGCGCAATTTCGGACGGCGTCCATCTTCTCGTGCAGGCGGGTACCGGAACCGGTAAATCACTCGGGTATTTGATTCCCGCGCTCCACCACTCGGTATTGCGCAATGAACGGGTGATTATTTCTACCGCGACTCTGGCTCTGCAACGCCAACTTATGACGCGCGATATTCCGCTGGCTACCGAGACGCTCGGAAGCGATCTGGGGCGCAGCGCGGAGATCACGCTGTTGAAGGGCCGACAAAACTATGTGTGCAAAAACAAACTGCACGGCGGGATGCCCGATGAGCCCGATAGTCTCTTCGATGCCGAACCGGCTGGCGGTGGCGAGGAACCCAGCGAACTGGGCGAAGAAGTCTTGCGGTTGCGCAAGTGGGCGCAGGAAACCGACAGCGGAGATCGCGATGACCTGGTACCGGGCGTCAGCGATCGCGCTTGGCGTCAGGTCTCGGTCTCGGCGCTGGAATGCCTGGGCGCCGCGAAGTGCCCCATGGCCGCCGAATGTTTTAGTGAACAGGTGCGAAATCGGGCGCAATCGGCAGACGTCGTAGTAACGAATCACGCGATGCTGGCGCTATCGACGCTGGGAGAAAACTCGGTCCTACCCGATCACGACGTGGTCATCGTCGATGAGGCGCACGAGTTAGCGCAGCGCGTAACGACCGCGGTTACCGGAGAATTATCTGCTGCGGCGCTCACGACCGCGGCGCGTAGTGCGCGCCGCAACGCGGGCTTAACCACGACCGCGCTCGATGAGAGCGCCAAGGAACTTAGCAAGGCGCTTGAAACCACGCCGGCGGGTTGGCTCCAACGCGGCCTGCCTGCGGCTACTGCGGCCGCCGTATCGGGCGTGCACAGCGCGGTGCGCGAGTTGCTTTCCAATATTGCGGCCGACAAGTCGGGAGCCAGCCCGGCCGCCTCGGATGCTGAGAAACAGGTCGCTCACGCGGCGCTGGAGGCAGTATTTGAAGTATGTGAGCGCCTCATTTCGGCCAATGAACACGACGTGGTGTGGTGCAGTCAGCCCTCCGAATTTGATGTTCGCCAACCGACCTTGTATGTCGCTCCGCTCAACGTGGCCAGCCTGCTGCGCCCCTCGGTGCTAGCGCGGCGAAGTGCAATTTTCACCTCTGCCACGCTCAAACTCGGGGGCGAATTTACGGCTCTCGCACGACAGATCGGGCTCGAGGCACAGGCAGGGGACGGCTGGCGCGCTATCGATGTGGGAAGCCCCTTCGATTACTCGAAGCAGGCGATCTTATACATCGCGCGGCACCTCCCACGGCCAGGACACGACCCCGACCAAACCCATGCCGAACTCAAATCACTCATCGAAGCCGCGGGCGGCGGTGTTCTGGGTTTATTTTCTTCGCGCCGCGCCGCACACACAGCCGCCGCTGTTTTGAGAGAGATTTGCGAGGTTCCAATTCTGTGCCAGGGTGACGACGGTCTACCCACCTTGGTAACGCAATTTGCCCAAGATTATGAAACGTGCCTGTTCGGCACCATCTCTTTGTGGCAGGGTGTTGACGTGCCAGGCGCCAACTGCCGGGTGGTCGCAATTGACCGCATCCCATTCCCGCGCCCGGACGATCCGGTGGCACAGGCTCGCTCGCGCGCGGTCGAAGCCGCCGGAGGCAATGGTTTCATGGCCGTATCGGTGAATCAGGCCGCGCTCTTATTAGCCCAGGGTGCGGGCCGCCTGATTCGCACGGATTCCGACCGGGGAGTGGTGGCAATATTAGATTCGCGCATCGCGACCGCGAGTTATGGCAGGTACCTCGTGAATTCGCTTCCAGAATTTTGGCGTACGACTGATTCCAAAAAAACGCTGTTGGCGCTCGAGCGGCTCGCTGGCCAGAAATAAACCGCTAGCGCGCGGGAAGCACGAGTTGCTGGCCGGCGCGCACTTGCGAGTTGGTCAGGTTGTTGAGGTCTTTGATCAGTTCAACGACATCCCGGATATCATCGCCCGGTTCGGCGATGTCTTTGGCATAACTCCACAGTGTCTCGCCGTCCGCGATCGTGATCGTCGTAACTTCAACCCCGGC
>Ga0079225_10001193_pt1 | contig 14473 bp, 18 predicted proteins | sample Poulit2012_FD_76344 | JGI IMG/M metagenome (GOLD analysis project Ga0079225, IMG submission 76344) | Agricultural soil microbial communities from Georgia to study Nitrogen management - Poultry litter 2012 | ecosystem: Environmental > Terrestrial > Soil > Agricultural land | place: USA: Georgia...
ATCTATCTATTTTAGTTTTACAGACAATGCAGATGGAATTAAACCCTTTAATTTTTCCATTTTTTATACCTATGGTTTGTTCTTAGCCATATTTGGAACAATTTTGCCTCCTATATTTTTGAACAAAGGATTTCCCTTAGCTGGTTTAGGATTAGGAAGTATTGTGTCTTCAATTGAATTACCTGTTTCAGTTACATTTGCCTATATTGTATTGGGAGAACAAACCTTTCTTGTTCAGTGGCTTGGAATTCTTCTTATTCTTGCCGCTATTGTGTTAATGAACTGGAGGAAGTTAAAGCGACCACGCTCATAAACTATTATATTCCATATAATAAGGAATAAAAAAAGGTGTGAATAAAATCCACACCTCCTTTATAAACGATATGCAATTACACTTGCTCCGTTTTCGAAGCAAGAGCTTCTTTAATTTTATCTTCTAACTCATCCATTAGTTCTTGGTTGTCAGCAATAATTTGCTTTACTGCATCTCGACCTTGACCTAAGCGCGTTTCTCCATAAGAGAACCATGATCCACTTTTTTTGATAATGTCTAAGTCTACACCTATGTCTAATATTTCTCCTACTTTAGAAATACCTTGTCCATACATAATGTCAAATTCTGCTTGTCTAAATGGAGGAGCCACCTTGTTTTTAACAATTTTCACTTTTGTTCTGTTTCCAATTACAGCATCACCATCTTTAATTTGGCTTGAACGTCTGATATCAACACGCAGTGAAGAATAGAATTTAAGTGCATTTCCACCTGTGGTTGTTTCAGGATTACCAAACATCACACCTATTTTGTCACGTAACTGATTAATGAAAATGCAACAAGTTCCAGTTTTATTAATTGAACTTGTAAGTTTTCTCAAGGCTTTCGACATCAATCGAGCTTGTAATCCCATTTGACTATCGCCCATTTCTCCTTCAATTTCAGCTTTAGGAGTAAGCGCAGCAACCGAGTCAATGACAATTAAATCAATCGCTCCTGAGCGAATTAAATTATCCGCAATTTCTAAAGCTTGCTCACCGTTGTCTGGCTGAGAAATTATAAGATCGTTTGTGTTGACACCCAGGTTTCTTGCATACGTTTGATCGAAAGCATGTTCCGCATCAATAAATGCAGCAATTCCTCCCTGTTTTTGTACTTCAGCAATTGCATGGATGGTTAAAGTGGTTTTTCCAGAAGACTCAGGCCCATAGATTTCAACTACCCTTCCTTTTGGATATCCACCTACGCCGAGTGCCAGATCTAATGTAAGAGAGCCCGAAGGAATGACATCTATATCTTCAATAGCTGCATCTCCTAATTTCATAACGGAACCTTTACCGTAGGTTTTGTCTAATTTGTCCATTGTTAATTGAAGTGCTTTAAGCTTTGCTTCATCAACTTTTACTTTTTTTGTTTCTGCCATATCGTTTATTTTTTATTGCATATAGATTTAAGTTTCTTATTTAAATTATAGCCCAAAAGATTCTAAAATCTCTTCGGCATGTGCCTTTGTTTTCGGCTTTTTAATCACATCGTGAATAATTCCCTCTTCATTAATTAAAAATGTTGTTCGATGTACCCCATCAAAAGTTCTTCCCATGAATTTTTTAGGCCCCCAAACTTGATATGCATTTAAAACTTCTCTGTTTGTATCTGCGATTAGGGTAAAGGGTAAGTCATGTTTTTGAATAAACTTTTGGTGTCTTTCTTCATCATCAGGACTAACACCAAGCACAACAATTCCTTTCTTTTGTAAAACAGAATAATGATCACGAAGATTACATGCTTGATTAGTACAGCCTGGAGTCATATCTTTGGGATAAAAATAAAGCGCTACTTTCTTCCCTTTAAATTCCGAAAGCGAAATTGTATTTCCATTTTCATCTTTTGCTGTAAAATCTGGAGCAGCATCTCCCTTTTTTAAATTCGTCATACTGATATTAATTTAAGCATTGTTTTGACAAAATATTAATCAAATATAAGAACTATTTCTAATTTGCAAATAAATTATCATAAATATTTTTCACTTTTATTAAAAACCACTTTGCTATTTCATGTTCTATGGTGTTAAAAATCAACGTTTTTAGGGCAAATCAACTTAAAACCTATTCAAATGAGAATAAAAACCCTATTTTTATCTTTGTTATTCCTTAAAACTTTTATTATTTTCCAATGTTAATTGAATATATGTTTTTTTTTAAAAAATAGAAAGAGTTGAGACAATTAAAAATTTGGTTTGAAAATTTCTTAAGCAATCAAAATGTTGCGGAGGCAGCTATTCCCTACCTCTCCTTTTTAGCCATGTTATTAATCACGGTTGTTTTGTTAATTCTTGGAGTATATTTAACAAAAGTAGTTTTAAGAAAAATAATCGGTGACTTTGTGAGTAGAACAAATCGGAAGTGGCAACAACACTTAATAAAGTATAAGTTGCTCAATGCACTTTCATTAGTTGTCGCCATCATTATTTTAAAAGCGACACTACCTCTTCTTTTTGAGGGAGTTCCAGAGTTGCTGATTTTTATGGAAAAACTACTTGATATTTTCCAACTCATTGTTGTTTTTAGAATTATTAACTTCATTTTAAAAGCAACAGAAGAATCTCTCTTATCAACTCAACTGTACATTGACAAACCCATTTCTAGCTATTTTCAATTGATTCGAATTGCACTTGTTGTGTTGGGAATCATATTGAGTTTATCCATTCTATTAAGTAAATCACCACTTTATTTTTTTGGAGCTTTCGGTGCGATAAGTGCTGTACTTCTTCTTATTTTTAAAGACACTTTGTTAGGTTTGGTTGCGAGCGTTCAAATTTCAGCAAACGACATGGTGCGCATTGGTGATTGGGTTGAAATGCCTAAGTTTAACGCTGATGGTGATGTGGTTTCTATTAACTTGAACACAGTTAAAGTAAAAAACTGGGATAAAACCATTACTACTGTTCCTACCTATTATTTTGTAACTGAAGGTTTTAAAAACTGGAGAGGAATGCAAGATAGTGGGGGAAGGAGAATTAAGAGAACTTTGAGAGTTTCCCTCAATAGCGTACGTTTTGTGGATGAAGAATTGCGAGATCGCCTGATGCAATACGATTTGCTAAAAGAATATTTAACAGAACGAGAGCAAGAAATTCAAGAACACAACAAAGCTAAAAATGTCAATACAGCAGTCCTAATTAATGGTCGACGTTTAACAAACATTGGTGTTTTTAGGGTATATATTAAAAAGTATTTAGAACAACATCCTGAAATCCATCAAGAGATGTTAATGAGTGTAAGACAAATGAATTCTGACGAGTTCGGAGTGCCTATTGAAGTATATTGTTTTGCTAATACAACAAAGTTTGTTAAATATGAAGAAATACAATCTGATGTTTTTGATCATTTGTTTGCAGCGGCCACATTCTTTGATATAGAATTATTCCAACGACCAACAGGAAAAGAGTTAACGATGATTAATAAGTAATAATTTGATTATCTTTACGAAGTTATTTAAATAATGGGGGTTTAGCTCAGTTGGCTAGAGCGCTTGCATGGCATGCAAGAGGTCATCAGTTCGAATCTGATAATCTCCACTTTTAAAGACCTAATAAATAAGGGTTAATTTGCTAAAATATAAATATGCAAAAATTAAAGATTGAACACACAAGTTACATTACTCATGATGTAAAAAGATTTCTTTTAGAGAAACCAAAAGATTTTATTTATGCTCCTGGAACAGCAGCAAGATTTTCAATAAACAAACCAGGGTGGGAAGACAAAAAAAGACCTTTTACCTTCACTTCTTTGAACAATTGGCCTCAACTTGAATTAATTGTTAAGATTTATGAAGATCATAACGGCGTGACGAATGAGATGGCTAAATTAGAAGTTGGCGATGAGTTAATCATGCATGAAGTTTTTGATACCATTAACTATAAAGGAAAAGGAATATTCATTGCTGGAGGTACTGGAATTACTCCTTTCATTGCTATTTTTAGGGCTTTATATCAAAGTAACAACATCAAAAACCACGTTCTTCTTTACTCTAATCACACGCAATACGATATTATTTTGGGTGGAGAACTGCACCAAATGTTAGGAGATGCTTTTTTGAATGTGTTTACAAAACAAGGAGTAATCGGGTTTAAAGAAAGAAGAATAGACCGAGACTTTTTAATTGAACACATTAAAGATTTTAGTGTCCAGTTTTATGTTTGTGGTCCGAAAGACTTTACAGAAGAAATCACTAATGCTTTAGTTGGATTGGGCGCTACACCCGAATCCGTACACGTATAGAAAGGTGTGTCTTTTATTAAGAAAGACCAAATATTACGAATATTGTAAGCATTAAAAAGGACGTATACTTTCTTATGTATACAACTAATCTTTAAGATTAATTAAGCCGTGCCTTATTTCTTCTCTTCTTGATAAAAAGAGCCGATATTCTTTAAATGTTCTGTTGGTTTTGCATGACCATAATGACAAGTGACACATTTTACATGATCAATTCTTTCAGGATGCTCACTGTTTTCCCAATTAAAATGTTCAGCGTTAATTTTTCGAGTCATGAGAATCATATGCCTAGCATATTCCTTTTCTTGTTTTGCATCGCTCACAAAGTCAAGTTCTTTTCCATTTTTTTTAGGGACATGACAATACACACATTTAACACCTAAAGCTTTATTATACCCTCTCATTAATCCCATTAAACTGTCTTTGGTAATATCATGAGGCAAAACCTTTAAGTTTTTCCACTCCCCTTGTTCGTTGTTCAGAGCATAAGGAGTGATCGATTGATGGCTTGTGTACGAAGACATTGAGCTTGCAATCACGACAACAGCAATAATGTTTAAAAGAATGATTGCTGCTTTACTGTTTTTCTTTCTTTCCATTTTCATAAGTTTAAATATACTCAATATTATTAAATAATATAAATTATCAAATCACATTTATCTATAAAAGTGTTTAGTCGAGTGTAATTTATTGTAAAAAAAATTAAATTTGACATCTAATTATAAAGGAACTTTTAAAAAATGGGAAGAGCATTTGAAGCCCGAAGAACGGCAAAAGAAAAAAGATGGGGAATGATGTCTAGAGTTTTCCCTAAATTGCTAAAAGCCATCACTATGGCCGCAAAAGAAGGAGGAGATGACCCGAATATGAATGCAGCTCTTCGAACGGCAATTCAAAATGCAAAGTCAATGAATGTCCCAAAAGACAATATTGAAAGAGCCATCAAACGAGCTACAGCAAAAGATGTGGAGAACTATCAACTCATCAACTATGAAGCTAAAGCTCCTCATGGTGTACTTGTGTATATAGAATGTGCTACGGACAATCCCACGCGAACGATTGCCAATGTAAAAGCCTATTTCAATAAAGCAGGAGGTCAAATTGTGCCTAATGGCTCTATTGAATTTATGTTTGAAAGAAAAGCTGTTTTTGAAATTGCTCCTGAAGTTGCAGCTAATATAGATAGCGAATCTTTAGAATTTGAGTTGATTGACGCTGGAGTAGAGATGATTGAAAAAGAAGAGGATGGAGGGTTAACCATTTTAGGAGATTACACAAGCTTTGGAACTTTACAAACAGCTCTTGAAGAAAATAAAATAGAAGTCAATAAATCAAGTTTAAAGCGTTATCCCACAGCGCCTATCCAACTTACAGAAGAACAAATGGATGAAATAGATAAGTTGCTAGATAAGATTGAAGATGACGATGACATTCAACAAGTTTTTACAAATATTGACTAATTATTATCGGTGGTGTAGTTAGGATAAATTGGATGATACAATAATAGATTAAAAGACTTTTTATTATCTATTAATTGCCAGAAGGGTTTTTAAGAAGTGATTTCTTATTCTTTCTTACTCTTATAAAGTTTATGATGGATATGAGAAGTTAAGGAATTGAATATATTAATGCGTTGATTAAAATGTCTACCACATTATTAGGTGTAAGCCCCTCTCCTTTAATTAACAAAACATCCATTACATAAATTCCTATCATTGAAAGATAGGAAAGTACAGCAAATAATATTAATTTAAATATGTCCATTTTTTATTATTTTGCATTGTTTTTGAGGTTGTGTTTTATCCTAAAGCTACTCATTTTTTCGTTTCTAATTCTTATTCCTGTTCCTTTTCTACATTGAATGTCGTAAAGTTTTATTGAATCTTGAGCTCGTATTAAGATTGCTGACGTAAAGGTAAATTTGTTCTTCCAACATAGTTACCAACTGACTACATTATTGTATAATAATATTCTTCACTAATTTTTTTCCTTTCCACTCAAATTTAATAAAATACATACCTTTTTCGATTCCTTGAATATCAGTCTTTAATGGATTAACTTGTGTAAAACGTCTTATTTCTTGCCCTGAAATATTGTAAAACTGAATGTTTTCTACGGGATGACTAAAATAAATATAATCCGAAGAAGGGTTTGGGTAAATTTGCAAGTTCAGAGATTCACTTTCTTGGTTTATCGACAGTCCATCGTAAAAAACAGTCCGATTATAACACAAGATATTATCAATTGGAGTAATTTCATTTAATGTAGCGTTTATAGATGATGGAATTAATTCAAAACATTCCTCAAAGTTATCATTGTATTCATCTGTATAGTTTCCATAAGAACTAAAAACAATTGTTCTCAATAATATTGTATCATTTTGTTGTAATTCTAATCCAAAATACGGAATAGAGTCAATTAGTGGGAAAACCTCATGATTGTCAAAGGTTTGCTTGACTCCATTTATATAATAGTGAAATAAAACTGTGTCTGAGTGCGTGATTGTATTTGTACCTACATTTGTGAATTCTATAAAATATTGGATGGGAACTCTCAAATCTGGATAAGGATTCTTAATAGTGTCAGAAATTAAATTTGTAGAATCTGAGTAAACGTTTAATAATTTCAAATCTATAGCATTTTGTGACGAAGCAGTGAATGAAATTATTATTGCGATAAGAATGCATTTAATTTTTCCCATAGAAAGCATCTTTATTTTAACAACGAATTTTAATATAGAATAGTTGGATTTTTACTGCTCATCTTGACTATATTTTTTAAAATAATACCTAACCGTAAAGCTTAAATGATGATTGTACGACTTGAGATTGGAAACGATATAAGGGTCAAAACGAATAAATTCATAGCGTTTCAGAGAATTCGTACCATGATTGTAAGAGAAAAGCCATTCTATCCTGTATTTATTAAATATTATATGCCTACTTCCTATGCCAAAAGAAATCATAGGGTTGATGCCTTTGGTTAGAATAGTTCTTGTTTGTGAAGGAATTTCAGCAGAATGATTTCCCGCTATAAAAGTATCTTCAAATGGAGAGTATGATAGTTTTAAACCACCAGAAAAAAATATTTTTCCTTTCCTAAAGGGTTGATAATCTATTAAAAGTGAAAAATAAGGATTGCCACCAACATATACAGTATTGCTCCCGAAATAAGAAAAATAGTCTGCTAGAAATGAGAAATGAGTGTACCCTATTTTTGCTTCAAACTTATTGTTAATTTCATACGAAAATAAATAACCCAAAACTTCAATTGATGGCTGAAACTGCCTTTTAATAATGTTGTTGCCATCATTCAGTTTTCTAGTATTATTCCAATACATGGAATTGGTAAGACCAATGTAAACAACGTGATTTGACCTTTGCTTAAAGGTTTTTTGCTGAGCAATAGACAGGTTACAAATAGAAAGTACTAAAACTAAAAATAAAGTTCTCATATTATTGGTTTAAAAAACTCTTCCTCTGAATCTTTCCTTATGGTATTTAAAAATGTCCAGTATTGTTCATTTGTAATCTCTGTTTGTGCTCCAAAGAATTGAATAGTAGTGTTATAAGTATCTGATACAGATAAAGATTCCCTAAATATGTAATTTGAATATGGTACTGTTTTGAAATATAAGAACTTCAAATTGTTTCCATTTTCGATGCGTTGCTTATCCTCTTTCATAAATAAGAGATTGCTACATGATGTTAAAAATAAAAGGAATAAAACTAATAATCTATGCATGTCATCGTTTTTTTCTGGTGGTAGCTAACATCAGTACATCTATATACCTTCGTTATTTTTAGTTTATTCCTTAAACTTACTCATTTTTTCGTTACTAATTCTTATTCCGTCAATAATTATTGTGTCAGTTTCTTTTTCCTTGAATAAATTTATTAAATGAACCCTTTTGTTTTCTGGGTTAAACTGAACTATGAGGTTTGGCATTAAAAAACAGTGTTTTTTCTCATTCCAAGTGATTTCGAAAAAGTGTATACCATCATGGGACATACGAATTTCTTGATTTTCTGGATTTGTTTTTATGATATCTATCATGTTTTCAAAAAAGTAAGTAAATATTGAGTCGTTCTCAAGTTTCTTAATTTCTTCTCTTTCAATTAATGACTTTTCCTTTTTATATGATAGGTTTAAACAATATGTTTCCCCATTTTGTTTCCAATGTACTTTTCATAGCCATTAAAACCATTTGTATAAATCCAATGACTATATATAATTACAGTATCAACATTTGAAGTATACAAACTGTCTCTAATTCGAAATAGTTTTTGGTCTATAGGATGATAAGATTTATTTTCGTCGCACAGGTTAACCTGGTTAAACAACTCGATTGCTGTTGTTAAGCACAAGATCGGAATTAATGCGTATTTCAATTTATCCATCTATGAAAATGTTGTTCTAAAATTGATTGTAATGTCAGTCTGTCTAAACTTTCTTATTACATATTTCATAGGATGAAGATAATGAAAACCATTTAATTTTGTTGGATTTTTATAAATTTTATAACATTAGTAATGCTTCAAAATTAATAATAGCAATTGCACCTTGAGAATACGCTTTATTGGCATTTTTTTGGCCATTCTTGGAGCTCTCTATTGAAGATCTAGAGAAAGAATTTATTTAGTTTTCTTCCTTTTTTTTGAGGCTTGTAACAAAGTACATTAGAATTGAAAAAAACATCATAGATAATAAAAATTTAGTCTCTATGTTTAATGGACTAATGAGTGTTAAAACAATTATAGAAGCACATATTACTTTGATGATAGCAGGTATTCTCAAAAGGTATTTTCTATTCTTATAAAGCACAGAAAGTCCTCCAAGGCCAAAGCCTAAGACTAGAAATAGCATTAATAAAATGAGAATAAATGCAAACATGATGTAAACATAGTAAAATAATGAATAACCTAAAGTTTATTATAAAGCTACAAGAATAAGTGAGTTTTATCTCTGATAAAGTAAATAATGCAATTTCTGGCGTTAAAGGTAAAATGGATAATTACATCTTATACCAATCTATCTACAACCATCATTTTCCTTTCGTTTTTTATTAAATTTACCTCATGAAAATTTGTTTTGGCTTGTTTTGAACGGGTTCTAATGTAATAAATTGAGATCGCAGATTGTGAATATGAAAGAGCTTTTTAAAATATTTAAAATTGATGAAGAGGAGGCAATTAAAATCTCTAGTTCACCTGACGAGCCTCATCAACACAATTATGAAGAACTAATTGTGGGGATGCATGGTCAATTAGAACATTTCATAGATTTCAAAACCACCATCATTGATGCGCCAGTAGTTAGTTTTGTTACAAAAGGGAAGCTTCATCGTGTGATTCCTAAATTAAAGAATGGTCAATGCGAGATGTGGGTGCTTCGGTTTAAAAGTGAGTTTATTCCCGAGACTACTTTTCAGCTATATTCAAATTATCACAACCATGCTACCTTGTATGTTCAAAACGAGACTCGCTTCAAATCTATTATCAAAATATGTGAAGTGATTAATGGAGAAATGAGGCAAGAAAATCCCGAATTGAATGTAGTAAGTCACTTATTAAGCGCGCTAATTCTTACAATTGAATCAGACAGAAACAAAATAAAAACTGGTGAAGGAGATTGGGCAAGCAACCAAAACACAACCATTCGTAGTTTTTTAAAGATTTTAGAAGAGAACTATCAAAGACCATTAGGGGTAGAATTTTATGCAGACAAATTATTTATGTCTACCAGAAATTTAAACTTAATTTGTAAAAACATTCTCGATCAGACGGTGACAGAGATTATTGAAACACGAAGACTGATAGAAGCGAAAAATCAATTGACCCACTCCGATAAGTATATTTCTGAAATTGGCTTCAACTTGGGCTATAATGACAAAGCGTACTTTACTAACGTGTTTAAAAAACGGACAGGAAAAACACCTTCCGAATTTCGTGAGGAGATGAAAAAACTTTTTTCCTAATTTTACAATTCTTCTTCGGAAAATTACTACTGATTGTCCTTAAAAAAATAAATCTTTGTAATAGATGTTATTTAACAATCTTAAATTATCGGAAAATCAAGCGTTTGGCTTTGCTTGAACCCATAAAACACCATAATTAGAAAGATAAAAATAAGAGGTCAATATGGATAGGTCAACATTTATTAAATCACTGGCATTATTGCCATTAGGAGCAGCAACTATGAAATTAGATGTATTAAATAAACTTACAGAACCAATGGGCAAAAGTAAGAAAATGCCAGTTTTGTTTATGGGTCACGGCAGCCCAATGAATGCCATAGAAGAAAATGAATTTGTAACAGGATTTAGAAATGTCGCAAAGGAAATTCCATTACCTAATGCAATTTTATGTATATCAGCCCACTGGGAAACAAAAGGAACGCTTGTCACAGCAATGGAAAATCCTCCCACTATTCACGATTTTGGTGGATTTCCACAAGCACTTTTTGATGTTCAATATCCCGCTCCAGGAAACCCTGAGTTAGCCCTTGAAACACAATCGCTAATTACTTCCACTGAAGTTGGACTGGATGATAAATGGGGTCTTGACCATGGTGCATGGAGTGTAATTAAACATTTGTATCCTAATGCGGACATTCCAGTTATTCAAATGAGTTTAGATTACAGACAAGGACCTCAATTTCATTATGAATTAGGACAACAAATCAGTGCGTTGCGCGAAAAAGGAGTGTTGATTATTGGAAGTGGGAACATAGTGCATAATTTAAGAATGGTGGAATGGAGAAGATTGAATGAAACTTATGGCTACGATTGGGCAATTGAAGCTAACGAAAATATGAAAAGATTAATTCTTAATGGAGATCATAAACCGCTGATTAATTTCCGATTACAAGGAAAAGCTTGGGACTTGGCTATTCCCACTCCAGAGCATTATTTGCCACTCTTGTATACACTCGCTTTGCAAGATAAAAATGAAGAAGTTAAATTGTTTAATGACAAACCAGTGGCTGGGTCATTGACTATGACTTCTTTGAAAATAGGATAAAAAAAAGTTAAAGCTTAGTGCTGATTTCTATCGATTCATAATGAGCTTATACTTAATCATATCTACAACTTTCTTTGGTGTTTTTAAATTTTTATTAATTTCATCCTCTTTACCTTTGTAAAAGTATGCTTTAAATGCATTTCAATTAAAGTTGAAAGTATAAAGATGAAGCATAATTGCTATTAAAATAAAAACATTATATGAAAAGAGGAGACATATCAAGGATATTAAGAACGTTTGGGCTAATATACTTCACAGATTGGATAAGGTTTTACATTCAGAAAAGTAAGAATAAAAAGGAAAACCAATTGTTTAAGAAAAATCATCCTGATGTGGTTTTGCCACCTGATTATTTAATGTATGAATCTTTTCAATTAAACTATAAAAAATATTATATAGATAGTATTGAAACGGCAAAATGGCTATCCAATCATTTTGAAAAACATATTGAATTAAAAAATGTAAGAATTTTAGATTGGGGTTGTGGTCCAGGAAGGATTGTTAGGCATCTTCCAGAAATCCTAGGTTATGACAACGAGTATTATGGAACCGATTATAATAAAAAGTCGATTGATTGGTGTAAAGAAAACTTAAAAGGGATAAGTTTTAATCAAAATTCTTTAGAAGCATCCTTACCTTATACTGATGACTATTTTGATGTTATTTATGGCATATCAATCTTCACTCATTTATCAGAGCAAATGCATTATGAATGGTATAACGAACTTTACAGGGTCTTGAAACCTAATGGAATTATGTTTCTCACTACACAAGGGGATAATTTTAAGGTAAAGATGACAGACGCAGAAATTAAAGATTATCAGAATGACCAACTTATTGTGAGAGGAAAAGTTAAAGAAGGACACCGTACTTATTCTGCTTTTCATCCTAAAAAATTTATGCATAAACTTTTTGATAATGCAGAAATTCTTGAGCATATCGAAACTCCATACGAAAATGGAAAAGTGCCGCCACAGGATATTTGGATAATACGAAAACCATTGGTAAATTTAGAGAATGAGGAGCAGAGTATATCAAATTAATATTCACTCACAACTTAGATTCCTAGTTGCGCTGATAGGAACTTTTCCACTAAGCGTTTTTTTTTATCAAAATGATTTTGCCAAAATTTGAGAGTGACATTTTTATTTTTCTTCTGATTTTAGTAGCCTTTATAATTTCATTTTATCTTTCTTATCATCTTGGATTGGGAAAAGCAAAAATTGTGTTTGATGAAGAAGGCTTACATCACATTTGGGAACGTAGATTTATTTTTAGCTCGGAAAAAATCATTTAATTCCGTGGAATACAATTGATAGTTACACGTTTCAAGAAGACAGAACATTTGATAGTTTTATTATTAACCTGATTGACAATAGGCGTTATAAAATTGATAAAATGAATATTCTACCAATAAAAGATGACTTTAACCAATTGGTTAAGGATTTTGCCAAAATTATCGAATGACTATAAAAACAGAAGTTCAGATAGTGAGACTAAACTGATTAAAGAAGGGAAAAGCATTTATGCGAGTAAGATTTTTAATTTATTTTTGTATTTTCTTTCGATAGGATTTTTAGTTTTATTTCTAAATAAGATGTTCTATCCAAAGTCCTCAATCTCGTGGGCATCACTGTCGCTCATAGGAAGCTTTGTATTCTATTATTGGATTATGAAGTCCAAAAAAAACAGAACGAATCTCGATTAATTTTATTAATTTCAATAAATGAATTAGTTTTTTGCCGATTGGGTTGTGCATGTTTTGTATAATTTATACCTATGAAGAAGAACTATTAAAAGTGTAAGTCTGACATGAAACAAATAAAGCCTATACAAGTTTTACTTTTTACTTCGCTTATCTGCTTTGTATGGTTAGTGATTTTGCTTTTGCTATATAGTCGTTTTGTGAATTATATTCCTTTTTCTCACATAGCGGTGATCACGATTTCGAGCGTTTTGTTTTTCTTTATTATCGGTCGGTTTTTTTTAAAAACTTTTATTGAAGAAAGAATTAGAAGTATTCATCGCATTATTAGTTATGGCAGTAAGCCAGAGGTGAAATTGAATAAAGACATCATCAGTTTAACCATGAAAGACACCTTGAAATGGGAAAAAGCACGAAAAGAAGAGTTGCTAGAATTACGAAAAGAAGCCAATTTTAGAAGAGAGTTTTTGGGAAATTTAGCACATGAATTAAAAACACCTATTTTTAGCGTGCAAGGGTACATTTTAACTTTGTTAGAAGGTGGCTTGGAAGACGATAAGGTAAATCGTAAATTTTTGGAAAGAGCGGCTTTTTCCACAGAAAGGATGGTCGATATTATAGAAGATTTAGACCAAATCATGAAGCTGGAGTCCCATGAAATCACACTTAATTGGCAAGTTTTTGACTTACTAAAACTTACCCGAGAGATAATCACGTTCTTGGAAGAAAAAAGCAAAGAGAAATCAATTCATATCAAAGTTGAGAAGAATGAAGCCGCTATTTTTGTGAAAGCAGATCAAGCAAAAATAGGTCAAGTGCTTACCAACTTAATTTCAAATGCCATTAATTATTCAAACGAAAACACGGAAGTAGACATTCAATTTTATCCTTTAGGTGAGTCAATTGTCACTGAGATATCAGATCAAGGTATAGGAATTGCAGAAAGAGACATACCTAGACTTTTTGAGCGATTTTATCGGGTAGAACAAAGCCGAAACAGAAACGAAGGAGGTTCGGGATTAGGACTCTCAATATGCAAACATATTATTGAGGCACATGATGAAACCATTACTGTGAAAAGTGAAGTAGGAAAAGGAAGTGCATTTTCTTTTTCTCTTCGAAAAGCACATAAAACAAACGAATTATAATGTTGGCTCAGTTTTTAAAATTCATAATTAGAATAGGGATACGTTTGTATTATGCCGAGGTAAGGGTGAACAACAAACATCATCTGAATCCTGAGAACCAACCGTTAATTATCATCGCCAACCATCCCAACACATTGATTGACGCTTGGGTAATTGGTATGCTTTGCAAACAGCCTATTTATTTCATGGCAAAGGCTACTTTTTTTGATTCAAAATTCAAGAAAAAGCTGCTTTCTGCGTTAAATATGATTCCTATTAATCGAAAATCCGAAGCAAAAACAAAAGGTGTAAGTAATCAAGACTCATTGAATGCTTGCTATCAGATTTTA